>Ga0268262_10000376_pt1 | contig 59940 bp, 57 predicted proteins | sample TergutNc150P3_FD_190354 | JGI IMG/M metagenome (GOLD analysis project Ga0268262, IMG submission 190354) | Nasutitermes corniger P3 segment gut microbial community from laboratory colony in Florida, USA - Nc150 P3 (SPAdes) (version 2) | ecosystem: Host-associated > Arthropoda: Insects >... | reverse complement strand
TAGGAAAGACCAACCTTTCCGTTAACATGGCTCTTGCGTTCGCAAGACTGGGGAAAAAGGTGGTTGTAATGGACGCCGACCTTGGGCTTGCCAACGTTAATGTTATGCTCAACATGATTCCCAAATACAACCTTTACCATGTAATTAAAAAGCAAAAAACAATCCGGGAGATTCTTGTGGAGACCGAATACGGGATTTCCATTGTCGCCGGCGCCTCCGGGTTCTCCCAGATTGCCAACATGGGCGAGGAAGACAGAAAACTCTTTATATCGGAGCTTGATTCGCTGTCCAACGCGGACATAATCATCATAGACACAAGCGCGGGTGTTTCCAGCAATGTTTTGGACTTTATCGCCGCCGCCGACGACGCGGTAATTATCACCACTCCCGAACCGACCGCGATTACCGACGCTTACGGTATTATCAAAATTATCGCTACGGAATATGACTCGGTTAACATGGGCTTAAAACTCGTAGTAAACCGCGCAAAGGGCGCGGCTCAGGCAAAAGGCGTCGCCGACAGAATGATCAATATTGCCGGGCAGTTTTTAAACTTAAAACTGGACTATCTTGGGTTTATTTACGACGACATATCGGTTTCTCACGCCGTTTTAAGGCAAAAACCCTTTATGGTAGTGGATCCAAAATGCAAGGCAAGTATTTGCGTTCAACACATCGTAGATCGCATGGACAGAAACAAACCGGTAGATTCAGCCGGTTTCGGCGGAATGCTTAAAAGACTTTTTAAGTCCCCGCAGGAAAATGTTTAAAGGTAAAAGGAGTAAACGGTGGGTAGTTTTAAATGGGGTTTTACGGCTGCGGTCTTCGCTCTTTGTATTTCAGCCCTTCTTGGCTTGGTTTCCGGGGTGGGCGCAGTTTATATTTTCCTTAGAGCGCTTATTTTTGCGGTTGTTTTTTTCGGGCTTGGATTTGGTCTGCATTTTGTAATAAACAGTTATTTTCCGGAACTTTTATATATTAATGAAGAAACCGCTTCTTCTGATTCTGAATCCGAAGAAGCCGGACATATAAGCATAGCGATGGACGGTATGGGTGAGTACGCCATACCGGAATTATTTGAGCAAAAAGGCGAAACTTATGAATTGGGGAATATAGAAGACTTGATTTCCGGCGCTTTTAGATCCGGCGGCGGAGATAATCGCTCTTACGCCGAGAGCAGTCAGCCTGCTTATCCAAGCGTCAATTTTTCAATGATGGATGAGGGTATAGACCAAAACAAAGAAACAGGTTATAATGATTCAGGAGATTTTGGGGGTATTTCATTCGGTGAACCCGTCTCGGCAAAGTCGGGCGGTTTTGATGAAACATCTTCTTTTGAGGCTGAAAAACCTCAAGCTTTTCAACCTCAGTTTGCTTCAAGTATTGGGGATGATTCGGGATTGGGAGGATTGCCTGATTTAGATATGATGGCAATGGCATTTTCCAATTTTTCAGGTCCCCCGGACGGCGGCGTTTCGTCTTCGACTCCTTCGATGGGACCGACAGCTCCCATTGATGAATCCGAGCCGGATCGCAGTCAGTATAAGGGCAATAAGCCTCAAGCGTTGCAGGGTGATTTTCAGCCGGAAGCTATCGCTCAAGGCATTAGAACAGTGTTGAGTAAAGACTAAAAAGGAAAGGTTTGGGAATGCCGGAAGAAAGGACAGAAGAAGAACTCTGGCAGCAGTACCGAAAAACTCGGGATCCTGCGATACGAGAAGCTTTTATAAAACAGTACGCCCCATTGGTAAAGTATGTTGCCGGAAAAGTAGCCGTTGGAATGCCCAATAATGTTGAGTTTGACGACCTTGTAGGCTACGGAGTCTTTGGTCTTATCGACGCGATTGACAAATTTGATCCTGATAAAAATGTAAAATTTAAAACTTACGCCGTTACGCGCATAAGAGGCGCGATTTTTGACGAACTGCGTTTAATCGACTTTGTTCCGCGTTCCGTCAGGCAGAAAACCCGCGAAATAGAAACAACAATTTCATCTTTGGAAGCTCATTTGGGCAGAACCGCCTCGGAGCAGGAAATAGCGGGCGCCCTAGGCATAGACGAACAGGAATACATGAAAGTGATTCAAAAAATTTCCGGCACTTCAATAATTTCCTTGAATGATTTATGGTATTCAGGCGACGACAACGACAAAGTGTCTATCGGCGACAGTATAGAATCTCCTTCCAGCATGAATCCCGACGTTGTTGTAGTTAACGAGGAAATCCGCAGAGTTATTGTCGAGGCGATAAACGAACTTCCAGACAAAGAAAAGAAAATTCTTGTACTGTATTATTACGAAGATTTAACATTAAAAGATATAGGACGCGTTTTACAGGTAACAGAATCCAGAGTTTCACAACTTCATTCCAAAGCGATTCTGCATTTAAGATCCAAATTAACTAATATAAGAAAAGGTATTGTATGATCGATTTTCTCCAGTTGCAGGAAATTGTAAAAGGGCATCTGGAAAACGACAGGGCGATTAGATCCGTTGACGCGTCGGGTCCTACATTGGAAGCGGCTGTAAATGAAGCCGCCGGTCTGCTTGATACTTCTATCCGCCGTCTTGAGTATGAAATCCTGGAAAGGGGTTCAGCCGGATTTATGGGCGCGGGAAAAAAAGATTGGGTAATACGCGCCTATGAACGCGTTCAAACCAAGAAAGCGCAGCTTGAAAAAGAGAGTCTTGTTGATGAAGACGCGGAAAGCGTTGAGGTTATCCAGGATAAAGACGGCGACGCTTTTGTACGATGTTGGTCTAACGGAGTCTTTCTTAAGATTACTTCTCCTGTCGGTAACGGCAAGAAAGTATATTCGGCTTACGCAATACAGGAACTTCATACCAGAGGCATAAATGATTATGACACCGCTTTAGTTGATAGACTTATAGACGAAGCCGGCGGGATGTATGTAAAAGTGGCGGATTTTAATTATAATCCCGCAAATGACACTATGGCGAATATCGAAGTTGACGACGCGGAAATGAAAGTTTTCGCAACTATCATTCCTCCCGGTGAAGGCGGCGCCGATTTAACGGTTGATATATATAAGAGTTTGCTTATACAGAACAGGGTATACCACGGCGTTAAAGAAGAATACATTGAACAGCTTGTAGACAAACCTATTTTCAGAGAAAAGGTGGAAATAGCGGAAGGTTTAAAACCGGTTAACGGAAAAGACGCTTATATTCATTATTTCTTTGAGACGGATCAAACCCGGATAAAGTTAAAAGAAGGAACTAACGGCAGGGTAAACTTTAAAGAACTTAATATAATTCAGAACGTTGTTCAAAACCAGCCGCTTGCGAAAAAAGTGCCTCCCGAAGACGGCGTAGACGGAAAAACCGTTACGGGAAAAATTCTTCCCGCGAGAGCCGGAAGCGATATCCCGCTGCCTATCGGAACAAATGTGCATGTAAACGACGCCAATGACACAATTATTTCCGACATTAACGGGCAGGTAATAGTCGCAAACGGTAAAATTAACGTAGAGCCGGTCTTAACGGTTGAAGGCGATGTTAACCTAAAGACAGGAAATATTATTTTCCTTGGAAACGTTATTATTACAGGCAACGTAGAAGACAGCTTCTCTGTAAAAGCCGCCGGTAATATCGAAGTAAGAGGAACCGTATCCAAAGCGGAACTTGACGCGGAAGGCGATATAATTATTTATCAGGGTATTAACGGCAAGAGCGGCGGCAAGATTCGCGCGGGGCGTTCAATTTGGTCGCGCTTTATTGAGAATGCCAATGTAGAAGCCGGCAATATGGTTGTTGTTACGGACGGAATTATCAATTCAAATGTTGACGCTATAAAGAGTATTGTTTGTATGGGCAAACGCGCGAATATCATGGGCGGTCGTTTGCGCGCGGGCGAGGAAATAAACGCCAAAGTTCTGGGCAACTCGACAAGCGGTACGGAAACAATTTGCGAAGTTGGTTTTGATCCTCACAGCAAACTGGAATTGGATCGTCTTCTTGCGCTTAAAACGTCATCGGAAGAAGAACTTGAAAATATGCGGCTGGATTTACAAACATTAATCAATACAAAGAAACAGCGTAAGACATTACCCGAGGATAAAGAGGCGTATTTGCAGGAACTTACTGAACGCAAACAAGTGTTAACCGATGAATTAAGCGATGTCAATGAAAATATACAAAAAGTCCAGGAATTCATGAATCAAATGCAGGTTCGCGGAAAAGTATCCGCGTCTACAAAAGTATGGCCTGGAGTAAAAATATGGATTCGCGATGTTAAGGAAGATGTAAGAACAGAGTACCGCGCGGTAACCTTTGTTCTGGAAGACGGTCTTGTCAGAGCGACTAAATACGAGGAACCTGACGAGCTTGCTATGAAGGGACTTGATGGCTATAACACCAATTGATCTACAAGCCATTTTTTCACAAGTTGACAAGGTTGGGAAAACCCAAGCCGCTCAAAAAGAGGGACAAACGCTGCATCAGGCAATTCAAGGCGTACAGATTGAACGCAAGACGGAAGAACATATTCAGCAGGTGAATGAAGCTCAGAATACTGGAGAGGGAATAGAGAGAATTAAAGATCGCGATAAGGAACACGGGAATAGACAGAATTCAGGTCACAAAAACGATGAAAGAAAAAAAGAAGAAAATGCGGAAGAAACGCAAATCCATGTTTTACGCGATCCTTATTTGGGCAAGAAGATCGATATCAGCCTTTAACACGGAAAATCTATGAATATTTTTTTTATTGTATCAATTATTTGTTTTGCTCTCTGTTTTATAATGTTTCTATATTTAAAATGGTATATTAAAACCAAAGCGTCCTCGGATAGACTTAAAGAAGACAGAATAGAGGCTGCCAAAATAAATGAAGAAATTAACTTGGTCACAGACAGAAATTTACAGCTTGTAGAAGACAGTATTTCAAGGCTTAAAAAAATATTGGAAGATACGGAGAAACGAATAGAAGAATATAAAAACATAATTGAAATGAAACCTTCGTCAAATACTCTTTATACAAATTTAGGACGCGGTATTCGCTCTGCTTTAAAAAATCCCGAAGGGCAGCCGCCTTTGCCGCCGCCGAGGCTGCAGACTGAGCCTCCGTTGATGTCGCGTCGTTTATCGCAGGAAAATCCGACCGCCGGACTTTATGAAACTCCCGTTAGGGCTGAAACTAAAACAACCGTTAAAACGGAGTCTCCTATTCAAAAACCGCCCTCAAAAAAACAGATTCGCAGCGCTATTGATTCGCTTGTGAATGAGGGACTTTCCCCCGAGGAGATAGCGTCGCGCCTTGAAATAAGCATTGCGCAGGTAAATTTTGCGTTAAATTTACGCAAAACAAAACGATAAACATATTGAATAACTTTTAATGATAATGCACACTAATAATATGATTAAGAAAATTATTTTTTTGTTATTGCTGACAGTTGTTTTAAGCGCAAGTCTTTTCGCGCAGGAAGATAACCTTACGATTAAAATTGCAGTTATGGGACCCGGCGATCAACTTTATTTTTGGTGGGGGCATATCGCTCTGATGATTGAAGATTCTTCCGATAATACAGGTTATTTTTTTGATTACGGAATATTTTCATTTGATAATGACAATTTTTTCTATAATTTTGCCTTTGGCAGGTTGTTGTACAGCTGCGGGGTTTCTCACGCCGAAAGAAATTTAAATGTTTATAGAAGAACCAATCGCGACATAACAATTTACACATTAGATCTTCCGCCGGAAACTAAAAGAAAAGTAAGGGATTTTGCCGTACACAATGTTCTTCCGGAAAACCGCGATTATTATTATCATCATTTCAAGGATAATTGCTCGACAAGGATCAGGGATATAATCGATCTTGCGACAGACGGGCAGTTTAAAGAAGAATTTGAGAATAAAACTACCGGTTTTACATTACGCAATCATGTGAGGCGGCACACCTATTTTTCGCCAGTCGCCGATTGGTTTTTAAATTTCCTGATGGGGCAAGTTATTGATTATCCCGTTACAATTTGGGAAGAAATGTTCCTTCCCTCGGAAGTCGGCAAGAGAATAGAAGATTTCCAGTACACCGATATTAACGGCAAAAAGCGCAAACTTGTATCGTCAATTGAGATTGTAAATCAGTCAGTAGGACGTCCTCCTGTTCTGGTAAAACCGCATAAACAATGGGTATGGGAACTTATATTCAGTCTTGTGTTATCCGCCATTTTCGCCTTCTTTTTCTTTTTACAGAAAAAGAATATTAAAGCGGGCAGAGTACTTGCCGGCGTCAGCATGAGTTTAAGCGGATTATTTTTTGGTCTTATAGGCGTTCTTTTGTACTTTATGAATCTTTTTACAAACCACGATTACACCTATCAAAACATAAACATGATTTTCTGCACCCCGCTGTTACTTGTCGCAGCCCCGGTTGGAATATGTTACGCGATAACCAAAAATCAAAAGAAACTGCAAATTTACGGCGAGCTATTAAGGTTGATATGGCTGCTTTCGGTATTAGGTATAATTATATCGATATTGCTTAAGCTCCTGCCCGCTTTTTATCAAGATAATCTTACAGACCAGATGTTAATGCTACCGATAGCCTTAACCTTTACACTGCAACCCATAAGATTAAAAGAGACACTGGAAAAGTATTTCCCGAAAAAATCTCTTCGTTCCGGAGAAAAAAGTGGCTCTTAGCGACGAATGGCAGGAAATAAAGTACAAAGAAGTATTTGAGCAGGAAACAAGGGGCTTAGAGCGCCGTCTTGCCGCCGACCCTTCTTGCAAAGCAGAAGATTTAGAAGCAATTTTAAAGCATCTATACATAATGGAAGGCGCGGACATAGGCGGCAGGGGTACATTGCAGGACATAATACTAGCCGCGACGATAGCCGCCTACGAGCGATTTATTGATAATTTGAAGGCAAAATAATTTTTATTTTTCTGTAACCTTTTATCCTCAAATATGGTTGTATATCCAGTAAGCTCACTTTGTACTACGTTCCTCCTATTTTCCCTTTTTTTCCCCGGAGTAACTCCTTTCTCCGGGGTTTTTTTATCCATTTTTGAGTTTAGCCCCTATTGACAATATTTGGCTAATTATGTTATGTTCTCATTAGATTTCATCAAGTTTAAGGAACTTAATGAAGTTTTAATCCCCTGTAGCTCAGCTGGCAGAGCAAGTGGCTGTTAACCACTGGGTCCGTGGTCCGAATCCGCGCGGGGGAGCAAACCAAAGCACGCCGTCAAGGCGTGTAGATAAATAAACCCAAACGCTCCGGCGCAGAAACAAGTCCCCCAGATGAACAAAATGAGGCGAGCTTAAGCTCGCCGTCTGCGCCGCGGGAGCAAAATATGATGAACTGATTAACGAATTACTCACACCCTCAACAGCAATTCTTTCTTGGTAGAGTTTCTTGGGCGAGCGGTTATTTCCAAACCCATACCGAGACTATCCAAATAATCTATCAATGTGGAAATTCGGATATCTTTGCGTTTTTCAAGTTTTGAAACAGCGGTTTGAGTAAATTTTGAAACCTCGCTTTGTTTCATTCCGTATTTTTCCCGTAGTATCGAAAGTCGGATATTAAGACTTTCTTCCTTTGCCATTTTTTTTGCTCTTGCCAGAACCGCAGGATTCATTCTTGCTTCAAGTTCGCTTATCGGGTGTGTTTTTTTTAGAACTTTCGTTTCAGCCATTTTTTTACTCCTTCCTAACGGATATTACGATATTGTTTATATATTTTTTCAGCCTGTTTTATCAGGTTCTGATAAAATTATTTTTCATTTTTGCCTTTTTTATCCCCACCGATGAGCAAAACAGCTTTGCGTTCCTCATCAAACAGAAAAGCAACCCTGAATACATGATCGGTAGTTTGCATTCTTAATTCCTTCAAGTTACTCAACTTACTCCCTTTCAGTGTATCAGCATGAGGTCGAGGCAGATGCGGACCATACACTTTTAGGAATTCAACTTTCATCTGTATTGATGCCTGTCCATCTTCACCTTGCTCCAAGAACCAAGCGTCATATTCATCAGTTGTATCTACTTCCCATACCATAAATAAGTATATGAACTTTTGTTCATATTGTCAAGCAAAAAATATTAACTTTTCCCCGCTAATATGCTATATTAAAAATCAAAGAAGCGCTTAAGAAACAATAAATTCGGCTATCCTCTGCCAAGTTCCTTAATACCGATATCCGGGTGGCAATATCCCCGTGTGCCGAATTTTGCGCGTCCGAACTGAATGGCGCGTGACGGGCAGGTGTCGATACAAGCGACGCAATGTTCGCATTTGCCGGTGAATGACGGACGGTTTCCCTTCATATTAATTGCGGATACAGGGCAAACTTTTTCGCAAATACCGCAGCCGTTACATTTATCGCTTACCTTGTAATGCCTGTAAAATATTTTTACTCCAAGCGAAAAAAGAAACGAAATAAGGTCAGACAATGGACGGAAGGTATTAATTTTATTTGTCCGTCTTTCAATCACATAATGCGCCGCTTTTTTACTCGCTTCTTCTTGCAAGGCGGTACGTTCTGCGATTTTTTTCTCATTTGGCGAACCAAAGATAGAAATATAGTTTTCCACAGCGGGAATTTTGCCAAAGTAAAGCGAGGCTATGTTTTTCTTTTTTAAAATCCTGCATAATTGCGCCTGTGTTCCGCCGGGATCGGAGCCATAGGTTACAAATGCCGCCAGATACGGAGTTTTAAAAACAGCTTTCTTTGCAAAACGGCGGACTATCAGCGGCAGCCCATAGGCATACGAGGGGTAAACAAATATCACAGCTTGCGCGTCAATAATTATTTCGTCTTTTTCAACTTCAATACCAATGTTATGCAGTTCGCAAGATTCGCCGATTATTTGCGCTATTTCTTTTGCAGACCATAAACTGTTGCCGGTTCCGCTGAAATAATATATTTTTGTCTTAAACAACAGGATTATCAACCTCAATCTTATCAACTTTTTGATAAGGCGCAAGTGAAGAAATCATGCGCACTACAGAAGAAGATTTATTGATCACATAATGCACCTCTTTAGGTTCAATGTGTATTAGTTGACCGGGATTGAGAGTGTGTGCCGTTCCGTCCACAACTATAGTAACGGTTCCCTCAAGAATAAAAAAGTTTTCTTCCATAACCTCATGATAATGGGCGCGGAAATCCTGACCGGGCATGAATTGTACCAGAGCGAAATTACTTCGAGGTCCCTGCATGAGATACTTGGGACCCGAGTCGCCAAACCTGTATTCTTTGTCTTTTTCATCTACTATGAACATATTATTCTCCTTAAAAATAAATTATCGGGTAATTACATTCCCGGCGCAAGCCACATATACTTGGTTATTTTTTCATCGCTGAGCCGCAGTTGCGGAGCGTATGCCGCTTTCCATTTCTCAAATGCCTTTTCATAGATTTCCCTATTTTCCTTGTTAGGTGAAAATACTTTTTCTGTTTTTGCCAATTTGCGGGCGGTTTCCTTAATGTCGGTATACAGCCCTATGCCTTTTCCCGCCATGATGGCGGCTCCCAGCGCGGTAGCTTCCTTCACTACCGGAACTTCTACCGGAATACCGAGTACGTCCGTCAGTATCTGAGACCAAAGGGCGCTCTTTGAAGCGCCGCCCGCGAAGACGATTTTTTCCGGGCGGTTGCCGGTTGCGGTTTCCACCAGCCGCAGATGCCCAAGCGTTACAAGGGCTGTGTTTTCCATAATTGCGCGGTAAAATGTAACCTTGTTGAATTTTTCGGGGTTAAGCTCAAAATTCATAAAACTTGGGGCGGCGTGTTTCCAGTTGATGTAATTCATTACGTCGGAGAATGCGCAGATCATTCCGTAACTGCCGGCGGGAATGTCAGCCGCCGCCTTGTCCATGAGCGCGTAGGGGTCGGTATGCTGCTCTGCGGCAATGCGTTTTTCTTCCGCGCAGAAAGCGTCCCTGTACCAGCGCATAACGAGTCCCGGATTGAAGGCAAGCGCCTCGTACTGCCACAAACTGCCAATGGCGTGGCAGTTTACCCTCACGTCGCATTTTGGGGAACATTTTCCCGTAACGGTGTTGTATTCGTATTGCCAGAAACTGCCGCCGAAAACTACCGCTTCGTTAGCGTCAACAACTCCGACGCCGACAGTGCCAAGCTGACAATCTCCGCCGCCTGTGACAAGCGGAGTGCCTTCAAGCAAGCCGGTTTGTTCCGCGCCTGTTTTGGATACTTTTGCGGCGACAGTTCCGCACTCCATCACATCGGGGAAAATGTCGTCGCGCAAGCCGCAGCGTCGGGCTATGCTTTTGTCCCATGTTCTCGTTTTAAGATCGAAAAGTCCTGTGGTTGAACCGTTGCTTGGTTCTACCGCAAGTACGCCTGAAAGTTTAAAAATGATCCAGTCGTTGAACATTCCGATACGGGCGATTTTTTTATAAACGTCGGGGAGTTTGTTTTTTACCCACAACAGACGGGGCAAAGCACCTAACGCGAAGGTTTGTCCTGATTCCATGTACAATTCTTTTTCAAGCTCGGGGTCTATGCGTTTTAGCTGGGCTACTTCGTCCCCCGCCCGCGCGTCAACATTGGCGCACGCCCATATTTCCGCTCCAGCCGCGTCGTAAAGAACAATCCCTTCCCTCATGCAGGTACTGGACAGTGCCGCTATTTGATCGGGTTTTATGCCGGTTTCCGCCATGACTTCCCTAATGCAGGAACGGGTAATGTCCCAGTTGGTTTTCCAGTCAAAATCCATGCTACCCGGATACCGGGGGTCTTCCAGATGTCTCCACTCTTTTTGAACGCAGCCTGTTTGATTGCCGTTGGTATCAAAAATAACGGCTCGGACGCTTCCTGTTCCAGCATCGACCGCCATCAAATATTCGCCGGACATAACTCCCCCTTTTTATTTCTATATGTTAATATTATATAGTACATATTTCAATGGAGGATTTTTATGGCAGATTTAGAAGGAACTAAGGTAGAGAAAAACTACCATACCGACATACCCTTTAAAACAAACGGGAATTTTCATGTAAAAGGCGCGGCGAATCTTGACTGGGGCATGAAAAAGCATTTAACCAATATTTTTAATCCCAAAAGCGGCAATACGGTGATGTTCGCTTTTGATCACGGTTATTTCATGGGCTCCGTATCCGGTCTTGAACGGTTGGACATACTTATCCCTCAATTAATCGACCATATTGACGTGCTGATGGCGACACGTGGGGCGCTGCGAACCTGCGTTAAGCCGAATTTCAGAAAAGGAATCGCCTTGCGTGTGTCCGCCGGTTCGTCAATGATAAATGACGACCTCAGCCATGAACTTGTTTCGGTGGATATTGAAGACGCTATCCGCATGAACGCGGATTGTCTGGCGGTTCAAACTTTTATCGGCGCGGACGGTCAGCTTGAAAGTATTGATAATCTTTCAAAAGTGATAAATGAGGGCGCGCGTTACAGCATACCCACTCTTGGCGTTATCGCCGTTGGGAAAAATATGGAAAGGACAGACCAGTATTTTAAACTGGCGACTCGCATTGTGGCGGAGCTTGGCGCGAACATCGTAAAAACTTACTACTGCGACAAGTTTGAGGAAATTGTCGCCGCGTGTCCTGTTCCAATCGTTGTAGCCGGCGGTAAAAAATTGCCTGAGAAGGAAGCGCTTACAATGGCATATCATTCAATGCAGGGCGGCGCGCGCGGTCTTGATATGGGCAGAAATATTTTCCAAAGTTACCACCCTGCCGAAATGGCTGACGCTATCGGGAAAATTGTGCATAACAAATACACCGACAAAGAAGCGTGGGAATATTACAGCGAGAAGACAAAAACAAAAGGTTAAACGCTTTGCGGAGCATCCGGGTGATTGGGTCCGAAGCTCTTTAACAGTACCAGCGGCTCAACGGGGCTTGTGTTGGTTATCACTATTCCTTTTTTCGCCGCGTCTTCGCTTACAAAGTATTCGTCCGCGCTCTGTTGTCCGAAACGCAGCATGCCCGGCGCTTCGCAAGGGTAGGAACCGAACTTGCCGTGTCCTTGAATAAAGATAACGCCGTGAGCGGCAGGCTCTTTGATAGTAACGCTCTTGCCCGGATTAACTGAAAGCTCTTTCGCGCTGAAATAACCTTCGTTGGCGTAAGAAATCCATTTCTCCTCATAGTCCGCGTTTTTAACAATGGTGATTGGAGGGCGACCAAAGCGTTTTTTGTAGTGAGGATCGGTATTTTTCTCCCAATCCAATAAACTGAAAATATAGTCGATGTCGTCTTTTTTGTCGGGCGGACATTCGCCGTTCATAAATTCACGGGGGTAGGTAACGCCTGAAACAACGTTCTCGTGTACCGAATTGACATCGCCGTTCCAGTTGAGTTCGTAGGTCATTACAGAACCGGGCGCGTGTATGACGCCGGCGGGGGAGTACCAGCCGGAACCTAACTCAATACGCCACGCGCGGGAAAGTTCCGTTATGCGGTTGTCGCCCTTGTTGTAATCGCGCAGACGCTGTTTTACTTCTTCAGGCTTTGTGTCGGGGTCGTAGCCGAAATAGGTAGCGTTTATTTCTCCCGTGTGGCTTGCGAACTGGCGCGGGAAGTAGTAACACTCAGGTTTGCCAAGTTTGCCTACACGAGCTGCGGCTTCCATATCAAGATGAAGGTGGTGGAAGAGCGGGGTTTTAAGATCGTAGAATTTTGAAAAGACCGGAAAGCCTTTGTATTTGTCGATAAGTTCTTTCCCGATGATTGCCGCGCCTAGAACTTCAATCGCTTCTTTTAAACTGAATTTATCGTCTTTACCGTAATCAACAGCGACAAAACTCAATCCCTCTTCCGGTCCTGCCAGCGGTCCGTTTTGGGCAATGTTCGTGGAAGACATCCATCGCTCTTTTATGGAACCGCGCGCAAGACCGTACGCAAAGTAGTCATCCGGGTGGAGTCTTAGCCGCCTGCCCTCAACGCCGAAGGGGCGCGGTATAAAATTGGGGTTCAGGCGGAAAATGCCCTCTCCCTTTTGCAGTGTTTTTTCTATTAAATCTTTATTAGCCATGACATAACCCCTATTTAAGCCGCGTGAGCGGCTAGTTAATCGAAGTCTCCGCAACGCGGAGACATAACCCCGTTATTAAGAGAATTTTCAGGTATAAAACGCTAATTGTCAAGGTAATAAAAACACTAATTGTTCCATTAACCCTGCATAATATGAACATCGCGCTGCGGGAAAGGAATATGCAATCCGGCTTCTTCAATTTTAGCTTTAATACTTTTATTTATGTCCCAATAAATGTTCCAGTAATCCTGAATATAAGCCCACGCGCGAATAGTTATTTTTACCGAACTGTCTTCAAAAGATTGAAGGATAACCTGAGGGGCGGGATCTTTTAAAAATCGTTTTTCAGTGTTGATAATGTTTTGCATTACCTGAAAAGCGGTATCAACCGAGTCAGAGTAGGCGATGCCGACGGAAAGTTCCATTCTGCGTTTGCCGTTTCGGGTGTAATTTTTTAAAGGAACGCTCCAAATGCGGGAATTGGGGGCGGATATGTAGATACCGTCGGGGGTTTCAAGAATCGTGGTAAATAAATTTATCTCTTTTACCGTTCCGTTAAAGGAATCGAACTCAATGTACTCACCCTTGCGTAAAGTCCCCATAATAAGAAGCCCTATACCAGCCGCGACGTTTCCCAGGGTGTCTTTCAGCGCTAGGGCGATAGTTACGCCCGCCGTTCCCAGCAAGGCGATAAGGCTTGCGGTGCTTACCCCGAAAATATTGAGGATCATAATGACACAAATAATGATGATTGCGTAGTGGATAACCGCTTGCAACAGGGGAACCGCCGTCCCGTCGTCTTGAGCCCAGCTTGAATTGGCTTTGTGTATGAGTTTGCGTACGCCTTTGGAAAGGATTATGCCCAATACGATGATAACCGCCGCTGACGCCAAATCTTTTGAAATCAATATTATAAAGGCGGAGTGAGTTTGCCAAAGGTCTAAAATGCGCTGTCCCATGCTGATATTTATTTTTTAGGTCTTTTTTTGCCGTAATTGTATTTGTACTGCTTCTCTAAACAGCTTAAACATATTATTTTTTTGTAACCTTTGCCGAGTTTTTTGCCGCAGCGGGGGCATTGTTTGTTGTCTTTTCGGTCTTCGTAGCGGGCTTTTCGTATTTTATTTATAATTTTAGCGGATTTTTTGTTATAATCGCGGAAAAACTTACGGCAATCATCACAAAAGGAATACTTATAACCTTTTTTTAATTTTTTACCGCACCTCGGGCATTCGCCCCTCTTTTTCCTTTTCGTATACAGAACACGTCTTTCAGAATTTTCCGCAGGCATTTTTTTCTCCTTTATTTTAAAATAGTTAGTTAATAATATACTAATTATTGCAGCTTGTCAACTAAAAAAAGTATTTATCTGTTAAAATTGTGAAAGAATCCCCTCCGCGCTAACAATAAAACTTTTAGAACAAAATTAGCCCTTTTTTATGCCGTTATACGTTTTATAGCAGTTTAGAACGCCGTACAGCGGAAATATTTAAGCTTAAAAGCGGCGTTTAAGACCGTTTTTGGGTCATGGCGTTCCTGAACCGGATAGCGCGGCGCGTATGTTTTTTACCAGTTCCGTAAGCTGCGCCATAAAGTCGGGTAAATGTTCGCGAATAAAGGTCATATCCGCGGTTTTACCCGCGGTTTCAAGCCCCGCGGCTTGGGACGATACTTCCTGTGCGCCAATGGCGGCGGATGCGCTTTTCAGTGAGTGAACATGGATTATAAATAACCGCAGGGTATCCGCCTCCGGCATTTTTTGCAGCTGCGCCAGCCGTTCATCAGCATCCGCGCAGAACATGTATAGCACTTTCTTGTAAAGGTCAAGCTTTCCTCTGAGCATGGCAATTCCTTTTGCCGTATCAACATTGGGGATAGCGAGTAACTCGCTCCTTTCGACCTTTTCTACAGGCTTAGGGGACGAGAAAGACGGCTCAATGGGTGCATTTCCATCCGCCCCCTGAGCTTGTAGAAGAGGGGGAACAAAGTTATTTTCTTTGATTGTCGCTGATTCTTCATCGTTCATTGTTTTTTTCTCCTTCGGTATCCAGCGGTCAAGGATTTCATCCAGTTTGGAAACGTCTATGGGCTTTGAAATAAAATCATTAAAACCTTTTTTTATAAACATTTCCTTCATTCCCACAACGGCGTTAGCGGTTAGTGCGATAATAGTAATTTGCGCCGGCAAATTACTATTATCGCTTCGAGTTTCACCTTCGGTGAAACTCGAGCTGCTGTTTTTTTCTTGCTGCTCTTTTTCCCATGCGCGGATAATCGCCGTCGCTTCAATTCCGTCCATTTCCGGCATCATGTGATCCATAAAAATAATGTCGTACTTATTCCGTTTAACAAACTCTATCGCTTCCGCGCCGCTTAGGCAGGTGTCAATTTTTGCGTTGTATGGAGCCATGAGTCCCTCGGCGACTTTAAGATTAGTGGCAATGTCGTCTACTATCAGAAATCGCGCGTTGGGGAAGGTATGACGTATTACGCCGGAAGCTTCATAATAATTCTGACGGTCGGCTTTGCCGTTCAATGTATTGGCGATGGACAGAGACTGTACCGGTATGGAAACAAAGCGCACATCGGAGACAAAAGTTTCGGCGCCCCATTCAATCATAAGAGCCAGATGCGGCTTTTTCCCTCCGTAGAAAACAGAATCGTCCTGTTCCATAAGAGGTTTAATTTTTTCATAAAGGCCGTAACCTGAAAACACATAGAACCATTCTTCAAGAGGGGAACCTTCGCTCTGCGGACTCGGTTGAGGTCCGCGGTACAGCGCTTCTTTGAAGTCATCAAAATTAGTTACCAAGGTATGAGGAACGGTCAGATTTTCCAGCGACCAGCACACAGACTTTGCGTAATTAAGTCTGCTTTCATAAACAAGAACTTTCTTTTTTTCAGGTTCCTCCACCGCGGCAAAAGGTTCTTTTGATTCAATACCCTGCGGAATAATCACCGTGAATACGCTGCCTTTGCCGTATTTGCTTTCCATGCTTATTTTCCCGTCCATAGCTGTGCAGAGCCGTTTGGTAATGGGAAGCCCCAGCCCTGTTCCTTCAATGCCATGATCCTTATCTACCCGGACAAATTCGTTAAAGAGCTTCGCCTGATTTTCCTGTCTTATTCCTTTTCCGGAATCGGACACATCTATCCTGAGCAAGACTTGTTTATCGTCCTGTTTATCCGCGGTAATGGTCAAACCGATATGCCCTTTTTCCGTGTAATTTGCAGCATTGGACAGCAGGTTAAGAAGAATCTGGCGGATGCGCACTTCATCTCCGATAAGGTTGTTGGGAATACTCCCGTCGATGTTGGTAAAAAACCGTATCGGCTTTTCTTTAAGCTTTGTGCGGATAATATTTACCGTGTCGTTGATCAAAGATGAAAGCATATATTTGACGGGAACAATCTCCATTTTTCCGGCTTCGATTTTTGAAAGATCCAGAATATCGTTAATTAACGAAACGAGGTTGCTTCCGGCTTGTTTTATATCCCGTACATGACTTCGCGCTTCGTTTGAAAGTTCTCCTCTCAGCAGCAGTTCCGCCATGCCTGTAATTGCGTTCATTGGGGTGCGGATTTCGTGGCTCATCCTCGCGAGAAAATCACTTTTTGCCTTGGAAGCGTATTGAGCCTTTCGGTTTGCCTCAATAAGCTGCAGGTTTTGTTTTTCTATCGCGTTTTCAGAGCGGGCGATGAAAACATTAATGATGATGAACAGGAATAAAATAAGAGACAACATACTGAAAAATACGGTATTCATGGCGCGGTTCAGAGACAACAAGCTCGGCGTCGGATAACTTACGCTCATATACCATTCCATCGCCGGGATGGAGTCTACCAAATATATTTGTTTATCATGTATAAAACTCCGGCTTTCATTTCCGGAAAGTTCATGCGCTGCCTTAATCAATTCTTTTCCGGTTTCGCCTAAGTATTCGTCAAGATGGACTTTATTTTGAATCAACTCATGATCCAACGCCTGAGTAATTTCATTGTATTTATTGAACATATATGTTGTGATGTTTTCATCGAATTCCTGATAGCCTGAAGCTAAAAAATTTGATAAATCAGTCAGATTTATGCCGGTGCCAACCATCCCTATGGGTTTTTTTCTCGTCTGCGCTTCCGCAAATACCGGGACATTGACCCAAAGATAGATTTGATCCAAATCAGGATTATAATTAATGTTAAAAATATATTTTTCTGTTTCATATAATGTTAAATTGTACCAATAATTCTTGGGCTCATCAGGATTGACAAAGTACGGATCATTCTTTGTTGTATAAAATAATTTATCCACGTCGTTAATCCAGTAGAGTATTTTATCTTTAAAATGTTCCTTATAAATGGCAATTTCGGCGTCCGCGTGAGATTTAAGAATCGGATCAGATGGATTCATAAAATACTGCCGAATTACCGGGGTATCCGCCATTTTTAATACAAGAGCAAGCTCGCTGTTTACCGCGGTTTCCAGACGCAGCCGCATTGTTTCAGAGGCTATGGAAAGCTGATTTTTAATAAAAGAATGGTTAATTTGACGCGCGGAAATAAAATATGCCGTAATAGACGACAGGGCAAAAACAAAGAAAAGGATACATGAAAAGACAAGGAACCTTTTGTTGGCGAACATTTTTAATGACTTGACGGAACCCATTGTCATTTGCGCGTACCCCATTCTTATAATTACTCAAATTAAATATATTAATTTCTTTGTTATTGTCCAAATTGAAAATATAAGATAAAATAGAATTCATAGGAGAATATTATGAAATATATTAACTTTGATAAAACAGGCGCGTATAAGAAACTTTCAAAACAGGCAAAAAAGTCTTTTCTTTTTAAAGACAAACTTGACTCGAAAAGGGTGGGGGAGTGTATTCTCCCTATGGCGGCGGGGCTTAAGTATTCATGGGCGGCAAAAGCTGTTGACGGGCAGACCGTTAAATTATTGCAGGAGCTTGCGGACGAGCAGGAACTCATTGCGAAGTACAAAGCTCTTCTTGACGGAGAGATGATGAACACGGGCGAGAAACGGAAAGTGCTTCATCATCTGTCGCGCGGACAGCAGGGAAAACCCGTAATTGAAAACGGAAAAGATATCGGGGAATTTTACCGCAAAGAGCTTGCAAGATTCTGCGATTTTGCCTCTGCGGTGCATGGCGCTCAATATAAAGGTTCCACAGGCAAGAATTTTACCACAGTAGTGCAAATTGGTATCGGCGGCTCCGATCTTGGTCCGCGCGCCATGTACATTGCTCTTGATAACTGGGCGCTCAAAGAAGGCAAAAAGAAACTTGACGCGAAATTTATTTCCAACGTAGATCCGGACGACGCTTCCGCGGTAATCGCGTCCTGCAATCTTGAACAGTGCCTGTTTATTTTGGTTTCCAAGAGCGGCACTACTCAGGAAACTCTCGCCAATGAGCTTTTTGTAAAAGACAAACTTTCAAAAGCGGGTCTTGACCCAAGCAAGCATATGATTGCCGTTACAAGCGAGACAAGTCCCCTTGCGCGTAACAGCGCGTATCTTGACTCCTTCTACATTGACGACTATATCGGCGGTCGTTATTCATCGACATCGGGGGTGGGCGGCTGTGTTCTCTCCCTCGCCTTCGGTCCTGATGTGTTCAAAGAGTTTCTTGCGGGAGCCGCCGAAGCCGACAAAACAGCTCTTGAGCCCGACGTTTTAAAAAACGCCGCTCTCCTTGACGCGCTTATCGGCGTATGGGAGCGTAACTTTTTACAGTATCCGTATACCGCGGTTCTGCCCTACAGTCAGGCGCTCTCGCGATTCCCCGCGCATTTACAGCAGATGGACATGGAGTCAAACGGAAAGCGCGTAAACCGCAGCGGACAACCGGTCAATTACAGCACCGGTCCCGTTCTTTTCGGAGAGCCGGGAACAAACGGGCAGCATTCATTTTATCAGCTGCTTCATCAGGGAACGGGAATTGTCCCGCTCCAATTTATCGGTTTTTTTGAAAGCCAGAGAGGCGACGATGTAAGCGTGGACGGTTCTGTAAGTCATACGAAATTAAAAGCAAACCTTGCCGCGCAAATTGTGGCTTTCGCAAAGGGGCAGGGCAGCGAAGATGGAAACAAAGAGTTTATAGGCGGTCGCCCGTCAAGTTTGATTTTCGGAAAGCGCCTAACACCAGCGGTATTGGGAGCGTTGCTCGCACACTATGAAAACAAAGTAATGTTTCAGGGTTTTGTCTGGAATCTGAACAGTTTTGATCAGGAAGGCGTACAGCTTGGAAAAATTCTGACCAAGAAAGTGCTTTCCGGTAAATTCGGCGACGACGCGTTGGAAGCGTACAGTAAACTGTTAGGTGTATAAGTGAAAGACCTTTCTTCCCTGATCGGAAGAATCGCCGTTACCGACTCGGAAATGTCTCCAAAGGGGACTGTGTTAATTGACGAAGAAATCTACGAGGCGGTAACAGACGGCGAACGTATTGATCCGGGCAGGGGAGTAAAGGTTACGCGCGTTAAAGGGAAGAAGATTGTTGTGAAGAGAGTGTAAAACTCACACCCTGAAATCCCTGTTTCCATGTTTGATTTCTTCCAAATGTTCAATGACAAGCGAGCGCATTTTTTCGTTTGGTATATGTTCAATTTCGCTCTTTATCAATTCTTCTCCTGAGTCTCTGGTGCCGCTTGCGGCGTAATCAATCAGGTATTCCTGCAAAGTCATAAGCGCGTTGGGCAGACAGCAGTTTTGTATCTGCCCTGATTTGCACAGCGACATAAAACGATCGCCTGTGCGCCCTTCGCGGTAACATGCAGTGCAAAAACTGGGAATAAATTTATCTTTTATAAGCCAGCTTACAACTTCATCAAGGGGGCGGTTGTCGTTGATTTTAAATTGTTGTGTGTTTTCCTTTTCCCCTTTTTCGTAACCGCCGACGCTTGTACGGGAACCGCCGCTGATTTGGGAAACTCCAAGTTCCAAAACTTTTTTTCTGGATTCTTCGCTTTCCCTTGTGGAGACAATAATTCCCGTATAGGGGACGCTGATCCTAAGGCAGGCGGCAATCCTTTCAAAAGTATCGTCGTCTATGCCGTTTTTGAATGAGCCGGGATTTATTCCGTCGGCGGCGCGTATGCGCGGAACGCTTATGGTGTGAGGTCCTACGCCGTGCGCCGCTTCCAGATGTTCGGCGTGCATAAGTATCGCTATAAATTCATAAAGATACTGACCAAGACCGAATAAAACGCCTAAGCCTACGTCGTCTATTCCGCCCTGCATGGCTCTGTCCATAGCTTCGGTGTGCCAGTCATAGTCCGATTTGGGACCTGACGGATGCAGTTCTTTATATTTTTCTCTGTTGTATGTTTCCTGAAACAGAATATATGTTCCGATACCGGCGTCCTTGAGTAGTTTATAATCGTCTACAGTTGTGGCGGCAATATTTACATTCAAGCGGCGTATTGCGCCGTTTTTATGCTTTATGCTGTATATCGTTTTCATTGACTCAACAATATATTCAATTGGGTTATTAACCGGATCTTCGCCCGCTTCTATCGCAAGACGCTTATGCCCCATATCCTGTAACGCGATTGCTTCCCTGCGGACTTCGTCCTGCGAAAGTTTTTTTCGCTTCATAGTTTTGTTTTGCGAATGATAAGGACAGTACAAACAGCCGTTTACGCAGTAATTGGAAAGGTACAGCGGCGCGAAAAGGACAATCCTGTTTCCGTAAAACGTTTCTTTTATCCGCCTCGCGAGACTGAAAATTTCGTCCTTATCGCCCGCTTCCAAAACAAGAGCCGCCTCGCGGTGGTTTAATCCCTTGTTTTCAGAAGCTTTTTGCATTAGCTGACGAATCAAGTTCTCGTTGTGTTTATTTTCCTCAACCCAGTCAATGGAAGCCATGATTTCTTCATGGCAAATAAATTCATTCGCGTTCATAGAAGCGGCATTATACATATAATACCCCCTTATTTTGAATACGCTGTTTGTACATTTACCCCGTCAAGCCTGCCTATTTTTCCCGCAAGCGCGCTGATTATATCGTGCGGCGCGTCAACGGCGACGCTGATGATGTATATATTTTTTTTGTGATAGGGAATGCCCATTCGCCCTATTATGTACTGCATGTATTCATGCAGTATTCCGTTGAGTTTTTCAACGCTGTCCGTGTTTTCCACAACAATCGCTATTATTGCGGCTCTATTTTCCATATCTCACCTCCATGCAAAAAAAATGCGCCTAAAAAGGCGCACTATTCCCATGATATGAGACACAGCGCCTTTTACCTTGAGTAACAGCGTATACAACGCTACCAGTCTCGGTGTCAGGATCACTTATATTTACTACTTATATAATAGCTCTTTTTTCTTTGTTTGACAACTGTTTTTTTTGGGATTTTTTATAATATCTGCGGAAATTTGTAACTAATTCTTAAACTGCCCCGCCGTGCGGCTGAACACCTCAACCAGCGAAGGATCAAACTGAGTCCCGCTCCCTTCGGTGATAATACGCACCGCTTCATCGTGACTGAACGCTTCTTTGTACGGACGTTCCGAAACAAGCGCGTCGTATACGTCGGCTATCGCCATGATGCGTCCCAAGAGGGGAATTTTGTTCCCTTTCAGTCCGCGCGGGTAGCCGGAACCGTCCCATCTTTCGTGGTGGCTGGCGGCGAAAATTTTCGCGTAATCCAAAAAATCGCTTTCCTTTGCAAGTTTTTCAATCTTTTCAATTATCTGTTCGCCGAAACTTGCGTGTTTTTTCATTTCATTGGATTCTTCTTCAGTAAGTTTTCCCGGTTTTTTAAGTATACTGTCGCTGATTGATATTTTGCCTACGTCATGAAGCTGACATGATTGAAGCAGAAGATTCACATCCCAGCCTTTTGTCTCTTCACTGAAAAGGCTGCTCTTTTCAATTTCATCTAACAGGATTTTTATTCCCCTCTGCGTACGCTCTATGTGTCCGCCTGTTATGTCGTCCCTGCATTCAACCAATTCCGCCATTGTTTTTAAAAGGGCGTTCTGCAGTTCTATTACGCTTTGTGTTTTTTCTTCCACCATTTTTTGCAGATTCTCGTTGAAGTATTTAAGTTCTTTCCGCTGGTCTTCTACAAGTATGTGTACTTCTATGCGTTTAAGAAGCAGGGGCGGCTGAAACGGTTTGGTGATGTAATCAATGGCTCCAAGAGAAAGACCGGTAAGTTCATCGTCCGATTCAGTGCGGGCGGTTAAAAAAATCACCGGAATATCTTTTGTCTCCGGTTTAGACTTGAGAATTTTTATCGCGTCATAGCCGTTCATTTCCGGCATATCGACGTCAAGCAGAATAACGGCGGGATTATTGTTTTCCAAAAGACTGAACATTTTTTCCGCCGAAGGACAAGTGGCGACGGTATATTTTTCCGCCAGTACGTTTTTTCCAATCCGCAGATTCGCGGGATTGTCGTCTACTAAAATAACAAGTTTTTTTTCGTTCTCCATTTTTCTTCCCTTATCCGTTTAATAATTCTTCAATGGTTTTAACGGCGCTGTCAAATTCAGTCATCAGTACATCGTCGGAAATTTTTTCCAGCGCCGCTTTAGTTTTAGAGTCAGGAGTTTTTTGATTCAGTTCCTCTAAAATACGGTCTATGTCGGCGGAGTGCTGCGATTTCAGGGCTGAGGCAAGCTCTTTAAATAATGAGGAATAATCGGCGCGCGGCGAAGAAGCGGATGTATTTTCCGGCTCTTTATACTTAAGAGCTTTATCAATATTGATTATCAGTTCCGTAAGCCGCTGCGCGAAGACGGGCAGATGTTCGCGGATAAAAGTCATGTCCGTCGCTTTGCCCGCGGCTTCAAGTTCTGCGGCGCTCTCGGAAATGTCTTTCGCCCCAATACTTGCCGCCGCGCTTTTTAGGGCGTGAACATTGGTTGTAAAGGCGAGCAGCGCGTCCATCTCCGGCGTTTTTTGCAGTGACGGCAGTCTTTCCTGCGCGTCTTTGCAGAACAGGGACAACACTTGCTTATAAGAGATTAAAGTTCCGCCCGTCATTGTGATGCCTTTTGCCGCGTCAACGCCGGGAATGGAATATAACGCGCTGTCTTCGACCCTTTCGACAGGCTCAGGGGAAGAATGGGAATGCTCTTGGAAGGAACTTAGTTCTCTCTTTTCTTCAGCTATCCAGTGGTTGAGAATTTCATCCAGCTTGGAAACATCTATAGGCTTGGAGATAAAATCATTAAAGCTGTTTTCGATAAACATTTCCCGCATTCCAACAACCGCGTTAGCTGTTAGGGCGATTATCGGAACCTGTTTACGCAAGTTCCCTTTTTCCTGTAGTTCTTTTTCCCACGCGCGGATAGCGGTTGTTGTTTCTATTCCGTCCATTCCGGGCATCATGTGATCCATGAATACAATGTCGTACTCGCGCTTTTCCGAAATTGAGCGTTTTACCAGTTCTATGGCTTGCAAACCGTTCATACAGGTATCGATTGTCATCTTGTAAGGCGAAAGAAGCCCCTCGACTACTTTAAGGTTAGTTGCAATGTCGTCTACTACCAGAAGCCGCGCGCTGGGGTAACTGAAGCGGATTACGTCGGAACTTTTAATATAATCTTTGCTGTCCGCTTTGCCGTTAAGAACATTGGCAATCGAAAGAGACTGCACAGGTATGGACACAAACCGCACGCCGGGTATGTAGGCTTCTGTTCCCCATTCTATCATCAGCGCCATGGGAGGTTTCTTCCCATTAAAGAAAGCCATATCGTTTTGTTCCATAACAGGTTTGATCTTTTCATAAAGACCGTAGCTGGAAAACACATAAAACCATTCTTCGAGGTACAGCGCGGCGGCAAAATCATCCTGATTCGTTACCAAAGTATGGGGAACGTTCATATTTCTAAGAGTCCAGCATACCGCTCCCGCGTAGATGGATCTGCCTTCATAGACAAGTATTTTCTTTTTCTCGGGATTTTCTACCCAGGCGAAGGGTTCTTTTGATTCAATGCTTTGCGGTATAACCGCCGTGAATACGCTCCCCCTGCCGTATTCGCTTTCCATGCTTATATCTCCGCCCATAGCTAAGCAGAGGCGTTTTGTAATTACAAGACCCAGTCCCGTTCCTTCAATACCCTGATTTTTCTTTGTGTCTATCTGGGCAAATTCTCTGAAAAGTTTTGCCTGATCATCCTGCTTTATCCCTTTTCCGGTATCGGCTACGGATATCCTTAACCAGACCTGTTTATCGTCGCGTTTATCCGCGGTAATGGTTAAACCGATATGACCTTTTTCCGAATATTTTACCGCGTTGGTAAGGAGGTTAAGAAAAATTTGGCGCATACGCACTTCGTCTCCGATAAGACTATTGGGAATATTCCCGTCGATGTTGGTAAAGAAACGTATCGGCTTTTCCATGAGCCTCATGCGGATAATATTGATTGTATCGTTGATCAAAGATGAAAGCCGGTAATTGATTGGAACAATTTCCAGTTTACCGCTCTCAATTTTTGAGAAGTCCAGAATGTCGTTGATAATGGACAAAAGATTCGCGCCCGCCTGTTTAATCGTAAGAATATGCTCCTGAGCAGCATCGCGTCTTTCTTCGCGTAAGGCAAGTTCCGCCATACCGATAATTGCGTTCATGGGCGTGCGTATTTCATGACTCATTTTTGCAAGGAATTCATCTTTGGATTTTGAGGCGGCTTCGGCTTTTTCTTTTTCCGCCTGAGCTTCCACGGCTTCCAGTTTTAACTGCTGAATCTGATTAAGAAGGTACAGCGTTTCCCGCAATCTGAGCGAAAGCCGGGTTATTTCATCGTCGCTTTTGGAATCTTCAAATTGAACGTCCAATTTCCCGCTTGCTAATTCCTCCGCCGCCGATCCAAGTTCCGCAAGCGGGACGGCGATAGACTTGGTGACGGCAAGCGCCAGCAGAACGGATACAATCAACGACATTACAACCAGCGTCAGCATTAAGTATATGTTAAATGAAGCTTTTTCATTATTCTCTTTCATTTTGCTGTCAGAGTATTCAAGGTTTTTTAAAAAACCGACGTTGAGGTAATATGTGAATGTATTAAAAATGGGAGTAAGCCGGTTTATATACACGGAAAGCGCTTCTTCCCCGCGCCCTTGCTCCACCAGATCAAAAATCTCATTAGCCAAAGGAGTATAGGCATCTGTGTATATTTCCAGTAAATTTGCCATATCCTGCATTTCTCCGGGCGTAAAAACATCGCTGAATTGATCCTGAATCGCGATATACTCTTTTAACCGGGTTAACAAATGATCCGCGTGTTCTTTTGTTGTCTGTAATACATAATCGGTAAGCGTACTGTCGCTGATGTACAGCATATTAAATATACCGTAATCAACAAAAGTATTGCTGTCGTAAATATCGTTTAATATGGTAACATTGTGTATCGTCTTAACCGATGATCTTCCCATAGAGGTAAGGCTTGCGAAACCTGTCAATCCTACAATCAAGGTAAAAAAGACTACAATGGAGAATGACAGTAATAATCGCGTTCCGATTCGAAATTTTCTTAACATTGCTCAATTACCCCGTTACAGCCTTAATTTTTCATAGGTGGAGTATTCCCCGCCTTTTAAATGAATAATATACACATTGGTGTGAGGATTGTTGTTTTCGTCAAACCGTATATGTCCTGTTATTGAATCCAGTTGATTTTCCTTAATGGCGGAAATAAGGGCGTCCTTATCTATGCCTCCCGCTATTTTTATCGCCTCCGACAAAATGTATACGCAGGTATAAGCGGTCGCCGAACCGGACAGCGGCATTTGAGAAAAGCAATCAAAGTACTCTCTGACAAACCGCACCACATTCTCGTCCTGATCATCAAATGAAAAAGGAGCCGAATAATAAATATTTTTCATTGTATCGGGATTGTATATGTACGTTAAAAGTCCGTCCCACGCGTCCGACCCCAATATCGGCGTATTTACAAGACCAACTTCATAAGCGGTATTGGCAAGTTTTGCGGCGGGGACATAATCTTCGGGGCAAAAAATAACATCGGGAGGATTATTCGTGTATTTGCGCAAAATACCCGCAAAATCGTTCCATGTTGAATACGGCTCTACCGCCATAATGCGTCCGTTGCGCTCTTTAAATGATTCTGCAAAAACTTCAACTATATGATAAAAACCGTCGTTATTTTCATTTTTTAAGACAACCGCCGTTCTTGCGTTCAGCGAATTACGCGCAAAGTATGCCATTACCTGGGCTTGGTAATCGTCAATAAAAATCGCCCTAAAGACGTTTTTTTTGCCCTTTGTCACATCGGGGCTTGATGCGGTAGGCGAGATAATAGGTATGCCGTCTTTCTCCGCAGCTTTAGCAAGCGCGATTGTTACGCTGCTGTAACTTGAGCCGATAATTGCGGCAATGCCTTTTTCTTTTAATTTGTTGTACTGTTGTACAATATATTCTTCGTCGCCGCGGTCGTTTAATACAATAATATCCAGCTTTTTCCCCAGTATGCCGCCGTTTTCATTGATTTCCTCTTTGGCAATATACATTCCATTGAGCGCGCGGAAACCTTCGTCCGAATCTTCGCCTGTAAGCGGTAAAAGCGCGCCTATTGTTATATATTCCTGCTTTGCTGATTTTGTGTTGCAGGCGTTGAGGGTAAATATAATAATAGTCAAAAACAGAAAATATATTGTTTTTACAAAGTTCTTGTTTTTTAGCATGATGTTTCTCCTTTCCTATTTTTGCTCCGGAATCAGGCTGTTGATGATTTTTAAGGCGTTGTCAAATTCAGTCATAAGCACTTCATCGGAAATTTTTTCCAGCGCCGTTTTGGTTTTTGAATCAAGCGGCTCTTTACCTAACGCGGCGATAATGCGGTCAATATCCGCGGAATTCTTTTTCTTTAAAGCTTCGGCAAGTTCTTCAAATAATGGGGAATTGGCAATGAGCGATGAGGAGTCAGAGTTATTTTCAGGCTCGCTGTATTTAAGGGCTTCTTTAATATTATATACCAATTCTATAATATCATGTACAAAGACAAGCAAATGTTCGTAGATAAATGTCATATCCGCGTCTTTGCTTGCGGCTTCAAGCTTTGCGGCTTGTTCGGAAATTTCCGCCGCTCCCAGACTTGCAGACGCGCTTTTTAGGGCATGAAACTGGGTTGCAAATTCATTCAGATTCTCAGCTACCGGAATAGTATGAAGCAGCGGCAGTCTGTCTTCCACGTCTTTGCAGAATATTTTTAATACATGCTTATATGCTTCCAAAGTTCCGCCTGTCATGGCGATGCCTTTTGCCGTATCGACGTCGGAAATGGAAAGCAACGTGTTTCCTTCGGCAGTCTCAGGCGCGTTTTTGTCCTCCCCCTGATCTTGTTTAACAGGTCGAGGGGAATTTTTTTCCTTCTTTTCTCTGGGTATCCAGCGATCAAGCATTTCATCCAATTTGGAAACATCTATGGGTTTGGAGATAAAATCATTGAAGCCGTTTTCGATAAACATTTCCTTCATTCCCACAACCGCGTTTGCGGTTAGTGCAATAATAGGAATTTGCTTATGCAAAATCCTATTATTGCTTAGAGTTTCACCTTCGGTGAAATTCGCGCTGTTTTGTTCTTTTTCCCATGCGCGGATTATCGCCGTCGCTTCTATTCCGTCCATTTCCGGCATCATGTGATCCATGAATACAATGTCGTAATCGCGTTTCTCAAAAACCGAGCGTTTTATAAGTTCTATGGATTGCAAACCGTTAAGACAGGTGTCCACCGCCGCTCCGTATGGAGCAAGAAGCCCTTCGACCACTTTAAGGTTGGTCGCAATATCATCTACTACAAGAATCCGCGCGCGTGGGAAGGTGAATCGAATTATGCCGGAATTTTTGACATAACCTTTGGCGTCCGCCTTGCCGTTAAGCGCGTTGGCAATGGACAGGGACTGCACCGGTATGGACACAAAACGCACGCCGGGTATAGATGCTTCGGTTCCCCATTCTATCATCAGAGCCAGAGACGGTTTTTTGCCTCCGTTGAAAGCCGAATTGTCTTTTCCCATAAGCGGTTTAATCTCTTCATAAAGACCGTAACTGGAAAATATATAAAACCATTCTTCCCTGTACAGAGCGGCGGCAAAATCATCGGGGGTCGTTACCATAGTATAGGGAACTCTCATATTTTCCAGAGTCCAGCATACCGATTTGGCGTAGTTAAGCCTGCCTTCATAGACCAGCACCTTCTTTTTCTCCGGTTCTTCTACCACGGCAAAAGGCTCCGGCGAACCAATGCCCTGTGGAATAACAGCCTTGAATACGCTCCCTTTGCCGTATTCGCTCTCCATGCTTATATCCCCGCCCAAGGCAAGACAAAGACGTTTGGTAATTGCCAACCCAAGACCCGTTCCCTCAATACCCTGATTTTTCTTTGTGTCAACTTTGACAAACTCATCAAAGAGTTTTGCCTGATCCTCCTGTTTTATTCCCTTTCCGGTATCGGCTACGACAATCTTAAGCCAAATCTGTCCGCCTTCCCATTTGTCCGCGGTAATTGTTAAGCCGATAGAACCTTTCTCCGAATATTTTACCGCGTTGGACAGAAGGTTGATAAGAATTTGTCGGAGACGCACTTCGTCTCCGACAAGACTGTTGGGAATATTTCCGTCTATGTTTGTAAAAAAACGTATCGGCTTTTCCATAATCCGCGTACGGATAATATTGACCGTATCATTGATTAAAGATGAAAGCATGTATTTAGCGTGAATGATTTCCATTTTGCCCGCTTCAATTTTAGAAAAGTCCAGAATATCGTTTATTATCGATACAAGATTATTCCCCGCCTGTTTTATGTCCTGCGCGTGCCCGCGGGCATCGCCTGAGATCGAACTCCTAAGCAGAAGTTCCGCCATGCCTGTAATGGCGTTCATGGGGGTGCGGATTTCGTGGCTCATCTTTGCAAGGAAATCGCTTTTTGCCTGAGAAGCGAATTCCGCCTTCCGGTGCGCCTCAAGCAGCTGCATGTTCTGTTGCGCCATTTCTCTTTCAGAGCGGGCGACATAAAAATTAATAACGATAAACATTAAAAGGATAAGAAACAGCATACTGAAAAATACGGTATTCATCGCCTTGTTCAGCGCAAGGAAGCCCGGTAGCGGATAACTCACCGCGAGATACCATTCCATGGAAGGGATGGAGTTTACCAGATATATTTTTTTATTATATATAAAGCTCCGGCTTTCTCCGTCGGAAAGCCCGCGCGCTACCCTGATTAATTCTTTTCCGGTTTCGCCAAGCAGATTTTCAAGGTGGACTTTATTTTCAACCAGGTTATAATCCATCGCCGAAGTAATTTCGTTATATTTATTGAACATATACGGCGTGATATTCTTATCGAATTCCCGGTAACTGGTAGCTACAAAATTTGAGAAGTCGGTAAGATTTATGCCTATACCGAGCATTCCTATGGGATGCTTGTTGTCATGCGCTTCGGCAAATACCGGAACATTGACCCAAAGATTGATTTGATCCAAATCGGGATTATAATTAATGTTAAAATTAAACTTTTCCGTTTCGTAAAGAGTTAAATTGTACCAATAAGACGCGGGATCATCGGGATTGATGATATACGGAGCGTTTCCCGTTGTATAAAATACTTTATCCACATCGCTGACCCAAAATACAATCTTGTTTTCAAAGTGTTCCTCATAGAGTTCCAATTCGGTATACGCCTGATTTTTAAGAACCGGATCATAGGGATTCATAAAATGCTGCCGGATTATAGGCGTATCAGCCATTTTCAAAACAAGGGCAAGCTCGCTGTTTACCGATGTCGCCAAACGCAGGCGCATTGTTTCAGACGATATTGAGAGTTGTTGTTTAATAAAAGAAAGGTTTAATTGATGAGCGGAAATTGTATATGCCGCAATTGCGGATAAAGCGATAATAAGGAAAAGTATGCAGGAGAAAACAAGGAATGTTTTGTTAACGAATGTTTTTACAAAATTGGCAGGATTCGTTATCACTTTTTTAGTTCCCCTCAATAAACTATTTTATAATAAAATATCATATTTTTGAATAATTTTCTACTCTTTAAAAACTTAAAAAAACGGAAAAACGCGGAAAAAACAGGTAATTGTCCCGCCGGAAAGCCCCTTTTGCGTATATTGACATTTTCCCTGTTTTATGCCACTATTTACCGGAATAAAAAGGGTTAAAACAGGAGAAATATATGGCATTAACCAAAGAAAGCGCGGCTTCAATCGTAACCAAATTCGGCAAAAACGAGAAAGATACAGGCGCTACAGAAGTTCAGATTGCTCTGCTTACTGAACGAATCAACCAGCTTACAGAACACTGCAAGCAGTTTAAAAAGGACAAATCAGGTCAAAGAGGGCTTTTAATTCTGGTCGGCAAGCGCCGCCGGATGTTAAAATACATTCAAAGGACGAATCTTGAAGGTTACCGCAAGCTGATTAAAGACCTGGGATTGCGTAAATAATTATGATGCAAAAAGTAACACTCTCAGTCGCCGGGAAAGACTTGGTTCTTGAGACCGGCAGGATAGCAAAACAGGCAAACGGCTCTGTTTTTGCCCAATACGCGGGTTCGGCGGTAATCGCCACAGTCTGTTCTTCCCATGAATCGGTGGAAGGGCTTGATTATGTGCCTCTTACAGTCGACTATAACGAAAAATACTACGCTGCGGGGAAAATTCCCGGCGGTTTCATTAAAAGGGAAAGCCGTCCCAAGGACAAGGAGATACTTGTCTCCCGCCTTATCGACAGACCCATGCGTCCGCTCTTTGATAAAAGCTTCGGACGCGAGATTCAGTTAATCCCGACGACTCTGTCCACTGATCAGGTAAACCCGCCGGACATTCTGGCGATTATCGCCTCATCCGCGGCTGTCCACATCTCGGACATTCCGTTTAACGGACCCGTCGCGGGCGTGCGCGTGTGTCAGGTGGACGGTCAGCTTGTTGTAAACCCAACCTATGAACAAATAGAAAAGTCTACAATGGAAATCATGGTTGCGGGAACAAAAGACGGCATTACAATGGTAGAAGGCGGTGCGAAAGAAGTAAGCGAAGAATTGATGATAGAGGCGCTTGATAAAGCCCACGCCATGATCAAGGAATTCTGCGCGCTGCAGGAAAAATTGCGCGAGCTTGCCGGAAAGCCGAAGCTTCCGCTTGCTCCTCTGCCGTATTCATTGGAAAATGCGGACGCTATTCACGCCGCCGCTTTCCCAAAACTGCAAACAGCGTGCTTCCTTCCCACAAAACATGAAAGGCACGACGGCATTAAAGCTGTTAAAACCGAATTGGCGGCGCAGCATGCCGCGCAGCTTGAGGATGAAAACCAGAAAAAACTTTTCGACGCGTTATTCGAGGATATGCAGTACGAAATCCTGCGCTCATCAATTTTGAATAACGGAAAGCGCGTAGACGGAAGAGGTCTTGAAGACATCCGCAACATTACCTGCGAGGTCGGGATTTTACAGCGCACTCACGGTTCAGCACTCTTTACGCGCGGCGAAACACAGGCACTTGCGGTAACAACGCTTGGAACGGTTTTTGACGAACAGATTTTTGATGACATCGAAGGCGACAAGCGCGAAAACTTTATGCTCCATTACAACTTCCCCCCATATTCAGTCGGCGAAGTGGGCAGAACAGGGACGGGGCGCAGAGAGATAGGGCACGGTCACCTTGCCCAGCGTTCCTTAAAAGCGATGATTCCCTCAAAAGAAGAATTCCCGTATACAGTCCGCGTTGTTTCGGAAATCATGGAGTCTAACGGCTCTTCCTCAATGGCGTCAGTTTGCGGCGGAACTCTTTCCATGCTTCACGCCGGCGTCCCAATGAAAAAACCGGTTGCGGGAATAGCGATGGGTCTTATCACGGAAGGAAAAGCCGGTCCCGGCGACAGATTCGCGGTGTTATCTGACATTTTGGGCGAAGAAGATCACCTTGGAGACATGGATTTTAAAGTCGCCGGAACCAAAGACGGAATAACAGGCTTTCAGATGGATATAAAAATCGCGGGAGTCAGTAAGGAAATCATGCGTAAAGCGCTGGATCAGGCGAAACGCGGAAGAATGCATATCCTTTCGATAATGAACCAGTGTCTTGATAAACCCGTCGAGGAAATCAGCGAATATGCCCCCAAAATTGTTACCTTACGGATTGATATCGATAAAATCGGAGCCCTTATCGGTCCCGGCGGAAAGAATATCAAGGCGTTATGTGAACAATATTCGGTTAAGATTAACACGGAAGACGACGGCACTGTGACAATTTTCGGCAAAAGTACAAAGGACGCGGAAGACGCGAAAGCCGCGGTTGTCGGAATAGCCTGCGATCCGGAAGTAGACAAGGTATACAACGGCACTGTAAAGCGCATAATGGACTTTGGCGCGTTTGTGGAGATTCTTCCCGGCAAGGAAGGTCTTGTCCACATAAGCAAACTTTCAAGGCAGAGGATCGAGAAAGTTACCGACGTGTTAAAGGAAGGTCAGCAGATACCCGTCAAGTTGCTTGAAATTGACAAACAGGGAAGGCTGAATCTTTCGTACATAGACGCGATTGATCCGTCGGGCGCTCCCGGCGGGCAGCGCAGAAATTAACACAGGATTAAAAGCGGTGTGAATGAAGTACTTGTAAAAGTAGTTAAAAATGCTCCGCGCGCGGCTCTTCCGCAGTACGAAAGCAGGGGAGCCGCCGGAATGGACTTGCGCGCCCTCCTTGACGCCGATATTTCAATACCTCCCCTTGGAAGGGTAAAAATCCCCACAGGTCTTAAGCTCGAAATCCCCGAAGGCTATGAAGGACAGGTGCGTCCGCGCTCAGGTTTGGCGATAAAAAAGGGGTTAACGGTTCTTAATTCGCCCGGTACGATAGATTCCGATTATAGGGGAGATTTGGACATAATTTTAATAAATTTGGGTTCGGAAGATATTATAATTAAAGATGGGGAGCGAATTGCTCAGCTTGTAATAGCTCCTGTTTGTAAGGCGGACATTACGGAGGTTAATGTTCTAAGCGAAACGGTGAGAGGAGGCGGCGGTTTTGGATCTACCGGGGCTTAAGATAGCGTTGAATCTTTTTAAGAAAATAAAAGATTATATTATTTCGATAATTGATTATTTTCAAACGAGAAACTTAAATCCTCTTGAAAGCAGACGTTTTCTTTCTAAAACCATATTTAAATACATATTGTACGAAATGCTTTTTTCTTTTGTAATTTGTTTCTGCTTTTTCTTTTTTATTTTCTTTGTAAACCAAATACTTCTTATGGCGAAGGAGATTCTCACCAAGCGCGTGCCTTTTAATCAGGTTGCGCTTTTAATACTTTTTTCCCTGCCTACGGTAATAGCAATGTCGGCTCCTTTTGCGTGCCTTGTAGGCACGCTTATGACTGTAGGGCGTTTAACATCTGACAACGAAATACTTGTTATGCTTTCGTCGGGTTTATCGTATAAAAATGTTTTTTTCCCCGCCGTTACAGTGGGGATTATTATTTCTCTTTTATCGTTCTTTACAAACGACGTACTGCTTCCGGCGGGCACCGTTCAATTTAACAAATTGTGGCGTAAGATACTTGTCTCCACTCCCGCGCTGGAAATGGAAGCCAATTCGGTAAAGAAGTTTCAGGATACCGTAATTGTTACAGGCGGCGTAAAAGACAATATAATAGAAAATCTGCTTATATTGGATAAAACAGAATCCGGCGAGCGCAGGATAATATTGGCAAGCAGCGCGGAATTAAAAGACGGCGGTAAAGAAGGCTTAAGTCTCAACCTTGACTCCGCGTTTGTTCATTCGTCAAAGGAAATAGCAAGAGAGGATTACGATTACGCCAATACGGAAAATTTGCAGTACTGGGTTTCAAATCAGGATATTATTCAGCAGTATGTAACCGTAAGCCCAAGAGAGATGAGTTCCAGAGACGTCCATACCGCGATTGTAGGTAAAAAAGCGGACTTAGCCCAAAAGCTGAACGAAAAAAAAACAAAAATGATAGGTAACGCGGTAGGTTTGGAAAATATTTTAAGGGCGGGTCCCACAGGAGACAGTTGGAATCGCAGAGCGTCAACCTTTGGCTCTTTTGAGAAGGATATTGAATCCCTAAAAACAACAATGAAGGACAGATCCCTTACAATCTATATAATTGAGATATACAGAAAATTTTCCGTTCCTCTCGGCGCGTTTTGTTTTGTTTTTCTTGCCGTTTCTCTCGGGTTAATGGCGAAAAAGAGCGGGCAGACCGTAGGGTTTATTTTCGGCAATATTATCGCCGTGATATACTGGTCTATGCTTTTTATAGGGCAGACAATGGGCTTGCGCGCGGGAACGCCGCCTTTTTGGTCAATGTGGTCACCTAATATTTTCTTTTTACTTATAGGTATTGTTCTTGCCATTATTAAGGTGCAAAAATGAATAAAATAATGATACTGGACAAATATTTAATTCGCCAATTTTTGCCGATTTTTCTTATAGCTATTTCAATGTTTGTATTTTTACTTTTGCTTATAGACCTATTCTCTAATTTAATCCGTTATCTTAACAATGAAGTGCCTATAACGACAATTTTAAAGATAAGCTTTTTTTATATCCCTAAAAGCGTTTCCTACGCAATGCCTATGTCCCTGCTTTTTGCCGCGGCGTATACGTTAGGCGATCTCTACTCAAGAAATGAGCTTACAAGCGTATTTGCCACTGGAATACCATTATGGCGCTTTAGCATGTCTTTTGTAGCGATAGGTTTAGCCGCTTCCATTTTTTCTTTTTATCTTGACGACAGAATAGTAATACCCACGCTTAAACAAAAAAATGAACTTTCACGGCGCGCGTTAAAACAGTATGTTACGGAAAGTAACTCGGACATTGTTATTAAGTCAAGAAACGGCAGGATAATTTATTCGGTTGATTATTTTGACAGTGAAAAAAACATATTGAACGGCGTAAACGTTGTGGAAATGGATGAAAAGGGCATGTTTGTCTCGCAGATTCGCGCACCTTCCGCCGATTGGGTCGACGGTTACTGGGATTTTAAAAACGCCGTTATTTACCGCTATGACGGGGAAGGCGTATTGCGGATATACCCGTTTGTTTCTATCGAAACATACAATGAACATCCGGATATATTCAGAAGAAAGGCGGTTAATGTGGAAGAACTAAGCGCGAAAAACGCCGGTCTTTTAATAAAAGACCTTCGCTCCGCGGGGCTTCCGTACCGCCACACTCAGGCGAATTATTATCACCGTTATTCGTTTGCCGCAACCTCGCTTATTGTAATGATACTTTCAATCTCTATGGGCGGCAGATTCAGAAAAAATATTTTATTAATGAGTCTTTTTACAAGCCTGTCCGTCGCCGTAGTTTACTACATTGCGGAAATGTTAAGCATGACAATGGCGGGACTTAACTACATACATCCGTTTGTCGGCGCGTGGTTTCCTGTATTAATATTTTTGGTATTGGGCGTACATCTTTTACGGAGCGCAAAAACCTGATGCGTTTCAGCGTAACATCCCGCGATAAAACTTGCGCCGCAAGAACGGGAATTTTACACCTTCCTCACGGCGATGTAATTACTCCCGTCTTTATGCCTGTTGGAACAAACGGAACCGTAAAAGCGTTGACAACTGACGACTTAAAAGAAATCGGCTATTCTTTAATTCTTTCAAATACATATCATCTGTATCTAAGACCGGGCGAGGAAGTTATACAAAAAGCGGGAGGGCTTCATAAATTTATTAACTGGGACAGAAATATTTTAACAGACTCAGGCGGCTTCCAAATTTTTTCCCTTTCCGCTCTGCGAAAAATTAAAAAGGAAGGCGCGTGGTTTCAATCGCACATTGACGGTTCCAAGCATTTTATCAGTCCCGAAAAAGCCGTAACAATTCAGGCGATTCTGGACAGCGATATACAGATGCAGCTGGATTATTGTTCTCCCTGGGGCGCAAGCCGGAAGGAAGCCGAAAAAGCTCTTGCGATTACCACCGAATGGCTTGGCAGGGCAAAGGGCAAATTGGAGGAAGTTACCGCCGACGGAAAATATCAGGGCAGTTTATTCAGCATTGTACAGGGAAACTTTTTTAACGATCTGCGGAAAAAGAGCGCGGAGGTTTGCATAGAGTTAAATACTCCCGGTATAGCCATAGGCGGTTTGTCGGTAGGGGAGCCGTCGGAGTTATTTTATGAGACTTTGGCTTATACCGCCGCGTTTTTACCCGAAGAAAAGCCCCGTTATGTAATGGGAATCGGGACGCCAGAATACATTTTAAACGCGATAGAGCATGGAATAGACATGTTTGACTGCGTATTATTCACCCGCGAGGCGCGAAACGGACGCGTATACACCCATAAAGGCGCGTTTGCCTTAAAAAAGCCCGAAAACACCGACGATTTTTCGCCGATAGATAAAGAGTGCGGGTGTAAAGTTTGTAAAGAGTACTCCCGCGCCTATTTACGGCATCTTTTTAAGACAGGGGAGATACTTTGTTCCATGTTGGCAAGTTATCATAACCTGTACTTTATTAATGAATTGATAACAAACAGCCGTAAAGCCATCCAAGAAGGTAGGTTCTTAGAGTTTAAAAAAGACTTTTTATCAAGGTATACTGAAGGAAATGCTAATGAATAAATTGGATCAAAAAAAATTCAACCACGAACCACACGAACATCACGAACTCGTAGCCCGACATCTTTTTCCTGTTCGTGTTGGTTCGTGTGGTTCGTGTGGTTCGTGGTTAATATTTCTTTTTCTATTACTAATCACCGCCCCCGCCCACGCGCAGGATGACCCCAGAAATGACATCATAAAATACGGAACGGAAACGGAAATCGCCAACCTTATACAGACGCTCAGAACGGAAAAAACCGATTCTTTTGATAACGAGCTTATAGCTCTCGCGCAAGTATCAAAAAACACAAAAGTTTTAACGGGTATTTTCGGTTTCTTCGGCGAACGGGAAAAGGGCGGTTTGCAGGAGCGCGCGGTAAAAGTAATATCCCAGCGCGAGGATGAATCAACCGAAACCGTCCTTTCCGCGATGGATTATCTTGGCAAAATGAAATCCGCTGAGGCTGTTCCCGTCCTTATGGAACTTCTTGAAACCGAGGAAAAAAAGTTTTTAAACGCCGGTTTCCGCGCCATTGGCAGCGCAAGCTCGGGGGACAAAAAACTTGCTGACCAGACGGCGGAATTTTTAGTTGATTTTTACAACGACAGAGACCCCGGCAACGATAACCGCAGCGTAGTAATAACCGCCATAGGAGCCACAGGATCATCGGCGGGCGTTGAGTTCCTTACGGAAATAGCGACAAACCCCGATGAGCGCGTACCGCTTCGCATGGCGGCGTTAGGCGCTCTATCCCAAATCGGCGACCCAAAAGGACTTGACGCGATAGTAAGCTGTATCAGCGCAAAGGATCCAAACTTGCGCTCCTCAGCGGTCGCTGCCCTCGGTCCGTTTTCAGGTTCAGCGGCGGAGAACGCGATATTCGACGCTTTCAGGGATTCATATTACCGCACAAGAATCGCCGCGGCGCAGGCAAGCCGCGATCGAAAACTTGCCGCCGCAGTTCCCTTCTTAAAATTCCGCGCCGAGCGCGATGAAGTTCCCGGCGTTAAAGACGAATCAATCCGCGCCCTCGGCGCTATCGCCAACGATGAGGCGATTGCGGTTCTTGAAAGTTTGTTTTTGGAACGGAAAAACACAGACCGCGTCCGCATCCTGTCCGCCGATATGCTTAGTAAAAATTCAAACCAAAAATATTTCAGTAAAATTGTCGTTGAGCTTGACGAGGCAAAAAAAAGAAATCAAACAAATCTTTACAACGGCTTTTTAAAAATTGTAGGCGAGACGGTATCCGAAACCGATAAATCGGAAATAGAAACCGTAGCCCGCCGTTTCTTAAGCACAGGCGGCATAATGGAAAAATTATACGGTCTTGATATGGCGAGTAACAATAAACTTACAGGTTTAAAAGAGGAGATAATTACGCTCACAAAAGACAAAAATGAAAGTCTTTCAAAAAAGGCAAAAAGAACGGCGGAAAATCTTGGGATTGAAATACCGAGTAATTAAATATGGATGTAAAAAAAATAAAAGAAATAAAAGAAATAATTAATAAATGTCTTAGAGAAACCCCGTGCGAAATCAACTTTTACTATAACGAGCCGCTTAAAGATCATACCACTTTTAAAGTGGGAGGTCCCGCCGACTGCCTGCTGTCCCCCAAGGGCAACGGCTTTAGAAATTTTTGCTTAAATATTTTAAACACCTGCAGAGCGCAGAATGTTCCGGTATTTATTCTGGGCGGCGGCGCGAATATTGTAGTCTCCGACAAGGGAATACGCGGTATAGCGCTGGACATGAGCGAATGGAAAAATGAAAACGGCAGCTTATACTTTAATAAAGGTGAATTAATTTTTAAAAGCGGAACAAACATAGATGAAGCGGTTAATACAGTCTGCGGCGCCGGTTTCAGCGGACTTGAGTTTTTTGCCGGAATGCCCGGCACGATTGGCGGGGCTGTCTGGATGAACGCACGCTGTTATGAGAGAGAAATAGCGGATGTGTTAGGCTGGGCGGAAATTATAAACTGCGATCATGAATTAAAAAACATTTACGCGATACATAAGATAGAAAAAAACGCCAAAGATTTTGCGTACAAACAAAGCCCTTTCCAAAAAATGGATTGCGTCATTGTAAGCGCTTCGTTCAAATTAAAAAAGTGCAATAAAGAAGAAAAAGAAAAAATGTTAGACAACATAAAAAAATACAGGGAAGACAGAGAAAAAAAAGGACATTACCGTTTCCCCAGTGCCGGTTCCGCTTTTAAAAACAACCGTGATTTTGGAAAACCCACAGGGCAAATTATAGATGAACTTGGTTTAAAGAGCCGGAAAATCGGCGGAGCCCAAATAGCCCCCTTCCACGGAAACATCATTATTAACACAGGTAGCGCGTCCGCAAATGACATCCGCGCCCTTGTGGACGAAACCGCTTTAGAAGTTAAAAAAAAGACAGGGTTTATTCTTGAACCCGAGATACTTTTTGTAGGCGAATGGTAACGCCGCTTTTTGCGGTATATTAATCAATAATATAATTTATTTTATCGTTTCTTAATGCCTCGTAATAAATACCCGCTAAATATCACATAACACGGGTAACCCGTTGCGCGGCAACGAGTTACTCAATGTAAATCATTTTTATAGAACAGGTAAATAAGCGGTTTTTTTCATAATACGCCCCCTACCAACACATCAGATTCATTCATACCTATTAACAGGGTCAGGTTTTCATCAAAATTAAGTATTTTTAAGGGCTTCACTATAAATTTCATGTTTTCATGAAGCAATGGATCGTATCTAATCCCCTTGTAGGTAATCCTGTTGTTCATTGCAGATAATATATCCTGCATATAATCTTTGAATTCAACGTCGGCATCAAACATGTTTCTGCCGATACGTTCCGGTTTAAAGTGCGCGATAATTGTTCCGTCGTCCATGTAAACCGCCATAAAAGTGATTTTATCGTTTGCTTTTATAACTCTCTCCAATACCCTTTGTGTAACAATCAGCAATAAGTATTTTTGAGCGTCCGTCTCTTCCGTGCTTTTATCAATAATTTGAGCCATGGAATTTATTTTATTCTTGCTGTTTACGTTTAATTGCTTCAACTCGGCATTATTGGTACTTTCTTTACGCGCGTTGGAATAGGCGGTATTCGCCATTATAATTGAAAGAGTAATAACTATTACCACGACACTCATAACAAATATCGCCAAAAGATTTAAATCAATTTTAATTTTCATATATTTCCTCTTTCTTTAAAGTTTTTTTACGCTTGCAAGCTCTTATTTTTTAAAAATAAAAATAATATCCATTGAAAAAACGCTTAAAAGCAAGAAAAATAAATCACAGAATACACCCTTTAATTTCGCTCTGTTTTACGCTCTTATCGGCGAAATACTCAAATCTTTCTAGGTCCGTACTGGTTCGCGTGGTTTGTGGTAAATTTCTTTCAAAAACTGCCTAAAACCCCTTGCCATTAACCCCTGTTTTTGCTACCATGAACCAAGGCTTAAACCTCATTTTAAGCTAACCTCTTTTCCGGCATTGCCGGACACCATAAGGCCATAAGGAGGAACTATGCGCCGATATGAATTAATGGTTATCTTCCCTCTGGAAGAAGACCAGCACAGGGCGGGACGGGAACAGTTGCTTTCCGACCTTTCCGCCAACGGAGTCGAAGTCGAAAAAACCGATGAACTCGGGGATCGCGACCTCGCCTATGAAGTTAAAAAAAGAAAACGCGGAAAATACGTCCTTCTGGTAATTAAATCCGACCCCGCAAAAATTACCGTTCTTGACCGTATTTTTAAACTTAACGCCAATCTTCTTAAATACCTCTTTGTAAGAAATGAGGAATAGGGGAGTATATGGCGGACGTTAATCATGTAGTTTTAATCGGTCGGCTTACAAGAGACGCTGAATTAAAATACACCGCGGGAGGACAGGCGGTTTGCAAATTTTCCATCGCCGTAAACAGAAGAAAGAAAAACGGCGATCAATGGGAAGACGAAGCGAACTTCTTTGACATTGTACTGTGGGGCAAACAGGGCGAATCCTTGCAATCATACCTTGTAAAAGGAAAAATGATAGGCGTAGACGGTGAACTCCGTCAGGATCGCTGGCAACAGGACGGACAAAACCGTTCCAAAGTTGAGATAATCGCGAATTATATTCAGCTTTTGGGCGGCGGAGGAGGAGGCTCAGGCGGAGGCGGAGGAGACCGGCAGAATAACAATAATTCTCAGTCTAACAATTCGCAGGAATCGCAAAGCTATTCTTCATCATCAGGTAAAGACGACGGTTTTACCGACGATATACCTTTTTAAAATTTAATCTAATAAGGAGATTTTTATGTCAGACGACAGATATTTTGATACCGAACCCCATCCCCGCCACGGCAGGGAAATGGATATGCAGATGGACGACCGCGACGGCGATGAGCGCGGACGCGGCGGAAAAGGGCAGAAAGTTTTTTTCAAGAAAAAAGTTTGCAAATTCTGCGCCCAAAAAATGAAGATAGACTACAAGGAATCTGATACGCTTCGCAGGTTTATTACGGAAAGAGGAAAAATTCTTCCGCGCCGTATTACCGGAACCTGCGCGAAACATCAGCGCGCCCTTGCCCTGGCTATCAAACAGGCAAGAAGCATCGCGCTTCTTCCCTATGTAGCGGAATAAATAATGTTTCAGGAAGAAGAAAACGGTTCCCCCTCCGTAACTATGGAGAAAAGGCTTCCCGGTATTAATAAATATTCGCCTATTATTACATTATTTGTTTGTACGACTATAAGTCTGCTGTTTATGAAGACGGGAATTCTTTCGCTGTTTTATCTTGCGCCGCTTGGGTATGTAATAATTGTTACCGGCGTTTATATGCCGGTATTTATTACGGCGGCGGCGGCAAATATCGTTATTATGGTCATTCAGGCGTTTTCAAAAATAGACGGTATAAAAAATATGCCGATAGAAGCGTTTTACTTAACAACAGTCTTGCTTGGATTTACATGGATAATGGGCGGAAAAGGAATGAGGACGTTATATCGATTTGTTATCGCCTCGTCCGTATGCGCGGTTATTTTCCTTGTTTACATTAACAGCCCTTCTTCCGGATTTTTTGAATTGTTTTCCAAAACAGCGGAAGAATTATTCGGCGCGGGCGATTCTGAAGTACAGATAAAAAATCCGTTATTTACGCAGGTATTTACACCTGAACATTTAACGGAATTCGCTAAGATGTTTCTTTTAAGGGGCGGAGCGTTAATCAGTATGTTCTTTTTGTTTTTTATTAATCGTCAAATGGCGGTCGCCGTTGTTTCGATGATAAAAAGGCAAAGAATGGATCATGGATTAACGGCTTTTTACGCGCCCGCGAATACAATCTGGGCGTTCTCCGCTTCTTTGGCGACAATCGTATTAACCGGTATTTTTAAAGTTGAAATATTGGGTATTTTGGCATGGAATGTATTTACTATTTGCGCTATAATTTATCTGGCGCAGGGTATCGGCATATTAATGTACTGGATGTCGCTAAAGTCAAACGCTTTCCGTTTAATAATCAACGTATTGATTATTGTAGTATTATTCAGCCCGTTAAATTCATTCGCCCTCGCGGCATTGGTTTTACTGGGAATAATAGATAATTGGCGTCCTTTTCGCATTGCGAAAAGAGCCTAACCTGACCTGACCGCTTGCAAAGTGGTCAGGCAAGCCTCTACTCCGGGGCGACAGCTGCTTTTTTGCGGCTGATATTAATGAAAACTCCGTAAAACTTTTCGGAGTGTCTGTCCCGCAAGGCGGGATAGCAAGGAGCTTGGTATGAAAGTTATTTTAAACAAGGATCTCGCGACTCTCGGCGAGGAGGGAGACGTAAAAGAAGTAGCGAAAGGTTACGCTCGTAACTATCTTTTCCCAAGAGGAATCGCGCTGCCTTACACTCCCAGAATGATTAAAGTAATCGAAGGTCGCAGGGCGGAAATAGAAGCGCGTAAAGAGCAAAAACGTCTGGACGCAAGAGGAATAAAAGAAAAACTTGACACCCTTGAGCTTTCTCTTACAATGCCCGCCGGAGCAAACGGCAAACTTTACGGCGCGGTAACGAATCAAACAATCGCGGACGAACTTGCCAAACAAGGATTCCAGATTGAAAGAAAACGCATAGAGCTCGCGGGCAACGGATTTAAGAGCGTAGGCAAATACAAGGCGACAGTTAAACTTTACGAAAATCAGTCCGCGGAAATTGTAATTACAATTATCGCGCAGGAAATAAAAGTTGAAGCTTCCGCTTCCAAGCCCGCGCCGAAACGGGGCAGAAGGGATCGTCAGGAAGCCGCCGCGCAGGAAACTCCGGCTGAGGGAACTGTTACAGAAGAAACCGAACAAAAAACAGAAACTGCTGCTGAATAGCGGACACAGGAGACCGTACCGTGTCCCAATCGATCAAGGATAAAACACCGCCTCATGACGATGAATTGGAAAAGGCTGCGTTAGGCAGTATGCTGGCGGATAGCGAAGCCGTATCCGCCGCCATTCAATTTCATCTTAACTTAAACGATTTTTACTCCCGCGCGAATTCCCGCATCTTTGAAGCTATCATCAGTCTCGACTCAAAAGGACTGCGCCCCGACATTCAGACCGTAGTTCAGGAATTAAAACAAAAGGGCAAGCTGGACGAAGCCGGCGGCGCGTCCTATGTTTCAAGCCTTACAACCGTTATTCCCTCAAGCGCGAATATTGAATATTACGCGCAAATGGTAAAAAACTACTCCGTTAAAAGAGCGTTGTTAAGCGCGGCGTCGGAAATCGGCGTGAAAGTATACGATGAATCAAAAGAAGCCGCCGAGATACTGGAAGACGTTCAAAGGACTATTTTTAAGTTAAGCGATGAAAGACAGGTTTTTTCTTCAAGAAAGATCAGCGAAGTTTTAAAAGAAACAATCCAAATTCTTGACAATGTAATGAAGTCCAAAAATCCCATAACAGGAATTTCAACAGGCTTTGAAAGACTGGATCAATTAACGTCGGGTTTTCAGCGTGAGGAATTTATCGTAATAGGCGCGCGCCCATCCGTGGGAAAAACCGCCCTTGCTCTTAATATGGCTTCCAATATGGCGTTTCATCAAAAAATACCCACAGCGTTCTTTTCTTTGGAAATGTCGAATATCGCTCTTGCCCAGCGTATCATAAGCAGCGAGGCAAAGGTTCAGGCGCAGAATTTAAGAAGCGGTTTTTTAAGCACGGGCGATTATAAAAAAATAGTAGACGTAATGAGTCTTTTGTATGATGGACCGTTTTATATTGTCGATATTCCAAATATGGATCTTGGAAGCCTTCGCACTCAGGCGCGCAAACTGTGCTCCCAGCAGAAGGTAGAGATAATTTTTGTCGATTATTTGGGGCTTATCGGGTACGAGGACAAAAAGGTGGTACAGCGTTTTGATCAGGTTTCCAATATTTCCCGCGCCTTAAAAAGCCTTGCCCGCGAGTTGCATATCCCGATAGTGGTTCTTTGCCAGCTTAACCGCGACGCCCAATGGGAAACCCCCACGCTGGCGAATTTAAGGGATTCAGGCTCAATAGAGCAGGACGCCGACCTGGTGTTGTTCTTAAACCGCGAACAGCCCAAAAAAAACAAGAATGACAAAGAAGAGGAAAAACCCGTTTCTTTTGACAGAATACCTACGGATTTGATAATAGCGAAGCAAAGAAACGGACCAATAGGCGTAGTTAAGCTGGAAATGAACGCAAAATACGCTAAATTTGAGCCTCCGGAAAAGGAAATTTCCAATGAATAAATTACTTGAAAAAAAATATTATATTTGTTATAGTTAAAATAATCGGGGGAATTATGGCATTTTTAGATGAATATGATTTTGATTTGTTAAAGAATGAAGCTGAAGTTTTGGTTATCCGCGAAATTGAGCAGCAATTAAAGAACGGTTATGAAGATATGTGCCGTTGTAATGAATGTATTGTGGATATTGCGGCAATTGCTCTTAATACCGTAAAACCGTTGTACCGCTTTTCTCTGCTTGGCGGTCTTTACGCTTCTCAGGCAATGACTGAAAAGTCCTACGCTGACAGCGTTAAACAGGCTGTCACAACGGCTATAAAAAAAGTAAAGAGAAATCCGGCTCACGACTGATTACTTCAACTCGTCGGGTCTTAAGTAATTCTGCACGGAAAGGTAAGAACGAACGCGAAGCGACGGGAAAATACCGCGCTTTGGGTTCTTTTTATAATCGTTAAAAGTCTTTTTATAAACTTCCTGAGGAATCTTCATTACGGCGACTTCTCCCTGTCTTATTCCGTCAAGATGAAATTCTATAAAAGAAGGATCGTTCAAATGATACCACGCGTTTACCTCTTTATCGGGATAATTTTCAGCGGCTTTATCCAAAAGGAATGATTTTAACGCTTCGATTACAACAGGCTCAAGTCCGTCATTTATTACCGCCAGGCGGTCAGCCATTTCCGGGTAACTGATAATAGTTTCAAATTTGTAAGTATCTTTTTTATCGCGGTAAAATTCACCGCGCTCAAGTTCGGGTATTATCCTCATTTTTAAATTTTTGGATTTCCATTCAATGTTAATCGGAAACTCAGGCTTGTTTTTCTTTTCGCAAAAAGAACATTTATAAGTCATAAACGTACCGTTTAAAATTTCCTCAAGGTACTTAGGATCCTGATCCAGATCGATGACTTCCTCATAATCAATAAGAATACTTGTTCCGCACAAACAGGTAATATTGCTTTTCATGTTCCCTCCTATACTAACGATGGATAAAATAAAGAATGTCGCCAAACAGCGCGAAAACCATCAATGTAAAAATAATAACTGTCCCGCAGGCTTGAAAAATTGATATTGCCTTTGGGTGGGCGGGTTTTTTGCGAATCATTTCCACAAGAAAAAGGATAATCATTCCCCCGTCAAGAATGGGCAGGGGCAGCATATTCATTACGCAAAGAGCGATAGAAATAAGAGCGATGAATTCGAAAAAATACCTTAACCCTGTTCCGATGCTCTGCCCGAAGCCCTGAGCGGCCATGTCACCCATCATGTACGTTATGCGAACTGGTCCCGAAACCGCTTTTGTAAGATCAATTCCTTTAAAAAGAAGCCTGAGGCTTTTAACGGATACCGAAAGATTTTTATACCCCTCTTTAAATCCTTTTGCGACAGCCGCCGGAATTGAAAGGTTAGGAGTGCGGTAAGTTATAATCTTCCATGAAATGCCGATGTCGCTCCCCGGATTACTTGTATCCAGCGAAGCCCGCTCCTTAGCGCCGCCTCTGTCTATTTCCAGATCAAGATGATCGGGTTTTTGTTCCATAACCTTCATAAGATCGACAGTATTGCGTATGGGCGTATTGTTCGCGGTTTTAATAACATCGCCTGGCAAGAGCCCGGCTTTTTGCGCGGGACTGCCTTCCGCCACATTTTCTATTTCTGAATCCGTCCAAAAATACACGCCTATTTTTCCCGCTCCGCTGGATTTATCAAGCGCGGGCGTTACCTGCAAATCGATGGTTTTTCCGTTTCTTTCTACCGTTATGGGAAGATTTTTCTCGGGGTTTACCGCGATATTTTCCTGCACCTCATGGTAATAATTTACTTCCTTGCCGTTAATATTGATAATACGGTCGCCTGTCTCTAATCCCGCCTTATCCGCCGGAAAAGTTTCCCCTGAAAATTCCGATGCAAGGACAATTCTGTTATCGAGAGTTTGCATTTCAAAGCCGATCCCCCAAAGGAAGCAAAGAAGAATAATCGCAAAGAGCAAATTGAATAACGGACCGCCGACGGCGACAAGTATTCTAGCCGCCGGGCTTGCCGCAAGGTAAGAGCCTTCCTCCGGTTTTATGCCTTTATTTGTATTTTCCCAAGCTTCGTTATAATCGGATTCGCCTTTCATTTTGCAATAGCCGCCCACAGGAAACGCTCCCAAGCGGTATTCCACAGAGCCGATTTTCTTTTTTAAAATAGGGTTTCCCCACCCGATAGAAAACGCTTCCACATCTATTTTTACAAGGCGCGCGGCAAGAAAGTGCCCAAGCTCATGGAAGAAAACCACAATCCCCAGCCCAAAAAGCCCCAGCAGAATTTTTAAGATTATCATGATTTTATGATAGCATATTTTAAGTATTTATACCATAAGATTTCACACAAAGGACACAAAGAGACAAAGAGCACAAAGGAAGATCAGGGATTGTTGTTCAAAGACTATGCGTGGACTAAACGATAAGATAACGAACAAAAATTCCTGTTTCCTCTTTGTGTCCTTCTCTTCCTTCGTGTCCTTTGTGAGAAAATTTTAAGGTAATAAACTCTTCGCTCTCCGCCTTGCGTCTGCGTCCGCTCTAAGGACTGTCTCCAAATCCAAAGAACTGGCGCTCCAGTCCGCCTGTAAAACGTGTTCCGTTATTTTTGGTATATCCAGGAAGCCTATCTTTTGTTCCAAAAACGCCGTGACCGCCGTTTCGTTTGCGGCGTTGTAGGCGCATGGATACAACGCACCGCGCCTCGCGGCTTCCCATGCGTATTTTAACATTGGGAATTTATCGGGATCGGGTTTTGAGAATTCAAGGGTGAGAGAATCAAAGCTGATTGGTTCTAGAGTTGACTTGGTTGTTACGGGATAATATATCGCGTCGTGAATAGGGTGGCGCATGTCGGGTTTGGAAAGTTGGGCGTAAATGACTCCGTTGCAAAGACGGATCATTGAGTGAACAATGCTCTGCGGGTGGATTACCACTTTTATTTTTTCGCTTGGCATGTTAAAGAAAACGCAAGCCTCGATTATTTCCAATCCTTTGTTCGCCATTGACGCGGAATCAATCGTTATCTTTTGCCCCATGTTCCATGTGGGGTGGGCTAGAGCGTCTTTTACGGTTACTTTTTCCATGTCTTTGAGGCTTAAATTTCTAAATGGACCGCCTGACGCTGTTAAAATTATTTCGCTTACATTTTCGCTTTTGCGGTCTTGCTCGGCGAAAAAGCGCAGCAGATGAAAAATTGCGGAGTGCTCTGAGTCAACGGGAATGATGTTTACATTTTTTTCTTTTGCCGAGCGGATAGCCAAATCGCCCGCCATGACGATTGTCTCTTTGTTTGCCAGCGCAAGATGAGAGCCGGCTTGAATTGCCGCGAGAGAGGGTTCCAGTCCGGCGGCGCCTGATATGCCGTTTATTGTTATGTCGGGTTTTGTTTCGGCTATTGCGGTTAAAAGTTTTTCTTTGCCGTTGGGGTCGTCGGCGAGTACGCAAACGGCGGTAGGGAATTGTTTTGATAACTCTTCAAGTTTGCCGCGGCTGGAGCGGCTTGTAAGAAGGACTACTTCAAAGTTTTCAGGGTCGCGAGAAATTATGTCGAGGGAACTTTTACCGATAGAGCCTGTCGCTCCCAGAACAGCGATGTGTTTTTTCATCAAACTCTGAAAAATATGTTGAACAGGAGATAAAATACAGGGGCGGCTACGGCAATGGAGTCAATTGAATCAAGAACGCCGCCTCGTCCGAGCATCAAATTCCCGGAATCTTTTGAATCACAGCTTCTTTTTATCGCGGATTCGGCAAGATCGCCTAACGACGCGGCGATACCGGTACAGAAGCCCAGAATAGCCGCCAAAATTGCCAGTTTACCGGAAGGGATTTCAAGGTTTAAATAAGTAAATATATTGGGAAAAAGAAACGCGGCTCCCACGGCGACAATTACAGAGCCTAACACTCCGCCTATGAAACCTGCAATGCTTTTGTTGGGACTTACCGGAATTATTCCGCGGTTGTTTTTTCCGAATAATGAGCCAAAGAGCCACGCGGTTGAATCACTGCTGAATGTGACGAATAAGAATAAGAGTGTCGCCGTGGAATTTTCCCATCCGCTCATTATTACTAACCAGCAGATAAAAAGTCCGGGATAAATAAGCAGGGAAATTTTACCGGTTATTTGTTCGGTTATTGGTTCTATTTCTGATGATTTAGAAAAAACTTTTGTTAATAATATCCATCCCGCGCTTGCCATTATTAAAACAGGAATAATCCATTCAGGTAATTCAAAACTGATAACAAGAGTAAAAGCCAATGGAATTACAGCGCCTAAAATAAAACTTTCAATTTTTGAAATTACAATTTTCTTTTTTTCAAGCAAGAAAGAAAATTCAACAGTGCCCATTGCGGAAAATAAAATTGTAACTATATTCAAGGCAAGGTTGCTGCGGTAGGGGAGCAGCATTACAAGAGCGAAAACAGCGGGAATCCCTATTATAAATACAAGTAACCGTTCAATAATTTTTTTCATGCTTTTACTCCGCCGAAACGTCTGTCTCTATTTTGATATTCTGCAATTGCCGTCTCTAAATCCTCTTTATCCCAATCCGGCCATAATTTCTGCGATATGTACAATTCAGAATACGCCCCTTCCCACAGTAAAAAATTACTCGTTCTGTATTCACCGGCGCTTCGGATTATCAAATCGGGGTCTGGTACATCGGGATTATCAAGGTAATTTTGTATAACATCCTCGCTGACGTCCGCGTTTTCGCTTTCCGCCGCAAATTTTTTGAACGCCCTGATAATCTCGTCCCTGCCGCCGTAGTTAATCGCCAGAATAACCTGCATTCCTTCAAAACTTGCCGTATCCGCTATGGAATCGGACAATTCTTTTTGAATGTCAGGCGGCAATCCGTCAAAATCCCCGGCGTGGCGGACTCGGATTTTATTTTGTTTGCTGAAGTCAAATTCAGCCCGCAAATACTGTTTTATAAGACCCATTATAAAACCGACTTCTTCCGCCGCTCGTTTCCAGTTTTCCGTAGAAAAGGCGTAAAGCGTTAAATATTTTATGCCTAAATCGCTTGCCGCCTTTACAATACGTTTTGCCGTTTTTAACCCTTCAAGATGTCCCTGCGTACGGACAAGTCCTCGGCTTTTCGCCCAGCGTCCGTTTCCGTCCATAATAATGCCTACATGAGCAGGGATATTTTTTTCCATTTACACGTCCATTATTTCTTTTTCTTTTTCTTCAAGGAGTTTGTTTATCTGCCCTATGTAGTTGTCCGTAAGTTTTTGCAGTTCTTCCTCTCCCTTGCTTTCATCGTCTTCCGTAATCTTTTCTTTTTTGTCTTTTAAAAGTTTCTTAAGTTCTTCGTTGCCGTCCCTGCGAATGTTGCGAATGGCGACTCTTGACTGTTCCGCCTGCCCTTTAGCAAGCTTTACAAGTTCTTTGCGCCTTTCTTCCGTAAGAGGCGGAATTGAAATGCGGATAACTTTTCCGTCATTCGACGGATTTAACGATAACTCGGAAGAACGAATAGCTTTTTCAATCTCTGTTATAAGATTTTTATCCCAAGGTTGAATAACGACAAGACGCGCCTCGGGGATGGAAATATTCGCCACCTGATTAAGCGGCGATTTTTCCCCGTAAGCGTCGACGCGAACTCTGTCAAACAGAGCGGCGGTCGCTCTTCCTGTCCTGAAAGCGGCAAACCCGTCTTTAAGGCTTGCCACTGTTTTTTTCATTCGATCTTCGTTAGTCGAAATTATATCATCAAGCATAAAAACCCCTGATTATTCGCCGACTCTGTAATAAACATACTCGGTTACCGCAAGTTTTGCTCCCGCTTTCTTTCCGCATTCTTCAACGGCTTTCGCTACGGTAATTTTTTCGTCTTTTACATAACCTTGATCCATAAGGCAGATTTCGCTTAAATACTTTGAAACCTTGCCCTTAAGGATACCTTCAAGAACATTTTCCGGCTTTCCTTTAAGTTTTTCATCCTGTCCCATTTGAACTTTGAAAATTTCTTCCTGTTCTTTAAGCCACGCCTGATCGACTTTTGTTTTGTCAATGGCGAGAGGGTTAAAAGCCGCAATGTGCAGTGCGATTGAAAAAATAAAAGATTTTACATCTTCTGTTTTGAAGATTTCAGGTTTGTCGGATTCGCATTTTACAACTACGCCGATATTGCCGTCTCCGTGAATATACTGCGTAAGAAATTCATTGGAAGACGCTTTTACAAGACAAAGTCTTTTAAGACCCATGTTTTCCCGAATTTTTGTCGCAAGGTCTTGAACAAGACCGCTAAGCTCGTCATTGGGAGCGGTTACTCCTTTTGCAAGAGCGTCAGCCGCAATTTTTTCGCCAAGTGCGATAAAATCCGGGTTTCTTGCCACAAAGTCGGTTTCAGCGTTAAGTTCAACCAACACCGCGGCGGAATTGTCGTCTTTCATTTTAATAAAAACTTTTCCGTTATTGGTAGCCCGTCCGGCTCTTTTTTCAAGAGCGGCAAGACCTTTTTCCTTTAAGAGTTTTTCCGCTTTGGCAAAATCGCCGTCCGAAGAGACAAGCGCGTTTTTGCATTCCATCATTCCCGCTCCGGTTTTTTCCCGAAGTTTTTTTACATCTGCTGCGGATATATCAGCCATATTTAATCTCCTTAAATTTTAATTACTCGTCATTGTAGACTTTATCGATGTCAACTTTGATTTTGGTGTCGTCTTCATCTTCTTCAGGGACTTCCTCGTCCGCTTTTGCGGCTTTGTAAGCTTCTTCCGTTGTATATTTTTCGATGTCGATTTCCCTGTCTTCCTCTTTCATGGATACGTCGTTCATCATGCTTTCCATGTCTTCGTCTTCGTCGCCCAAAGTTTCGATTATCTTGAGTCCAACTTCGTTATCCGCTTCTACAACGGCGTTTGCGACAATTTGAGTAAAGAGGGTAATCGCCCTGATCGCGTCATCGTTGCCCGGAATAGGGTAGTCGATGCCGTCGGGATTACAATTTGTGTCGACAACAGCAATGATTGGAATGCCCTGCCTCTTGGCTTCGGCGACTGCGATAGCTTCCTTGCGTGTGTCGATGATAAAAAGGATACCGGGAAGTTCTTTCATCTCTTTGATGCCGCCAAGGTTTTTTTGCAGTTTAATGCGTTCTTTACCTAACGAGGCGATCTCTTTTTTAGTGAGATTTTCGAAAGTTCCGTCAACTTCCATTTTTTCCAATTTTTTTAGACGAAGAAGCGATTTTTTAATCGTTACGAAATTGGTAAGCATACCGCCTAACCAGCGGTTGTTTACATAGTACATTCCGCAGCGTTCCGCTTCTTTTTGAATTGCCTGTTGGGCTTGTTTTTTTGTCCCTACAAAAAGGACGGTTTTTCCGCCCGCAACAGTTCTGCGCACCGCTTCGTAGGCGTCTTTGATAGACTGAATCGTTTTTTGCAGATCGATGATGTGAATGCCGTTCCGCTCGGCGAAGATGTATTTCTTCATGCGCGGATCCCAGCGTTTCACCTGGTGGCCGAAATGTACTCCTGATTCAAGGAGATTTTTCATTGTTACAACAGCCAAAATTTCCTCCTAACATTGGGTTTTCCCGTTGAGTTATCGGCTTGTCCAACGACAAGTTCGATATTGAGTAAAAACCCTACCATCACTATATCTCACTGTTTACAGGCAAGCCTTAAACAGCGGAAAATCGGCTCCCTCCGGTCTTACAGACTGCGTTCAGGGCTTACGCCCCGTATGGGTAGCCGTTATCTCTAAGCATGACATAAAACTCGCGCAATGGCAAGCCCGCCACAGCGCTTAAAGTGCCGTCTATTTTTTTTATAAAGCAGGAAGCAAGCCCCTGGATACGGTATGCTCCGGCTACCCCCTGCCATTCGTTTGTATTGAGATACCAGTTAATTTCAGCCTCCGACATACGGTCAAAAACGACCGTACAGGAGACGGTGCGGCAATCGGTCTTTTTTTCCTTGCCGTTATAAAGAGCCATAGAGGTAATTACCTGATGTTCCCTGTCTGACAATTCTTTAAGCATACTTGCGGCGTCATCCCTATTCTGCGCTTTGCCGAAGATTTTATCTTCTATCGCGATAACCGTATCCGCGCCGAAAACCCACCACGGCAGGCGGTTTCTCATTTCTTCAAGGACATTTTCTATTTTTTTAACCGCAAGCTCCGAGGTTAATTTTTTAGGGTCTTTATTATTACATAGACTTTCATCAATTTTGGCGGGCAAAATGCTGAACGGAAGTCCGAGTAATTTGAAATAATCCTGCCGTCTTGCGGAGCTTGAAGCTAGAATAATTGGTTCCATTTTACGATATTAACGTTAATTTTCAAGGAAGTCCAGTAGCGCGGGATTTTTACTCATAAAAACAGACGTATTATTAAATAATCAAAAAATACTACACTCATTATTAAAAATATATATGACCGACGCCCTGAATTTTTATTATATTTATATATAATATGATAAAAGGAGTATATATGAAAAGGAAAGTATTTATTTTTGCGCTAATGGTTGTCTTTGTCGTAATGGGATTAATCACATGCAATAAAACCCAAGGAACCGCCGATATTCACAATTCAAGAATCAGTCTTGATTGGGCTGGTGTTTATACCGGTACAATTCCGGCGGCTGACGTGTCCGGTATCAATGTACGCATGCAGATCAATAAGGATAATACCTATGAATTGACGTATGAATACCTTGATAAACCTGATAACACGTTTACCTTTACAGGAGCGTTTAAATGGGACGATACCGGCAGCGTTATTATAATTGACATAGCCGATGCGCCGAGTTTTTATAAAGTAGCCGAGAATAAATTGATCCAGTTGGATATGGCAGGGAATCTGATAACAGGCGATCTCGCTGATTATTATGTACTGAGTAAAGAATAGTTTTTGTACTTTTATCCCCATCATTATCGGGAAACAGACAGTAAGGCAAACTGTCTGTTTCTTTATTTTATAACTTACAATTACTTATTCGCATAATGAGGCATCAATTCCAATTTATGCAAATTTAATTTGTGCATTTTGTCGATTTTTTCCTTAATCGCCGCGTCTTCGCAAACGCCTTCTCGGATATACTTGTCTAACACGGCGTAAGTAAAGCCGATGTTTTCTTCGTCGCTTAAACCTGAAAGTCCGTCTTCGGGGACTTTCTCTATGAACTTTTCTGGGAGCGATAATTCTCTTGCGAGTAACTTTACTTCGGCAACCGTTAGCTGAGATAGGGGGCTGAAGTCCCCGGCTGCGTCGCCGTATTTTGTGGCGTAGCCTATGTAGTCCTCGCTTAAATTACATGTATTGGCGACTCTGCCGTTTACGGCGGCGGATACGGCGTAAAGAGTTGTCATTCTTATTCTTGCCGGAATATTGATGGTCGCCTGTCTGTTCAGGGAAAAATCGGCTTCTTTTATGCTTTCAAGCATAGCGTCAACGGTTTTTTTAATGTTGACTTCCAAGCGCTTAATGCCCAAAAATTCGACTAATTCGCGCGAGTAGTCTATGTCGTGCTGTTGACCCTGCGGCATTAAAACGCCGTAAACTCTCTCTTTTCCGAGAGCCTGCGCACAAAGAGCCGCGACTGTGGAACTGTCTTTGCCGCCTGAAATACCGACTACAGCGCTGCAATCTTTGCCGTTTTTTTCAAAATAATCGCGTAACCAATCGATCATTTTCTCTTTTGTTTTTTTTGCGTCGAACATAAATACTCCTTATTTTATTTCTATTTTGAAAGGAAGGGCTGGCAGCCCTTCGCTGTTGAACAACTGTCTGTCGCGCGGATTATCCGCCCATGCGTACAGTATTTTTTTGGGATTTTTTATTCCCGATATATCAATACTTATAACATTTGTCTTTTCAATTTTTGCGGGAAGACGGACATGAGCGTCTTCGCCTATTACGCTGACATACGCTATATTGAAAATTTTTTCACATGAGCAGCATTCACAGTCTGATTCATAGACGGCTCTTAATCCGCTGCTGCAATTAGTAAAAAATATGTTAATTTTATCCTGCTGACGCTCAAAGCGCGATACTACAGGTCCCGGCGAAGTATTGTCAGCGGCGAATACTGTTTTATCCGCCGCAAGGAAAAGGCGGTAACCTACGTCTTTTTTGTTAATTGGGTGTAAGTCATTCCATTCGCCTAGTTCCAGAGCGCAAGCCATACCCGTATTTGGTACAGCCATTGCGTCCGCCTGCGCTTCTCTGATAACAGCCCAGCCGTGCGCTTCGTTGTTATCTGACGCTTCTTTCCAAATCGGAAGTTGGACAAAAATAAACGGTAATTTTTCGTTATTGTTTTTTTTGCGCCAATCGTCAATCATAAGCGGAAAAAGTTTTTTGTAATCGTTGGGACTGGAATCGTTTGATTCTCCCTGATACCAGATAACTCCTTTAACGGGTAATTTAAGGAAAGGGTAGACCATCGCGTTAAAGTTTCCCATCGGTAACCGCTGAAAGAAAAATTCTTCCGGGCGTGTTGGCGCTTTTGTTCCTATTTTGTATTTCCATGTTCCGGCTAGCTCCACGGATTCGCTGTCCGTAAAAATACGGAAAGGTTTATCGGTTGTTATACTGCCTTCGCCGTTATTGCAGATAACTCTTATTACGATACGGTTCTTTCCTTTTTTGACCAATCCTTTTGGAACATATTTTCGCGGCGGATAACGGTATCCCGTGTTTCCTATTTGAACGCCGTTAACAAAAACCGTATCGGAGTCCACGATAGTGCCAAGCCACACTTTAACTTCTTGGGCGGCGAAATCTTCTCTCGCTTCAAAATCTTTCGCTAGCCATAACGCTCCGCAAAATTTTTCAAGCCCCGCTCCCGTAAAATTGCCGGGCAGGATAATATCGTCCCAAGAAGAAATGTCTGTAGTTTGATTTTTCCAATCTTTAGGGATTCCAATATCTTCATGCGCTACATTTTTTTCCCATTCCGCGATAGCGGACGCCGATTTGCTTGTAATTTCCTCGCGTTTTTTCGCGTCGGCGTATTGCGCGCCAAGCGCTATTTTTTGCGGGAATTCGGAAAGAGCGTCACGGCTCATCCACGATTCAATCGGAGTGCCGCCCCACGCGTTATTGATTAATCCGATAGGGACGCGGTATTTTTCGTACATATTTTTAGCGAAGAACCAAGGTGTCGCGGTAAAAACGGAAAGCGTCTCTTTGGATGGTTTTACCCAACTGCCGCCTGAAATTTCTTCGCGGGGAGATGAGAAATCCCACTCCTGAGGAGCCTTAAAATGTCTGATAACGGGAAACTCTTTTAATTCCCATTCCTCGCCGAAATCATCGCGAAGGCGATCCATCATCATTTCCATGTTGCTCTGTCCCGAGCAGAGCCAAATGTCGCCTGAATAAATGTCTTTTATCGTAACGAATTCATCGTTGCTTTTTATTTGCATTTCAAAAGGACCGCCCGCGGAGACAGGATCAAGCGTTACGAGCCATTTGCCGTCTGCGGATTTTGCTTCATAGGTTTTTCCTAAAAAGATGACGGTTATTTTTTTTCTGCTCCAAATAGGGAAGTGGCTGTCACGTTGTAAAATCATACCGTCGCTGAAAATAGACGACATCAATAAATCCTTCATACTAACCCCTTGTAATCCGCAAAAAGTATATCTGCGTAATTGCCTGTATTTTCTCCGTTGCCTGCGGCGAATATCCCTGCCAATGAGCCGACAAAACCGCCTGCGTATTCCGTGCTGAGTATTCTGGCGTCCATATTGTCTTTTAAGCATTTAAGAGAGTCTTTGTCTTTTCCGTAAAAAAAAGAAAGTTTCATGTCTTTATTGACGGCGGCTAACACAAGCGGTGCTGCGTCTTTGGGACATTCAACAAAAGCGATAAGTTCATCTTCTTTGCCCGCCGCTTTTATAAGACGTAGCATACAGTTTCCGTTAGGTGAAAGATATTTTTCCAAACGATACTGGTAATCCTCGCTTTGCAGAATTATCAATCCTGCCGCCTCGTTTTCTTTTTTGGGAGTAAATTCAATTAAAACGCTGAACGACCAGTCTTTATGCCTGATCCTTCTTCCGGCGAAAGCGGGATGTTCTTTGCCTCGCATTGTCGCCGCCGTTGTAAAAAGACGCAGCGAGTCTTTTCGTTCTGTCAAACTGAATGCGGCGTTTTTTCCGTCAACAGGCATTCGCAAAGTCAGCCAATGGAGCGTAAGCGAATCCGTGTTAAAATAATCGCAGGAATCAAGAGGGTCGCTGTTTTTGTTATCCGCAATATCTTTCTGCGGCGCTCCTTCTTCGATAAGACCGGAAGCAGTTGCGATAAACGGCCATTCGTTTTCCCAAATAATCGGAACAATAAAAGTTTCTCTCCCCAGCGGACATACGCCGTCAAACTGACGGGACGCAAGTAAAACCATCCACCAGTTTCCGTCTGTATCGTCAACCAAGTCGGCGTGTCCCACGTTAATAATTTTCGCCCTCTTTCCAAGATGCCTGTGCGTGACAACAGGATTGCTCCTTTTGCCTTCCCACGGTCCTTGTATTTCTTTCGCTCTCGCTATACAAACAGCGTGATCAAGACCCGTTCCGCCCTCGGCGTGCAGCAAATAATACCAACTGCCTATTTTATAAATGTGCGGTCCTTCAGGCCAAATCGCTCCTCGAAGAGCGCCTCGCCATAAGCCGATACTTGCCCCCGTTAGCGGATTTTTTCCGTAGGCAAGCTTCTCCGTATCAATTTCATGAATAAAAATTTCATAGTTGCCCGAATACGCTTCGCCTTCGGGAGCGGGGTGAGTGCCGATGTACCAAACTTTTCCGTTGTCGTCAAAGAAAATAGAAGGATCGATACCGTCCGCTTCTTTAAGCCAGATTGGGTCTGACCATGGTCCCTTTGGGTCTTTCGCTGTAATTATAAAATTGCCGCCTGTGTTTATCAGCGTACAAAGAATATAAAAAACGCCTTTGTTCTCGCGGATTGTCGGAGCGAACAGTCCCTGCGAAATATCATGTCCGTCAAAGCATAATTGTCCGGGTCGATCTATTGCGCTGCCTATTTGTTTCCAATTTATTAAATCTTTGCTGTGAAAAATCGGTATGCCGGGGAAATACGCGAAAGTCGAATTGACAAGATAAAAATCATTTCCGGCGCGGCAGATTGAAGGGTCGGGATAAAAACCGCTTAATATCGGATTATGATACTTAAAATCCATATATTGATTTTATCAGTATTTCAAGTAAAATTAAATAGCCCTATGAAGGAGAATGTATGGATATTCCGTTTTCGCGCGGTTTTAATTTTTCCAAATGGTTTGAAGCGCGCGCTTTTAAGGATATTGATTTTAAAAAATTCAGCGAACAGGATTTTATCGATGTAAAAAGTCTGGGCGCCGATGTTATCCGCCTTCCAATCGCTTTTCATAATTTTATTCTTAGCGAAAAAGATCATACCCTTGAACCTGAATTGTTAAAATACCTTGACACCGTTGCCGAGTGGGCGCAAAAGCATCAAATTTATCTTATTATTGATAATCATTCGTTTCACCCTGTTAACCCGACAGACGACAATATCGATAAAATACTTATTCCCGTATGGGAACAGATTGCCCGTCATTTTAAGAATTGCGACAAATATGTGTTATACGAAGTATTAAACGAGCCGCACGGCATTACCGATGAGCGTTGGGGGGAAATTCAGCGGGAGACGATAGAAGCGATACGAAAGATCGATAAAGAGCGTCCGATTATTGTGGGCGGAACAAATTACAATTCGATAGAGAAATTATTTAAAATTCCTAAGTATACCGATAAAAATTTAATTTACACTTTTCATTTTTATGATCCCCATATTTTTACGCATCAGGGAGCGACATGGAATAAACCGTCGCTTGATCCGCTGTCCAATCTTCCGTTTCCAGCGCCCGAAAACTTCAACCCGCAAATCCATGAAACATTTAAGGGGACATGGGTAGAGGAATCCTTAAAACATTACGAGCATGATTCTAAATTGACAAAATTAAGCGAAACGCTTGAAAGGGTAGTGTCTTTTTCCAAAGAAAGGAACGCCCCTGTTTTCTGCGGCGAGTTTGGCGTATTTATGAAACAAAGTCCAAGGGAAGATCGTGTAAAATGGTACAAGTTTATCCGTGAAGAATTTATGAAAAAAAATATCCCCTGGATATGTTGGGATTATTTCGGCGGTTTTGGAGTATTTAAAACCCAGTTTAGGGGAGCTTTCCCCGCGGATTTGGATACGGACGTTATTCAAGTCTTGGGATTGAAAATATAAAGTAAGTAAAGGAAATAAATTTATGGTAAAAAATAATCAAATACAAGTTATTTTGGGAGATATAACCCGGCAAGCAGTTGACGCTATCGTAAACGCCGCTAATGAATCATTACTTGGCGGGGGAGGCGTGGACGGCGCAATTCATTCAGCGGCAGGTAAAGAACTGGATTTAGCTTGCCGTAAGATACATGATGAAAAGGGCGGATGCAAAACAGGCGATGCTGTTATTACAACCGGAGGTAATTTACCGGCGAAATTTGTTATTCATACAGTTGGTCCTGTTTGGCGCGGCGGGAAACAACAAGAAGCTGAATTGTTACGCAGCGCGTATTTAAGTTCTTTACGATTGGCATCCGAGAATGGGATTAAGACTATTGCTTTCCCGAATATCAGCACAGGAATATTTGGTTTTCCGAAAGAACAAGCTTCTAAAATTGCTGTTTCCGCCGTTGCAGATTTTCTTAGCAATAATAAAACATCTATAGAGAATGTTATTTTTGTTTGCTTTGATCAAGAAAACTATGAGCTTTATAAAAAGCTTAATACTTGGATATAAATGTAGCCGCTCCTTCTCTGACAGACGTAGGTCTTACCTTACTTACCGGACTATATTTAACATAAGCAGATGAAGTACCGGTATAAAAGGTAGTATTTCTGTAGTTCTGCCAATATCTTGACAGCACTACAGAAAATAAATGTAGTACGCTGTTGCGAATACCTTACTTTTTGGTAAGATGAAATGTACCATATTATAGATAAAAACACCCGTTCTACGCATAAAACCCATGATTTTTAAGCATATTGACATTTGAGCGGGCATATGGTACACTTCTGCGTATAAATTAACATTTTTTTGAGGGGTGAAAAAATGATAGTAAATGTAGAAGCTGAAGTAAACAAATACAAAAGTAAAGGTCGGGACGAGATTGAAAGAGCCATACAAGATTTCAAAAGTCTTGCGATGCAGCACGCGAAAGATTTTACTTTGGCAGGTCAGTACAACATGGTAGCGCAAAAGCTTCGTGAAATTTGTGACAAGCTTCCGCCTCCGAATTTAAGACCTCATACCAGCAGCGCGCCGAGAGTTTCTGTAAAAACAGTTGCGTTAAATAAAGAAGATAAAGCGAAAATAGACGCCGCCTGGGAAAAAAGGGCGGGACGCGGCAAGTAAGCTGGAAATTATATAAAAATAGTTAAAGATTGCCCGAACGGTTAGACCATTCTATCGCTTTTTGCCTGAGTTCCTGCACGTTATTGCATTGCAGTTTAATCTTAATATGCTCCTTATGAGCGTCAACTGTCTTTGTGCTTAAATTTAAGATGGACGCAATTTCAATGGT
>Ga0268262_10000375_pt1 | contig 60011 bp, 54 predicted proteins | sample TergutNc150P3_FD_190354 | JGI IMG/M metagenome (GOLD analysis project Ga0268262, IMG submission 190354) | Nasutitermes corniger P3 segment gut microbial community from laboratory colony in Florida, USA - Nc150 P3 (SPAdes) (version 2) | ecosystem: Host-associated > Arthropoda: Insects >... | reverse complement strand
ATTCCATGCTACTTAATTGATTAACTAATCTTAATACTTCTGCAAGCTTATCAAAATCATATTTACCTGAACTAAATAATTCTTCAATAAGCGCTAAATGTTCTTTTACTCTTTCCTCATCTTCAAAAATTAACGCATTACGAAATAATTCTGGACAAATTAATGCGGCTTCATAATTTATTTCGCCAGTTTTTTGTTTTTTATATATTATTTCTATTGTTTTGACGATTTCCATTATCCTTTTTTCTGCTTTTCTTCTTGAATAAATATTAATTCCCATTTTTACCGCCGAATTGAAAGATAACAAAATAGTTGCCAATATGGGGTTCCATAATGATAAAGGTCGTAAAAGACAATCAAAAGCTTGTAATATATTATCAGGTTCTGTTGCTTCTTTATGGAATATTTCAAGCGCATTCTCAAATTTTTCTTCTGCCATAATTAACGATGATATATTATTATTTTCATTATGCCAAGTTCATATAAATTAATAAATGCTAAGTTAGTATACTAGTGTACTGTCCCAAACATATTTTAAATAACGTCTTTGGCAAATATTTGAAAATATAAAGAAAAAAGACTGTAAATCATTCATTTTTAACATATTTACTTGCACTTATGCTTATAAGAGAATAAAATTTTAAATGCGGCATTTTGTTGTCTGTATAAGACGGTACACTAGAGATAAAATTATTTTTATATATAATATTATCATGTTGAGAAATATTTTTTCGGGGTTAAAACCATGACCAATACCGACATAAAAAAACTAATCAAACAACTTATAAAAAAATATCATCCTGATTTATCCAAGGATACGGATACGGAAACAGTCAATAACGAGATTACCAAGAAATTAACTAATATATTAAATGATTTAAAAATATACGCAAAAAACAAACAAGAAGCCGTTGTTGACATTTCAAGCAATTCGGAAAACGGACTTGTGCAGCTGGAAAATCAAGATTACCTTTATTATAAATTAGGCATAAAGTATTTTAAAAATATTCATCCTAATTTTATTTATAAACGTAAATCGGATAATACCTTTACGCTTAAGCCTTATGACGAATTAATGCCCGCATTAAATAATATAATACTGTCCATTTATCTGTCTGAAAATTATTTTACAAAAGTCATTTTGGAATATCCAAATTCTATCTGGCGTAATGACGCTATCGCAAAAGTAAAATTGTTGTTAAAACTTACAAAGAGTTATGAAAATATAAACCCTAATGAACAAAAAGTAATAGACGGCACAAACTTTATTAATCAAATGGGTATAAAACCAATTTAATTGTATGTTTTTGTAAAACGTAAAATAATACAAAATTACCAAGAAAATAACAAAAACCACTAAAAATAAGATTTTTAAGAAATTAATTTTTTTTATTATTTTTTCAAAAAAAGCTTGACAAACAAGTTAGGATACGCTAACTTGTATAATGTAATGGTTAGTTATTCCTAACCGTTTTTATTTGCCTTTGTGGTTAGTTACAACTTACCACAAATAGGAAAGGAAGGAGAAAATGATGCCTTTGTCAATGGCGAAAGTCGGAGAAGATAACTCGATAAAAAAAGTGGGCGGCAAGGAAGAAATCCGTCAGTTTCTTGCAAACCTCGGTTTTGTTCCCGGTACGCACGTTACGATTGTTACCAAAAACAGCGGTAACGTGATTGTGAATATAAAAGAATCTCGCGTGGCCGTAAGTCAGGAAATGGCTATAAAAATAATGGTTTAAGGAGGATTATTATGAAAACACTCAAAGAAATAAAACCGGGCGAAACCGTACAAGTTGTAAAAATCGGAGGCGGCGGTCCGGTAAAGCGCCGTATTATGGAAATGGGAATTACCAAAGGGGTGGAGGTTCATGTCCGCAAAGTAGCCCCGTTAGGTGATCCTGTAGAAATTACGGTGCGGGGCTATGAGCTTTCCCTGCGGAAAGAAGACGCCGAATCAATCGAAGTCGAATAGGACGAGGAGGAAACATGTCTATTAAAATAGCGCTTGCTGGAAATCCCAACAGCGGTAAAACAACGCTGTTTAACGCCCTCACGGGCTCAAACCAGTTTGTGGGAAACTGGCCTGGCGTAACGGTAGAAAAAAAAGAAGGCAAATTGAAAGGGCAGAAGGACGTAACCGTTACCGACTTGCCCGGTATTTACTCCCTTTCACCTTATACGCCGGAAGAAATAGTCGCCCGCAATTACTTAACCGACGAGCGGCCCGACGCGATTTTAAACATTATTGACGGCACGAATTTGGAGCGCAATCTGTTTCTTACAACACAGCTTACCGAGCTTGGCATTCCCGTTGTCGCCGCTATAAATATGATGGACGTTGTACGCAAAAGCGGCGATAAAATTGATACCGCAAAACTTGCAAAAGTGCTTGGCTGTCAGGTAGTGGAAATATCCGCGCTTAAAGGAACCGGAATTTCAGAAGCGGCGGAAGCGGCGATCAAAGCGGCTGGAAGCGTAAAAACAGTACCGCAACACAGTTTTTCCGGCGGAGTGGAACATACGTTGGCGCATATCGAAGAAGCGGTTTTACATAATTTGCCGGATGAACAACAGCGATTTTTTTCCATAAAACTGTTTGAACGCGATAAAAAAATAATCGAAAAGCTGGGATTAAAACCCGAACAAGTCGCGCATATTGAGCAGGACATCAAACGGCGGGAAGCGGAACTTGATGACGACAGCGAAAGCATTATCACCGCCGAGCGTTACACATACATTGATTCCATCATCAAAGATTGCATTAAAATTAAAAACAAAGGCAAACTTAGCGTATCGGACAAAATAGATAGAATTGTTACTAACAGAATTCTAGCGCTCCCGATTTTCGCGCTGGTTATGTTTATTGTCTATTTTGTTTCTGTAACAACAGTGGGATCGATTGCTACCGATTGGGCTAATGACGGCGTATTCGGCGACGGCTGGCACTTGTTCGGAATCGGCTCCTGTGCTTATGAAAAATCCGTCGGCGATTTTGAGAACGGCTTGATAACGGAAGAACCCGATCCTGCGAATTTCGGCGTATGGGTTCCCGGCGTTCCGATAGCGCTCGGCAATTTACTTGAAGCCATAAATTGCGCCGATTGGTTGAAAGGTTTGATTTTAGACGGCATTGTGGCGGGAGTTGGCGCTGTGCTTGGTTTTGTGCCGCAAATGTTTATTCTGTTTATTTTCCTAGCCTTTCTGGAAGCCTGCGGTTATATGGCGCGTATCGCTTTCATCATGGATAGGATTTTCCGCCGCTTCGGATTGTCGGGCAAATCATTCATTCCGATTCTTATCGGCACGGGTTGCGGCGTTCCCGGTATCATGGCGTCACGCACGATTGAAAACGACCATGACCGTAAAATGACTATTATGACCACCACTTTTATTCCCTGTTCGGCGAAACTGCCGATTATCGCGTTGATTGCGGGCGCTCTGTTCGGCGGAACATGGTGGGTAGCCCCCAGCGCTTACTTTATCGGAATTGCGGCGATCATCTGTTCCGGCGTAATTTTGAAAAAAACAAAAATATTCGCAGGGGATGTCGCGCCCTTTGTCATGGAACTCCCCGCCTATCACTGGCCGACTGTGATTAACATTTTGCGCAGTATGTGGGAACGCGGTTGGTCGTTCATTAAAAAAGCCGGAACAATTATACTTCTTGCGACTATTATCGTCTGGTTCGCGTCCAACTTTGGGTGGGCGGAGGACGGTTTCGGCATGGTTGATATGAATGAGAGTATTCTGGCGGTATTGGGCGGCGTTATCGCCCCCATTTTTAAGCCGCTGGGCTGGGGTAACTGGCAAGCCACAGTCGCCGCCATCACAGGATTGATTGCAAAAGAAAATGTAGTTGGCACTTTCGGTATACTCTACAATACCGAAGACGGCGTGGAAATTTGGAGTACGTTAGCTAAAAGTTTCACAACATTAGCGGCATACTCTTTCTTGGTGTTTAACCTGTTATGCGCTCCCTGCGCCGCCGCAATGGGTGCAATCAGGCGGGAAATGAATAACGCAAAATGGTTCTGGGCTGCTATAGGCTACCAGTGCGGTTTGGCGTACATTGTGTCGTTGTGTATTTATCAATTTGGAATATTGTTTACAGGTCATTTTGGAGTCGGAACGGTTGTAGCGTTTCTTTTGACGGCGGGATTTTTATTTATGCTGTTCCGTCCGACGGTTAAGGAGTAGAGTATGTTTACATTTTTGTCTAATAACATAGGGACAATTATTACCGGATTGGTTTTGCTTGTGATTGTCGCGGCGGTTATCATTAAAATGCGGCGGGACAAGAAAAAAAATAACTCCGCATGCGCTAGCTGTCCCTGCGGTTGCGGAGGTCGTGACGATAAAATTGATTGATCAATTTTCAGGGCCTTGCTATAAAGACGGCGATTTATTTACTTTCCATGTATGCTTTCTCTACCGCGAGCGCAAGCTGGTCTGCGCATGATGTTCCTTTGTTTGCGCAATTAATTCCTTTGCACTTTTGTTTTATCTCATCAACGGTCATTCCGTCTACAAGGCGGGATATCGCTTTTAAGTTGCCGTTACAGCCTTTTTCAAAGGATACGCCGGTTATGACATTTCCGTTAATATCAAAGTGAATTTCCGTTGAACAGGTTCCCTGTGTTTTATATGTGTATTTCATAGCAGACCAATAACTACCTCTATTGACCGGGTGAAAATTTAAAGCCGCTTCCTTCCACGCTGACATTTCCTGTCCCCGGGTACACGATGTGCATTCCGGCTACGGGGATTTTATTCTTTGCGGCGTAATCCAAAACCTGCCTGCGCATTGTTGCCGCGGCTTTTTGATCCATATCGTAAGTCGCGCTAATCTCCGGAACGGGAAATTGTACCAAAGCAATGTGCAGAAGGTCTCCGATAATTAACAGTTTATCTTTGCCGTTTTCTATCAGATAGATCGTATGTCCGGGAGTGTGTCCGTAAGCGGCGACGGGAGAAATCCCGGGAAGTATTTCTTTCAATTTTTTTCCCAATTCTCCCGGTTCAAACGTTGTAACCTTTGAGCCGTAAGGTTTAAGCGCGGCGACCGCTCCCTGATTAACCTGAGTTTTTGTAAAATATTCCAGCTCTTTAGCGGAAAGGTAAATTTTCGCTTTTGAAAAAACCGCAGATCCGTCTTTTTGGAGACTGCCAAAGTGATCCCCATGTAGGTGGGTTATAAGTACCGCGTCAATATTTTCAGGTTGTACGCCCATTTTTTTAATTTTTTCTACGATAATACCGCCCGCTCCGGTTCCTGTATCTATCAATATATTCTGTTTCGGGGCTTTGATTAAAACGGCGTTGGCGGTGTGCTTAAAACCTTCCGCCGGAATGTAGCGTTTCAGAACCGCCTCGTCCGCTCCGACTAAAATATTCGTGTTTCCGTCCCTTTCGGATTCTACCAAAATGTATACTTCATATTGACCGACTTTCATTGAATAAATACCGTCGCTATCGCCCGCGTATCCGTTCACGGTCATGGCGTAAAAAATCAAGCCCATAAAACATATCTTTTTCATTTTTTCCTCCTGATAATAAAATATCATTTATTTGGAAAATGAGCAATGAGAAATTAGCAATGAGCAATGAAGAATAAGAATTGATAATTATTATGCTTAACTAATATTTAACTTATAAGAGAAACATAATGATAAATCGCGCTACGAAAAAGCGGCATCAGGCGCTTTTGTGTTTCCTTAGTACATTACCAGTCATCGCCGTCTTCCGGTACATCGACCAGACTATCATCCGGCCATACGGTTGTGTCTCTATTTTTCCCATCATTTCCTAGAAATACCGAATGAGCGCCATTTAAATCATGGTTGCATAAACTTTCATCGTAAACACCTGCGTTATCACCATAGCCATATATAGTTCCTTGTGTTTTGCGAAAATAAGCGCCTGGAGCTATAAACACTCCACCACCACCGCTTGCAGTGATACTTATAGAATTAGAAACTTCATTGCCGCTGATTATTCCGCCGCTCATGCGGAATCTTCCGCCCTCCGCAACACATACACCGCCGCCCCGATAAAGCGCTTTATTGTTGCTAATTATCCCTGCTTCTATGTAAAAGGTTCCACCTTCCTCAACATATACACCGCCGCCAAAACCAAATTCTTTATTGCCGCTGATTTCACCACCGGACATATTGAAGGTTCCACCATCCCTAACACATACACCGCCTCCGGAGTCGCCTCCTTGGCCGTTTCTTATATTTCCGGTTATTTTCACATTGTCGTTCATATTCAAAATGCCATATACATTTATTAAAGTAGAATAATTGCCGTCAAACCCCATAAGAGTAATGTTACCCTGTAAAGTCAATTCTCCATACACTAAAAATATATAGCCTATTCCTCTTCCGGATTCAATCTCGTTGTCATGTTTAATATACGCCGTACCGTTGCCGTGGTTTTTAATAGTAACTTTATGACCTTCCTCAATAACGCCTGTATCAGAATTAAGAAAATGCTCCCTGTCACTTATACTAATCGTAAATTCTTCCAGTCCCAATCCATACATTCCCGGAATCTCCAGTTCCGTATCCGATGAAGCCTGGGCCGCGGAAAGAGCGTCTGAAAGAGAATTAAATTCCATATTTATTCCTTCGGCGATAAGGTATGTTTTATTTGGATCCATGTCGGGATTTGGATATATGTCGGGAATCCATGCCGTCAAGGGGAACGTAATATTATTTATTCCGGCAGTGATTGTTATATTTTCAAGAGAACCTTTCGCGTAATGTTCGTTTAAGTACCAGGCTTCTATAGTTATGGTGTAAATTCCGGGGGTAACGGTCGTTTTAACGGTCATTCCGCCTATTGAATTAATTTCCTTATAGTCATGACCGTCGATTATTACATTGTATACAATTTCATTAAGAATATCGGGATCTTCTTCATGAGGCCAGACGGAGCGATTTCCGGCGCTACCGCCTAAGCTAAGAATAATTGACGCTTCATCCCCCTTCCACGGGCTGAAACAGCCGATCAGTATAAAAGAAATAAGAACGCCTGTTACTACTATTTTTTTCATACGAAAACTCCTTCTATAATAATAACGCGAAGACGGAATACCTTCGGAAAAATATTATGCTACATCCGGAAAAAAGAGTGGAATTTTTGACGGTTATCATTGAACTTTTGGCTAGTTATTATTGGACTTTTGGATAGGAATCTCCGGCACGATTAATCCTTCGCTTACCGCGTATATGGCGAATTTTGAAATACTGTCAAAGCCTGTTTTGTTCAATATTGATGTTATGTGCTGTTTTATCATTGATTCCGATACGTCCAATTTTCTCGCCATCTCGTCCCGCGCTATGCCCTGGCATACAAGGCGGATAACGGCTATTTCTTTTTCCGTAAAACGGGCGGTAAAGGGCAGGCGATCCTGCGGGACTGAATAGATGCTGTACCCTTTCATGGTGTTGCGTATAACATGAAACAAATGATCGGTTCCCAAGCTTTTATCGATAAAACTATGCGCTCCGGCTTTCCTTGCCTCTTCGGCAAAGGTAATTTCCGGCAGGGCTGTCATTATCACTATTTTTATGTCGGGAAATTCCTTGCGTATTTGCGCCGTATAGGTTATGCCGGAGGAATTGTTTTTGGTTACCACATCCATCAGTACGAGGTCCGGCTGTAATTGCCGGCACATTTGCGGCGCGTTAGAGGCATCGTCCGTTGAACCGGCGGCTTCCATATCATTCTGTTCGCCGATAACGTGTTCCAACGACTCGCGTAGCATGGTTTGATCTTCCACAATGAGGATTTTTATCATGTACTCAACCTACCAAATAATTATCAATTGTTTCAAGGGCTTTTTTAACGTTGTCATCTATCAATGAATCATAGAGTTTAAAATACAATTCACGTTCCGCGGGGGTTATGCTTTTCGCGCCCAATTCCGTTACTATCATTCCGGCATTTTTTGTATCTCCGTTCTCTATCGCTTTTTTCAACCGTTGTAAAATCCCGCCCTTAATTTCATTTTCCGCCCCCTCGTTTTTCACTTTCCCCTGATTCATTGCCGCAATTTTTTCGCAAAAGGCCGGAAGCGCCTTGAGTATCTTTTGCGCGTCTTCATTACGTCCCGCTTCCATCAGCGATGTTCTGTCCTCTTGCAAATTATCCGGCAGCGCGTCAAAAGACTTAATTAAAGAGGTAAACCGCCTGTAGTATTCAGCGTCAATTTCCAGCCCGCCGCTTGTCTTGCTCATCTCAAAAGCGGTGCGGTAATGGTTCAGCTTATCCAGTTTTCGAGACTCAATTTCAGTCAGCGATGGGCGATTAGCAATTAGCGATGAAGAGGGAGATGTTTTGCTGTTTGATATTCGCTCATTAAGAAATTTCTTTATCACTTCATCTAACGCTTCGGGGCTTATCGGTTTTGAAAGATAATCATCGAACCCCTTCTCCAAATAAAATTCTTTCATCCCCCGCAGAGCGTTCGCCGTCAATGCGATAATCGGCGTTCGCCTTCCGCCCTTTCCTAATTGCTCATTGCCCATTGCTAATTCTTTTATGGCTTTCGCGGTTTGAACGCCGTCCATTTCCGGCATCATGTGATCCATGAATATAAGGTCGTAATCGCAGATTTTTACTTTTTCTACGGCTTCCCGCCCCGAAACGGCGGTGTCTACCTGTAAGCCGTAAGGGGCAAGCAGACCTCGCGCCACATGAAGATTATCCTGAATGTCGTCCACTACCAGAACCTTGCAATCCGGTAACCATAAATGCGTAATGTTTTCTTCCTTTCCGCTTCCGGTCTTCCCCTCCGGCGTGTAACGGAATTCCCGCAAGGCGCGGGCGGTTTCCTCCCCTATACCCGCTTTCTCGGATGCGACGCCTTGTATAATCCGCGCGGTAAAGACGGAACCTTTGCCGTATTCGCTTTCAACGCCGATACTGCCGCCCATCATTTCCACGAGTCTTTTGGTGATCATAAGCCCGAGTCCGGTTCCTTCGATTTTTCGGTTTGTACCGATATCAAGCTGAGTGTAGCCGGTAAACAGTTTTCCTATATCTTCAGAGCGTATGCCTATGCCGGTATCCCGCGCGGTAAAACAAATAAGCGCGTTATTTGCGGCATTCCCGCCCGGTATCGTTTCACATAACACGTTCAAGGTTACGCTTCCTTTCCGGGTGTATTTAATGGCGTTTGAAAGCAGGTTATTCAATATTTGCCTGACCCGTAGTTCGTCCCCGATAAGTTTCGCTGGAAAATCACTGTTTATTTCCAATTTTAATGTTATAGGTTTTGATTCAATACGTACCTTGTTCAGATTAACCGTGTCGCTTAATAGGGGCGCGGTTTCGTAAACGGCCGGAACAAGTTGAAAACGGTTTGCTTCGATTTTGGAAATGTCAAGAATGTCATTGATCATTCCCAGCAGTGAAACGCCTGATTGGCGTATTCGGTTAATGTTGTCTATGGTAGATTCAGGCAGATTATTGGTCTTGGAGTTTTGAAGTTCTATTTCCGAAAAACCGATCACCGCATTCAGAGGGGTGCGTATCTCGTGGCTCATCTGGGAGAGGAACCAGCTTTTGGCGGCGCTCGCTTCCCTCGCAATTTCCGCCTGATGATTTAGATAAACAAAATAGATAATGCCGCTTATAAAAATGGCGGCTACGGCGATGATTTGTACTACGGTAAGTACAGATACAAGTCGCCGCGCTTTCACGATAGGTTCGTCCTCAATATCAACCCCGGCGATGGCTATTACGTTTCCATCCCGGTCAAAAACAGGAGCGTAACCGGATAATAGCCCTTCCCAACCCGGAGTATAATTACCCAAACCCGAACATACGGCCTGCCCTTCCAGTGTGGACAGTATCCATGGAGTAGGACGCGGATCAAAGGGTTCGGTATCAAGACCTACCCGCGTATTTTCGTTAAAATCGTTGTCAACTATAAATTGCAATTCATTATTTACGGGACGTATATAATAAGCGTAGAGAATATCGGCTTCAAGGGAAAAATCAAGCATCCGCAGGCGCAAAGCGTGATATTCCGGCAGTTCCATGTCGCTTGCAAAGCGGTACTTGTCCAATTCTTCCGCACTGACCATATTGGCAAGCCTTTTGCTCTCGGCAATCAATCGATGCTCAATGTTGTATTCCATTGTCCGCATGGAAAAAGAGATAAGCGTATTGGCGTATAAAGAGACGGCGAGTATTACCAAAAAAGAGAAAATAAACGGAATAACGACAAGTCCTTTCTTTTTATGCATTAATAGAATAATTGTAACTATTATAGTACGAATCTTACAAGAGGAATTTTACTGAAGAGGTTCACACAAAGAACGCAAAGGAGACAAAGCTCACAAAGGGGGATCAAGGGTTATTGTCCGAAGGCTAAGTATGGGCTTCACGATAAGATAACGGATAAAAACCCCTGATCCCTTTTCTTCGTGCTCTTCTCTTCCTTCGTGATTTTAGTGAGAAATATTTCGATAAAATCCCCCTTTAACAAAATTTTATTTTTTGTTACTATATCCTATAAGGAGCAGGTTATGGAAAAGATCCCGGTTGGTATTTTGGGCGCTACGGGTATGGTGGGACAGAAGTATATCTCCCTTCTCAATGATCACCCCTGGTTTGAGGTGCGCTATGCGGCGGCCTCTCCGCGGAGCGCGGGTAAAAAATATGCCGAAGCAATCGAGGGAAGATGGCACTTGACAAAAACTTACGCTCCTCATGTCGGGGACATTATCGTAGAAGACGCTAACGACGTAAGCCGCGCCATTTCCGCATTCAAAAAAGGCGAATGCTCTTTTGTGTTTTCCGCTCTTGAGATGGGCAAGGATGAAACCCGCGCCCTTGAGGAGGCGTATGCCAAGGCGGGTATTCCGGTAATTTCAAACGCTTCGGCCCACCGCTGGACGGGCGATGTGCCGGTCTTAATTGCCGAGATAAATCCCGAACATGCCGACATTATCCCCGTGCAGAAAAAAGCGCGCGGCTGGGATCGCGGTTTTATAGCCGTAAAACCCAATTGTTCGATACAAAGTTATATGAAGCCTATTCACGCCCTCGCGCAAGCCGGCTTTTCTACACAGAGGGTAATCGTTACCACGATGCAGGCGGTTTCCGGGGCGGGCTATCCGGGCGTGTCAAGTTGGGATATGCTTGATAACATTGTTCCGTACATCGGCGGCGAAGAGGAAAAGTCAGAAAAAGAACCGCTTAAGATTTTCGGCTCCATTGACAACGGCGTGATTAAAAACGCGGAGTTTCCAAAGATTTCGGCTCATTGTAACCGTGTGCCTGTAACGGACGGACATTCGGCGTGCATAAGCCTTGAATTTGCCGCCAAAAAGCCGTCTCTGGAAGAGATAAAGAAAATTTGGGCCGCCTACAAGGGGTTGCCGCAGGAAGCGAACCTCCCAATGGCGCCAAAACAGCCGATTATTTACCGGGAAGAGGACAATCGTCCGCAACCGCGTAAGGATCGCGACATTGATAAGGCGATGGCGGTCGTTATCGGGCGGCTTCGTCCCTGCAATGTGTTTGATATCCGTTTTGTGGCGCTCTCGCATAATACCGTGCGCGGGGCGGCTGGTGGTGGTATTCTTAATGCGGAATTATTAAAATACAAGGGATATTTGGAATAATTTTCAATTATTTATTTGACTATTTTAATGAAATCCGTGTAGAATTCTAATAATATTAATTTAGGAAAGGACGGGAATTTTATGGAATTTTTAATTGTTGATGATTCGCGGCCTGCTCGTAATCTGATTAAAACCTATGTTGCCGAAGTAAAGATAGGCGAGCCATGTTATTTTCTTGAGGCGGGAGATAGTGAAACCGCGCTGGATTTATTAAAAACCAGACGTGTTGATTTTGTTTTGCTCGACTGGAATTTATCCACGAATACGACGGGATTGGATATTTTAAAAACAATCAGGAGTTCGGATAAATTGAAAAAATTGCCCGTTATAATGATATCAGGCGAAAGCGATAAACAGCATGTTATTGAGTCCGTAAAACACGGCGCGAACGACTTCGCTACAAAACCGATTGACAAGAAGGTATTCTCCGAAAAGATACTTAAGGCGCTTGTCAAATAATAGGATTGTTCGGGAATATTAACGGCTCTTTAACAAGTTGCCGCTATATATTCTTTTTTGTTTTTTTGTTAATATTACAGTATGAGCGAAAAATATTTTCCCTTGGACAAAGCCGCGCTGGAGGAAATCGTACGGCGGTACCCGACGCCGTTTTATATTTACGATGAAAAGGCGATAATCGAAAATGTCCGCCGAATAAAGGCGGCGTTTTCGGTTTTTCCGGCTTATAAAAACCATTTTGCGGTAAAAGCGCTACCCAACCCGTATATGCTCAAGCTTCTCGCCGCGGAAGGCTTCGGCGCGGATTGTTCAAGCTACCCGGAACTGCTGTTAGCTGATATGGCAGGCATTAAGGGCGAAAACATTATGCTTACCTCCAATGAAACTCCCGCGAAGGAATATGAAACCGCCAAAGAACTGGGCGCCGTTATCAATCTGGACGATTTCACCCATATCGGGTTTCTGGAAAAAACCGTAGGCTTGCCGGAATTAATTTCTTTACGCTACAATCCCGGCCCCCTCAAGGAAGGCAACGCCATAATCGGCAAGCCCGAGGAGGCGAAGTACGGCATTACGCGCGAGGGGCTCATTAAGGGTTATTCCATCTGCAAGGAAAAGGGCGTAAAACGCTTTGCCCTGCACACGATGGTCGCTTCCAACGAACTTTCCATCCCCTATCACATTGAAACCGCGCGAATGTTATTTGAGCTTGCGGTTGAAATAAAGGAAAAAACCGGAACGCGTCTTGAGTTTATCAATCTCGGCGGCGGCGTAGGAATACCTTACAAACCCGAACAGGAAGCGGTAGATTATCAGGTTTTAGCCGCAGGTATACTAAAGGCGTATAATGAGATTATCAAGCCCGCGGGACTTGATCCCATGAACATCCGCACCGAGTGGGGCAGGGTAATAACCGGTCCCTACGGCTGGCTTGTAGCGCGCGCGGTTCACAAAAAAGAAATTTACCGCGATTACATCGCCCTTGACGCATGTATGGCGGACTTAATGCGCCCCGCCCTATACGGCGCGTATCATCACATAACAATTTCCGGTAAGGAAAACGCCCCGCTATCTGAAACTTACGATGTAGTGGGCAGTCTGTGTGAAAATAACGATAAATTCGCCATTCAAAGAAAACTCCCAAAGATAGACGTTGCCGCCGACGGCGGGGGCGTTGTAAACAACGGGGGAGACCTTGTCATTATCCACGACTCAGGCGCTCACGGAAGGGCGATGGGCTTTAACTACAACGGCAAACTCCGTTGCGGCGAATTGCTTCTGCGCCCCGACGGTTCTGTGGTGCAAATTCGCCGCCCAGAAGCGGTATACGACTATTTCGCCACGCTTGATATTTCGGGAGTTAAGGATTTTAACTAGGATAAATTAGGTTATATTACCGTATATTTCCGTAAAAACGTCATCATAGTTTTTTTTTGCTTTTGCCAACTTTCTCAATGCTTCGGTGGAGTTAAGGGAGAGGGCGGCTCTGGTTTCAGACGGCATAAGCAGTTGAAAAGTTTCAATTTTAAACGCATCGGCGAGAGCTTTAAGCGTATTATCGCTAACCCATGTACGGCGGCATTCTATGCTGTTTACCGTTTGCCATGAAAGACCGGCCATTTCCGCCAGTTTTTCCTGCGAGATTCCGAGAATCCGGCGTTGTTCCTTAATATTTGCCGACAAAATTTGCCGCAAATCCTGCCTTTTTGTCTTCATAAATATCTATTTTTATCTTTATTTAACGGTATATTTGCATGGAATTTCTTGACACGTATTATGAATGAGTGTATATTATTCACAAGAGGGGTATAAAAGCTCTTCATAGATGATGATCAAAACGGCGTTCCGGTGGCATAAGACGCGGCTTTGATTTTCTGTATTGTTACAAACTACCCGTATGGGCGGTTATTTTTGCTATTCGTAAAAGAAAAAACTTACGAAAGGAAGGATTTTTATGGATAAAAGAAAAATCTGTATAATCGCATTAATTGTTTTTATTATTGCGACGGCTGTGGTTTATGCGGAGAAATATGATTCTCCTGTTTTTTCCGGTACCGGTACGACGACATTAACGGTGAAGAATCCAAATTCTGACGGCACCACTCTAAGCGGTGTTGTCTGTGTAACCTTTGAAAACGGCGACAAGAATAGTTCTTGTGATGTCAACTATACGGTAAAGTCAGGAAAAACTGAAACCTATTCTATTCCCGGTAAAATCAAATACTGGAGTAGTACTTACTGCTACGTTCAGTAACGGCTATAGGCGTTTGTAGTTGCCGCCGGTTACATATAACCTTAACAAATGTATGCCGTATTATTTTACGTATCCCGCCGTTGGCGGATTTTAATAAATCATATTCGTTAAATTTAAGATAAACAGAGGTGTTATTATGACGAAAAAAAGAAAAAACTATATTTTATTAATCGCTGGAATCATCGCGATGCTTTTCATCGGGTCTCTTGTTGTTTCGTGTATTTCGGATGATACAGCCTATCGTATAGGTTATGATATTGGTTCCTCGCTGTGGAGTTACGAAGGAGAAACATTTAATCTTAATAATAAATAAACTGACAACAAGAATTTTTGTTAGTTTATATCCGTCTTTGAACAAGGCGTAAAGTGCGTTACGGCTTTGAGTCGTATTCTTTGCGCCGAATTCAAAGATGAAAAACTTTAAAGGACTTTTTACTTATTTTTATGAAGCTAAGAAAAAATAAAATACGAAAAAAAATATTATTATTTCTTACGGGGATAATTATTTTAGGTTTATTTTCTTGTTGTATAGATTGGTCACATGTTGTAGAACATAATCCTCTGAAAACACTGGAAGAAAATATTCCGGTAAATAAACGTTTTAACCGATTTAAATAGTAGCGGTACTGAAATAGCGCGGGATACTACGCTTTTTACTAATTGTCGTGACTGTCGTTTGACAAAATCCATAAAAATCTATAGAATTTTTTAAGTTTTTACATGGAGAATGTCATGATTAACCGTAACCCATACATAGCGAATCTCAAAGCGGGATACCTTTTTCCGGAAGTCGCGAAGAGGCGGCGCGAATTTGCCGCGGCGCATCCGGACGTGAAAATCATCAGTTTAGGGGTCGGCAATACCACGGAGCCGATTTTACCGCATATAAATAAAGGGCTTGTTAACGGAGCAAAACAGCTTGGAACCGTAAAAGGTTACTCAGGCTATCAGGACGAGGGGATGGCGGAGTTGCGGGAAAAGATTTCTTCAGTCTTTTATAAGGGAAAATTCTCGATAGACGAGGTTTTTATCTCTGACGGGGCAAAGTGCGACATCGGCAGATTGCAGACACTCTTTGGGGCGGGAACCAAAATCGCGGTTCAAGACCCTTCGTATCCGGTTTATGTTGACGGTTCTGTTCTTGTCGGGGCCGCCGGCAGCTGGACCGGCGCGGGTTATGCGGGTATTACATATCTTCCCTGCACGGCGGAAAACAATTTTTTCCCCAATTTGGACTTAATTCCGCAGAACAGCCTTATCTATTTCTGTTCGCCTAATAACCCCACAGGCGCGGTTTCGGACCGTACCCAGCTTACCGCATTGGTAAAAACCGCCATAGAAAAAGGTTGTATTATTGTCTTTGACGCGGCTTACGCCGAATTTATCCGCGATCCTTCACTGCCTAAAACCATCTACGAAATAGACAAAGCGGATCTCTGCGCCATCGAAGTAAATTCATTCTCCAAACCCGCTGGTTTTACGGGGGTCCGCCTCGGCTGGTCTATAGTTCCAAAAGCGCTCAAATACGCGGGGGGCGAGAGCGTTAATGCGGACTGGAACCGTATCGCGGGAACAATTTTTAACGGCGCGTCCAATATCGCCCAGGCGGGGGGACTTTCAGCATTAGACGACAAGGGGCTGAAAGAAGTCCGCAAATTGACGGATTTTTATCTTGGAAACGCGAGATTGATAAAAGACGCTCTTCAAAAACAGGGAATAAAATGCATAGGCGGCGATAATTCCCCGTACATCTGGGCGCATTTCCCCGGCAGGGACAGTTGGGAAGTATTCTCTCAGATCCTCGAAAAGTGTTATGTTGTTACCACCCCCGGCGCGGGATTCGGCCCTGCCGGTCGGAGCTTTATACGCTTTTCAGCCTTTGGCCACAGGGCGGATGTCGAAGAAGCGTGCAAACGGCTTAATAAATTGATTTAAAATCCTTTTTTGCGTAATTCATTTACAATATTTTTATATATATCGAGTATATTTATCCCCGATAATTCCCTCATATTGTAATCAAGTATTTCGCCGTGGGAAACTCTTCCTTCTATTTTTGTAATATTATTACCCCATTTTACGGAAGCTTCGCTTACGAAACCGTCATTATCGCCGTTTATTTTTTTTATACGACGGTAACAGTAGGAAAATAGCGGATCATCTAAGGAATTTTTCATCGTAGAATAAATAACTTGATAATAGACTCGGTCGTCCGGTAATACTTCATTATTAAATTTTTTCATATATTCGGTTGTTAATTGGTAATTTAAATTGAACGGATCGGGATTTTTATCCCTATATAATTTTCCAAGAATTTTTAAAACTTTCTTTGCGATCCGCGTATGAAAAATTTTTTTCCCGTAAAGAATATCAGATAATTCCGCGCCAAGATGAGGGGTAGATATTGTGGTTAAACTGGCTACTTTTCCGCCGTAGTCATACTTCCAGATAAAATAACGGGAATCCAATCCGCCCTTGGAATGGGCGAGTATATTTACCTTTTCGCTTTTTGTTTTATCCAATACTTTATCAATCGTCGTTTTTAATATCTTCGCGTTTGATTCATAAACGCCCCATGCGTCGGTATTTCCAAAAAACACCTTCGCCCCCGTTTCCCGTAATGTTTCGGGAATTCTGCCCCAATATTTATTAAAACCGCACCTGTCATGGGCGATAATCCCGTGTACAAGGATAATAGGGTATTTTAGAGTCGATTCGTTTGCCATAAATCCCTCTTAGCGTTCTTTATTTGAAATATTTAAATAAATTCCAATACTGGCTAAATATTGTATATTACCATATAATGTATCTATATATTGATAAATAGGAAAATACCATGAATCGCGAAGCCAAGATTAAAGAATTAATTTCCCAAATGACGCTGGAGGAAAAAGTTTCACAGTTGTTTTACAAAAGCCCTGCGATTGACAGGCTTGGGATACCCGAGTACAACTGGTGGAGCGAGTGTCTGCACGGCGTCGCGAGAGCCGGTATCGCTACTGTTTTTCCGCAGGCTATCGCTTTGGCGGCGACTTTTGACGATGGTCTTGTCTATCGGATAGCGGACGCTATTTCCGATGAAGCGCGCGCCAAATATAACGAAGCCGTTAAACAGGGAAATCGGGGCCAGTACTGGGGGCTTACTTTCTGGACGCCGAATATCAATATTTTCCGCGATCCGCGCTGGGGTAGGGGGCAGGAAACCTACGGCGAAGATCCCTATCTTACAAGCCGAATCGGCCTTGCGCTGGTACGGGGTTTACAGGGGGAAGATACCGAAAATCTTAAACTTGCCGCCTGCGCCAAACATTACGCCGTCCATTCCGGTCCCGAAAAAGAACGCCACACTTTTAACGCCGTAGTTTCCAAAAAAGACCTTTTTGAAACCTACCTGTCGGCGTTCAAGGCGCTTGTGGACGGCGGCGTTGAATCTGTAATGGGCGCGTATAACCGTACTCTTGACGAACCGTGTTGCGCCAGTAATTTTCTGCTTAAAGATATTCTTCGCGGACGCTGGGGTTTTAAAGGCCACGTTGTTTCGGATTGCTGGGCTATCCGCGACTTTCACGAATACCACAAGATTACAAATTCGCCGGAAGAATCGGCGGCTCTCGCCTTGAACGCCGGATGTGATTTAAATTGCGGTTGTACCTACCCCATGTTGACCGTGGCCTTTAAAAAGGGACTTGTCGGCGAGGAGGCGATTAATACGGCTCTTGAGCGGTTAATGCGGACACGTTTTAAGTTGGGTATGTTTGATCCGCCGGGGTCCGGCAAATACGGTAAACTTGGGCGTAAAATTATCAACTGTAAAAAACACCGTAAGCTTGCGCTAGAGGCGGCGGAGAAATCCGTCGTTCTGCTTAAAAACGACAATGATCTTTTGCCCCTCGATTCAAGCCCGAAAAAAATCAATGTTGAGGGACCCGCCGCCGCAAACGCGCATGCGCTTTTTGGCAATTATTACGGGGTTAGTTCCCGCTTCATCACCGTCCTCGAAGGACTTGGTGAAAAAGTTAAGGATAAATTCGGTATAAATCTGGAGTACCGACAGGGCTGTTTGATGTACTGCGAAAACAGTAAATCGCTTATCACTTACGGAGAGGCGAATATCGCCGATGTAGTAATAGCCGTAATGGGGCTGGACGGGGCTATTGAAGGAGAGGAGGGCGATGCGATCGCTTCGGATTCCAACGGCGACCGCGACTCGATTGAGCTTCCTCCCTGGCAGTTAAAATATCTGCGAAAAATACGCGAAGCGGGTAAAAAGATCGTCCTTGTTCTGACGGGCGGCAGTCCTATCGCCTTTCCTGAAGATATTGCCGATGCCGTTATTTTCGCATGGTATCCGGGAGAATCCGGCGGCAAGGCGGTGGCGGACATTATTTTTGGGGATGTTGTCCCGTCGGGGAAACTCCCTATAACATTCCCGACTTCTACAAGCCAACTTCCTCCATACAAGGACTATTCCATGAAGGGACGTACCTATCGATATATGACTGAAAAACCCCTGTATCCCTTTGGTTTCGGGCTTTCCTATACCGAATTTCGCTTTGATTCTATAAATCTTTCCTTATCTGAGCTTTCCGCAGGGGGATGTGTCAGGGTGAAAGTGACCGTGACCAATATCGGTAAAAGGAACGCCGAAGAGGCGGTACAACTGTATATTTCCAGGGATAATCGGGGGGAGGATGAGCCTTTTGCCTCGCTTAAGGGGTTTCAGCGTGTTTTTATACCTGCCGGAAGGTCAAAAACAGTGGAATTTACGCTCTTTTCAACATCTTTTGAGACTTTTAACGCCGAAGGCGAAAATATACTGATTCCCGGTTCCTATACGATTATTGCCGCGGATGCCGCCCCTTTGCCTGTTTCTGTGGAAAAAGGCGCCCCGGAGCCGGTCTTAAAAAAAATAATGATAAATTTATAAATAATTAAAAAAATGTATTGAATAAATTTTTTCATTGTGATAGAATATTGTAAAATAAAAACTAGCCTAAAAAGGTTAGAAAAAATTTATGGAGGAAAAGAGATGAAGAAAGCACTTATTATTTTAGGTGTGGTCCTTATGCTGGTTAGCATAAGCGGCTGTTCGAAGAAAGAATCGGGGAAGTTGGTAATTTGGTCTTTTACAGATGAATTGGCCACTATGACAAACAATCCAACTTGGGGTTTTAAAGCAACCCATCCTGGAATTCAAGTTGAGTATTCCCAAACCCCGTCGGATCAGTTCCAAGCTAAAATAGACCCGGTTTTAGCTACTGGTCAGGGAGCTCCGGATGTTATCGCATTGGAAGCGGCATTTGTCCGCAAGTATGTTGAGTCCGGTCTTCTTTTAGACATCACCGATATTTACGAAAAAAATAAGGACAAGCTTCTTGCCTACCCGGTAGAAGTTGGTTCTTATAAAGGTAAAGTATACGGTATGTCATGGCAGGCCTGCCCCGGCGCTATGTTCTATCGCAGAAGTCTTGCGAAGAAGTATTTGGGAACCGATGATCCCAAACAGGTTCAGACCTACTTTACTAACTTTAGCAAATTCCTTGATACCGCAAAATTGCTCAGGGATAAATCAGACGGTACCTGCGTAGTTGTTTCCGCATTAGGCGATTTGAACAATCCGTTCTTTTCCGCGAGAAAAGATCCTTGGCTCGTGAACGGTAAAATAGTAGTTGATCCGGTTTTGGATCAGCAGTTGGATATTATTAAGACGCTTCACGACAACAAATGGGAAGGCAGGGTAGGTCAGTGGTCAGAAGGCTGGTTTGCCGGTATGAGAGGCGAGATGAAAGATGAAGCCGGAAAACCGATTGAAGTATTTTCCTACTTCCTCCCCACATGGGGTCTCCACTATGTACTTAAGACCAATGCTCCCGGCACATCAGGCGACTGGGCTATGATCCAGGGTCCTGCTCCTTATCGTTGGGGCGGCACTTGGGTTGGCGCATATAAAGGAACCAAGAATGTGAACAACGCGAAAGAATTTATCCGTTATGTAGCCACCGATGACTCTTTCCTTGAAGCTTGGGCGAAAGATTCCGGCGATATGGTAAGCAACATCAATGTTATCAATAAGATTAAAGACACCTATAGCGAGCCCTTCCTCGGCGGACAGAATCATTACGCTGAATTTGCCGAAATGGCGAAAGGCGTTAACGGCAAACTCATTCAGGGAACCGATGAAGCTATTGAAGCTCTCTGGGGTGAAGTGCAGTCAGCTGTCGTAAACGGAGAAAAAACAAAAGCTCAGGCTATTGCAGATTTCAAATCACAGGCTGAATCACAGTTTGGTGGAAGATAATTTGAGGTAAGCTTGTAATCTCAACAAGGGCGCGGGTTTGTATTATCCGCGCCTTTTTTTTAGGAGGACCGATGAGTATAGAAAAAAAGGAATCGATAAATAAACCGAAAATTAAAGTTAAGAAGAGCATTGGCCATGAAGCGAGAACAAATCGCTGGGGGTATGTGTTTGTCGCGCCCTTTGTAATTGTGTTCTGTATATTTAACTTATGGCCTACATTGTACACTTTTATCCTGGGTTTTACCGATCTGCGGGGTTTACGGACCGATTTCGAATTTGTCGGTCTTGAAAATTTTAGAAGATTGATTAAAGACCAGTATTTCTGGGGCGCTTTGGGAAATACGATGATTATCTGGACTTTTAACTTTATTCCGCAATTAGGTCTTGCGCTGGTACTTTCAATCTGGCTTTCCGATATCAGGCTCCATCTGGTCGGTAAAGGCCTGTTCCGCGCGGTTGTTTATATGCCTAACCTACTGACCGCCGTATCGATAGCCTTGCTCTACCGCAGTATTTTCGGCTTCGGTGCGCATGTCTCCGCGCCGGCAAATCAAATACTGTATTTTTTCGGCATTCAAGCGACAAAAATTGACCCGATTACCGGAGAAACCGTAAAAGAGGCCATTGACTTTTTCCGCAACGTAGCGTTTACGCGAGGGTTGGTGGCATTTATCCAGTGGTGGATGTGGTATGGTTATACGATGATTATACTCATGGCGGGTATTACTACTATTCCCATATCGCTGTATGAATCAGCGTCCATTGACGGGGCTAATAGCAGTCAAACAACATGGTACATAACATTGCCGTTGCTACGCCCGATAATGCTCTACATTCTGGTTACTTCCATGATCGGCGGTATGCAGATGTTTGACATTCCTTTCCTGCTTACGGATATGCAAGGTGCTCCTAATTTCAAGATTAGGACTACGACAATATATCAGTACAATACGGCACTGGGGAGGGGCGCAAACGATTATGGCTATGGAGCCGCCATTTCCATAGGTATATTTATTTTTACTATAGCCCTGGCCCTTTTAATATTCTTCTTTATGCAGGATCGTAGTGAATATAAGAAAAAGAAAGGAGGCGCGGTATGAGCAAGGGAAGATCTGATTCACCTATAAAGAGTTATCTTATTCATGCGATTATGATTTTTCTTGGACTTTTAGCGGTAGTACCTATTTATTTTCTGTTGCTTAACGCTACCCGCTCAACTGAACAAATTAATTCAGGGTTTGTTATTATTCCGCTTAAAGACTCGTTTTTTTCGTCTTCCAAAAATATAATTTCCGATTGGAATTCCGATGTGGAAAGCGGTACTTTAAAATATTTTGATTTGGTTATGGGAAAAACATTAAAAGAGGAAGTTAACAAAAAAACAGGAAACCGTGAAACAATCGCGCTTAAGAGATTTACGGAAAACACAACGCCGCGTCTTACTATTTTTGACGATGAAGGTCAAGTAATCGCTAATTATAATCTTGATAATAACACTATTATTTTTGTTAAAGACGGACAAAGGGTAAAAAAAGGCGAGACTCTTGCCAGGCATATTAAACCATCGAATGTTTCTTATAACTGGGGCATCTTAACAGGAAGAGGCTTTCAAATTTTTCAAGGGTTTGGAAACAGCGCGTTTATAGCCATTTGCGCCACGATATTAGGCATTTACTTTTCGGCGTTGACGGCTTACGGTTTACATGTCTATCGGTTTAGAGGAAGGTTGGCATTGTGGACTGTTATCCTGGTTATAATAATGCTTCCCGGTACGCTTTCCATTATCGGCTTTTATCAGTTCATGGCGGTGTTAAGACTCCGTGACAGTTATATTCCCCTCATTATTCCGGGAATAGCCGCCGCGGGAACGGTTTTGTTTCTCAGGCAGTACATGATGTCTGTTCTGAGTACGGAACTTGTTGATGCGGCGCGGATTGACGGCGCCGGCGAATACCACATATTCAATGTTATTATTCTTCCTATCATGCTTCCGGCTCTTGCCGCTCAGTCGATTTTTACCTTTGTAGGTTCATGGAATAACTTTATTACGCCGTTCGTATTGCTATCCAGTGAGAAAAAATATACTTTGCCCATGTTGGTTCAAAATCTGCGCGGTAATATTTATCGTACGGAATATGGCGCGATTTATCTTGGACTAGCTATTTCTCTTATACCTATAATTATATTTTATTCATTAATGTCGCGGTTTATTATTTCCGGTATTACTATGGGTGGTTTGAAAGAGTAGTCGAATATTTAATTTTAAAGAAAACGTCTGAGCGCCTGACAACTTGCAAGTAGTCAGGCTATTCAGGCGTTTTTTTTGCGGTTTTTGTTTAAAAATGTTAATTATATATATCTATTATTTTATTATTTGTTATTTAATAAATGGAGGCTGTTCATGAAAAAAGTTATCTATATTTTATTTACGGTGAGTCTGCTGTTATTTACGCGATGTAGCAGTAAAGCATCCGCAAAATCCGTCGAATGGAAAACGCCGGAAGAACTTCTGTCGTTAATGACATTGACGGAAAAGATTGGGCAGATGACTCAGGCCGAACGGGGCGATGTGCGTCAGGGTGATATTACCAAATATGCGCTGGGTTCAATCTTAAGCGGCGGCGGTTCAACGCCTGCGCAGAATACTCCGGAAGGCTGGCTCAATATGATTAAAGGTTTTACAAAGGAATCACTCGAGACGCGACTGGGTATTCCGGTTTTATACGGGCTTGACGCCGTACATGGACATAATAATGCTAAGAATGCGACTATTCTGCCGCATAACGTAGGACTGGGTGCGATTGCGGCGGGCGATTTGGAGAAAGGCGCTAAAGCCGCATATACGGCGGGGCGCGTAACCGCGCAAGAAATGCGCGCGACCGGCGTACGCTGGACTTTTGCGCCCGTGCTGGGTGTCGCGGAAGATGTACGCTGGGGACGTACCTACGAAAGTTTCAGCGAGAATGTGAATATTGCTACCGTAATGGGCGCGAATGTCATTAAGGGTTTGCAGGATAACGGCGCGGCGGCGTGTATGAAACATTTTTTAGGCGAAGGTCAAACGATAGACGGGCGTAATCAAGGCAACGCGTCGCTGGATCGCGCGGGAATCGAGCGCATTCTCCCGCCGTATCGGGCCGCCATTGAAGCGGGTGCGATGTCGCTCATGCCTTCGTTTTCAAGCGTGAACGGCGTAAAAATGCACGAAAGCAAAAACCTGTTGACCGATTTGTTAAAAAAAGAAATGGGCTTTGAAGGCTTTATAGTTTCCGATTGGGCCGCTCTTACGCAATTATCAGGCGGCAATTACAAGGCGCAGATCGCTAACGCGATAAATGCGGGCGTTGACATGGTAATGGCAACTAACGGGCGCGACAGTTGGGTGAATTTTATTAAATATTTAATGGAACTGGTTAACGAAGGAACTGTTCCTATGGCGCGTATTGACGACGCGGTATCGCGCATTCTCCGGTTTAAACAACGAATAGGCTTGTTTGAAACATCATCGGCGGAAAAAGCCGATACAATCGGTAATGACGCTAATCGGGCGGCGGCACAGTCGCTTGTCGCTCAGTCGCTTGTGCTATTACAGAATAAAAATAATGTTTTAGCGAAATTGTCGTCATATAAAAATATTTTGATAGCGGGACAGGGCGCTGATGACATCGGTATGCAATGCGGCGGATGGACAATAACCTGGCAGGGAAGACACGGTTCCATTACCAAAGGTACGACGATTCTGGAAGGAATACGGAATACGGCAAAGGACAAGACGATTACCTATGCGGAAAACGGTAAGGCGAACGGAACCTTTGACGCCGTAATCGCGGTAATCGGAGAGGATCCTTATGCTGAAACGGAAGGCGACCGTATAAGAATTGATATTCGCCAGAGGGATATGGATATGTTGCGGGATGTTTACGGTTATAAATGCCCGGTTATCGTTATCATGTTATCAGGCCGTCCCATGACTGTCGGCGATGAATATAAAAATTGGGACGCTTTTATCGCGGCATGGCTTCCCGGTAGTGAAGGTGGCGGAATCGCTGATATGCTATTTGGCGGCAAAGATTTTATCGGACGGACTCCCTACACCTGGCGCAAAACCATAAACGGCGAAATATTATTCCCTTTCGGTTATGGGTTAACTAAATAGTTATTTTATTCTTCCACGGGAATTTGAGTCTCCTTAATTTTTCGGCTTTTAATAAATAGCCGATAACCTGGGAAGCCTCTTCCCGCGACCAGCGTATTGTTTCGCTCTGCGCCAAAACGCCGGCGGCTTCGTGTTGCGTAAAACGTCTTTTGTTTTTTCGGAAAAAATTTAAAATTGACAATTCTTCCCTCAAATTGCCGCCGGCTTCTTTTTCACATACATCACAGCATAATTTTTCCGGCGCTTCCCCGCCTGAATCGTAATTTAACATGGCAAGGAGCGAGTGCCTTCTGCAATGTTCGGTATCTCTCGCGTAACTGAAAAGCGCCGAGAGTCTTTTACGATCCGCTTCGGTCTTTGCCCTTTTCATGAACATTTCATCTTCCGGTCCCCATAAAAGAATCGCTTTTGATTGTTCTCCGTCCCGTCCGGCTCTGCCCGATTCCTGTAAATACGCCTCAACGGAAGGGGCGCAGTCCCTGTGTATTACCGTGCGAACATCGGCTTTATCAACCCCCATCCCGAAAGCGCACGTACTGCATAATACGGCTTGCGTATTTTTTAAAAGCCATTTCTCCGTTTCGGTTTTTTCTTCCCTGCTTAGCCCGGCATGGTAAAAACGAATCTCCCCGTGCCAGTCGTATCCCATTTCTTTAATTTCGCCGCGAAGGTAGTGGGCGAGTTTTTCAGTCCCCGGGCGCGAGGAGCAGAAAACAATCGCGGGACGGGCGTTTTTAATTAATAAATCCCGAACCGCCAAATCGCGGTTTATACAGCCTTTTGCGGTGTAATAAATATTCGGTCTGTCGGGGTTGCCTATAATTTGATTAACGTCGCGGTCGCCGAAAATGTACTTTTTTATTTTTTCAAGTACGGGCGCGCTTGCGGTGGCGGTAAAAGCGGTAACAAGCGGCGGATTAAGAGAGCTTATTATAGAGCCGATTTCAAGGTAGCTGGGGCGGAAACTTTCTCCCCATTCGCTTACACAGTGCGCCTCGTCAATTACGACGTGTACGACTTTTATTTTTTCCAGTCTTTCTTTTACCTGCGCCGTAAGCAGAACTTCGGGATTCGCGATTATGAACTTACTCCGTCCGTTTTCCAGTTTTTGCCAAATCTCATCGCGTTCTTCCTTACTTTGTCCTCCCCTGATTGTTACCGGAGAAAAATCGCGTTCGCTTAACCGCCTTTGTTGATCCGCCATTAGCGATAAAATCGGATAAATGACTAAGGTAAGTCCTTCTATCAACATCGCGGGCAGTTGGAAACAAAGGGATTTTCCCGCTCCTGTCGGTAAAATGACTATCTGCCTTCCTGAAATTTCACGGTCGGAAAAAAGAATCGGCGTTGACGGTTCCTCTTCGGAAAGATCGGTTTTTTCGCTCTCTCCCGGCCATTTTACCGGAATCCCCGCCGCCTGCGCCGCTTCCAGAATATTTGTCATTACAAGCCTTTGATACGGGAACAGATATGAAAGCCCGAATAGATTTTTTACCGCGCCGGTTAAAGGGTCTTCATCATTGTTGTTTTCAATCATAATAACCTCCGCCTATATATGGGTTGAAGGTATTATTTTGCTTGACTGAAAAACGGGAATTTTATTAAATTTTTTTAATTTTGTCGGGTTTACCTGACCACATAAAATATTAAAAAATAAAACACCAATGATAAAAACAAATCCAGCTATTAAATAAATTGAATATTACTAATTCCTTTGATATTTTATGTGGTCAGGCTTCTTCTATGCCTAATTCATCATTGGAGCTTGAGCCCGCATTTTCGGAAGAATCCAGGATAGGGGCATTTTCATCTTTTTTCTTTTTAGGTGTTTTTACTTTTGGTTTTTTGGAAGACTTTGGACGATGATAGGTTCTAGCCGTATAGGAGACTATAAAAAAGTAAATTACAATCGCCACGGTTACGGCGATAACCTGCCATGACATGAGTACCTTTTTTACCAATTCAACTAAGGTCATTTTTATAATTATCGGAACAGGTGACAGACACCTTTAAAATCTGTACAATAAATACCATGAACTCGGCATTGGAAACGCTAAAAATCAGGGGCTTTTTACAGCAATGTACCGACACTGAAGGTCTGTCAAAATTAATGGACGCTGGTCCGGTCACTTTTTACGAGGGCACCGACCCTACCGGGGGAAGTCTGCATATAGGCCACATGGTTCCCTATTTCGCGTTCCGTCATCTTAGAGCCGCCGGCCATAACGGAATCGCCCTTCTTGGAGGAGGGACGGCAAGGATTGGAGACCCTTCGGGAAAGAGCGAAATTAGAAAAATGCTTGATTATGACCAGTTGGATAAAAATACCGAATCTATCCGCATCCAGCTTGATCGTTTTGTCGGTTTTGACGGCAAGACCGCTTTTACGGCTAATAATAAAGACTGGCTTGCAAATTTAAATTATATCGACTTTTTAAGGGACATCGGCAGGCATTTTTCCGTAAACCGAATGCTTAGTTTTGAAGCCTACAAAATGAGAATGGAGACGGGACTTTCCTTTATTGAATTTAATTATCAGCTTTTGCAGAGTTATGATTTTCTGGAATTGTACCGCCGTTACGGTTGCCGTCTGCAAATCGGCGGAGACGATCAATGGGGGAACATTGTCGCCGGCGTAGAGCTTATCCGCCGAGTTGAAGGCGTTGAAGTTTTCGGACTGACGTTTCCCCTTGTAACAACCGCGGACGGAAAGAAAATGGGCAAGACCGAAAAAGGCGCAATCTTTCTTGACCCCGCGATTACCTCTCCTTACGATTTTTTCCAGTACTGGCGCAATGTGCAGGATCAGGATATTCTTCGCTTTCTGCTTATGTTTACATTTCTGTCCGTTGATGAATGCCGTACCCTGTGCGAACCGGGAAAAAATCCAAATGACGCGAAAGAACGTCTGGCATGGGAAGTTACGGCTTTAATTCACAATAAAGAGGAAGCCGACAAATCTTTGTCGGGTGCGAAAGCGGCTTTTGGCAGTCAGGGCGGCGGCGATAAATCGGCGATGCCGCATTCGGAAATAGCAAGTTCTAAACTAGAAGAAGGTTATAATGTGGTAGACCTTTTCTATGATATGGGTCTTGTCCCCACCAAAAGTGAAGGCCGCCGCCTTGTCCAACAGGGGGGTGCTTTTGTTTCCGATAGCGACGGTGAATTTTCGGCAATAGGTGATCCGGCGGCGGTTATTGGAAAGGACAGGTTGAATAAGGAAGGCGAATTAACTATCAGAGCCGGTAAAAAACGGTATTTGTTGGTGAAAACGAAGTAAAAGTACGACACATATCCCGGTAAAAAGTTGCGAATTATTTTGACAAAATACTCAGTTTTTACTATAATATTAAAAGCTTTATAGAGAGGTATTTATGTTAAAATTTGAGGACTATGTTTCAAACCTTCCCGATCTTCCGTTTAAGACTTTTGCCCAAATGCTTGATAATAATTCACGGCAATTTGCCGATTTAGATTTTATTCTGTACCGTTCGGGCAAGCAGAAGGAATTTACCCGCTGGACATTTTCCAAGTTTAACGACGAATGCCGAAGAATAGCGGCCGGTTTGCTTGCCGCCGGTCTTTCAAAAGGCGACCGTGTCGTGCTTTGGTCTGAAAATCGCCCCGAATGGATGGCTCTCTGGATGGGAACCGTTATTGCAGGTCTTTGTATCGTGCCGGTTGATTTTCTTTGTACTGAACAGGAATGTCTTAATATTATTAAAATAACAAGAGCCAAAGTTTTCTTATATTCCGGTCGAAAAAAAACGTTTGCTTCTTCATTACCGTCTAACGGCGTTTCATTGGCCGCGTCTGTATGTATCAGCCCTGAAACAGAAGACGCTCCCGCAGGACAGAAAACCGAATATGATACTTTTGGCGTTAATGCCGACGTAAAAGCCATACCGCCCGTGGAGAGTATATCGCCGAATGATCCTTGTTCTATCGTGTTTACTTCGGGAACTACGGGTTTTGCCAAGGGCATTACTCTTTCCCATTATAATATTATCTCTAACGCAAGCGCGGCAATCCGTATGTTAGTGCCAGACAGCACTGATGTATTTATGGATGTTCTGCCTTTGCATCATACATATCCTACCACATGTTCCTTTATCGCTCCTTTTGCGGTAGGTATTCCGACCGTAATTGCCGAAAAAATTGTCGGTAAGGTTGTTGTGGACGACATAAGAGACGGAAAAGTTTCATACCTTATCGCGGTTCCTCTGCTTTATGATAAAGTAATGGCCGCTATAGACGCGGGTTATCAGAAACTTTCTCCTGTAATACGCGGTTCTTTGAATGTTTTGCGTAAAATAGCGCTGGCAAAGGCGAAAAAAGGCAATCCTGAATGGGGACGGAAAGTTTTCAAATTTTTCCGTAAAAAAGCGAATCTTCAATCAATTTATATGATGGTTGCGGGCGGCGGAGCGTTAAGCCCGAAGACGGCGGATTTCTTTGATTCATTCGGTTTTAACATTGTCCATGGTTATGGTATGAGCGAGAATTCTCCACTTATCTCCGTAAGTACTCCCCATTATAAACGTAATGAATCGGTAGGGCTTCCCGTCATTAATACGGAAGTAAAGATTCTCGATCCGGGACCGGACGGTATTGGCGAAATAGCGTGCAAATCGCCTTCTATAATGCTGGGTTATTTTGAAAACGAAGAAGCTACAAAAGAAGTTATAACGGAAGACGGCTGGCTTTTAACGGGCGACCTCGGTTGTCGCGATGAAGACGGATTTATCTATATCAGGGGACGGAAGAAAAATCTTATTGTCGGTCCCGGCGGTAAAAATATTTATCCAGAAGAAGTTGAAGCGTATTTTTCAACTTCGCGTACAATAGCGGAACTGCTTATTGTCGGAAGAAAAACACAGGGCGGTGAAATTATTTATGGCGTAGTGGTTCCAAATTATGAATTTATAAAAATTGATCATCCCGGCAGGGAAAATGACGATAACTTTATTTACGGTTTGATTAAGAAGGAAGTTGATGAGGTAAACCGCGCTCTGCCTGTTTTTAAAAAGATCAGCGATTTTTGCATTCGTAAGGAGCCGTTTGAAAAGAACGCCCAGCAAAAAATCAGGCGTTTCCTGTATAAGAGTTACGAGAACCCGTCTGACCACTAAAAATATTAAAAAATATTTTTGCATACAAAATAAATTCACTTGTAATATTTTATTGTCAAAGAGTTTTTTTATTTATATTTTTAGTGGTCAGATTAGTGGTCAGAAGCGGTCAGAAAGTTCAGACCTGTTTATTATTACTCTGCTGATTAAACCGTAGTTTACGGCTTCTGTCGCCGTCATCCAATAATCGCGGTCCGTGTCTTTTTCAACCTGATTTGCGGAGTTGCCTGTTTCTTCCGCGATTAAGCGGTTTATTTTTCCCCTCAATTTTTCAAGTTCTTTTGCGTGTATTTCAATGTCAGTCGCGACACCCCGTATCCCGGAAAGCGGCTGGTGGATAAGGTAATGGCTGTTCGGCAATCCTACCCGCCTGTCTCTTGGAGCCGCAAGTTGAATAATAGCCGCGGCGCTCGCGACAAGCCCCATGCCTATTGTCCAGATTTTCGGCTTTACAAAACGAATCATATCAAAAATAGCGTAGCCGGCGTCCGCGTCTCCGCCGGGAGAATCTATAAAAATCCTTACGGGTTCATCATTCATATCTTCCAAAAGCAAAAGCTGGCGTATGGTTTTTTCCGCCAGTTCTTTATTTATTTCTCCGGAAATTAAGATAGTCCGTGTTTTTAACATCCGTCCCGCAAGAGGATCTAAAATCGATGTCTTGTCCTTCTCCTTAATATCTTCATCATCGTTGTCGTCTTCATCAATATATTGATTCATTAATTGCCTCCGATATAATAATAACGATTTTATAAGTTATTGGCAATAATACGCCTAATACTCGTATATTCTGGGTACTCGTTTATTTATATTACAGGTAATTTCATAGGGAATAGTCCCCGTAATTTTCGCCAGCGCCGCCGCGTCATTACCGGGACCGCCAAAAACGATAGCTTCGTCCCAGCGGTTAACTTTCGTCTTCTTTCCGAGATTCACACAGCATTGATCCATGCTGATACGCCCGACAAGCGGATAAAGCTCGTCGCCGATAAGAACCTGCCATTTATTGCTAGCGAGGCGCGGAAGGCCGTCGGCATAACCGACGGAAAGAACGGCGATTAATGTGTCGGTTTCCGCGGTCCATGTTCTGCCGTAAGAAACGGATTCGCCTTTTTTTATTTTTTTGATTAAAACAACCGTACTTCTTAATTCCATTACGGGTTCAACCGTTAATGATTTGAATCCGGCTAATTTTTTTAATTGATCCAGCGGCGCTTCATATTCTACCGCGGACTTGTATCCGTAAAGAAGAATGCCCGGTCTTACCATGTCGAACCACGCGTTCGGGTGTAAAATTACCGCCCCTGAATTTGCCGCATGGACAACGCCCGGATCAATACCCGCCGCTCGAATGGCCCTAACGGATTTTTTAAAACGGGCTATCTGTTCTTTGGTGTAGTCGATGTCCCGTATATTTGTTGAGTCGGAAACCGCCAAATGTGTGGCTGTTCCGGTTAATTTAAGCCATTGGGATTTGGCGATTTGACGGGCAAGATCGGGAGCCTCTTTCGCGGAACAGCCTATTCTTCCCATGCCCGTATCGATTTTTATATGAACAGACAGTTTTTTTTTTGCGGTTTTTGCGCTCTCATTTAATGTTGAGGCGAATTCAACGTCCGAAACAAAGGGAATAAGTCCAGCATCGACAATATTTCTGATTTCATCGGGATTAGGCTGGGAAAACAACAAAATCGGGGCTTTTATCCCCCCTTTTCTGAGCTCCAATCCTTCCGATACCGAGGCTACTCCAAAACAGGAAACGCCCGCTTCCAAACAGGTTTTGGCGATTTTTACGGCCCCGTGACCGTAGGCATCGGCTTTTACAGGTACGCAAATAAGCCTCTTTTTCCCGATTCTTGTTTTTACGGAATTTATATTTTCTTTAAAACGGTCAAGATGAATTATCGCACTGGTCCGCATATCAATATATTAGCATAAAACTAATAGCTTAATATAGTTGATTTATTGTGTATTTTATAGTATACTAATGTTGGATATGTGTGTCCAAAACGGCGTTAAAACACTATTTTTACTCATTCTACTTGTATTTGTAGGTTTTATCCTTGGCGGTTGCGAAGCGATAGATAATATGCTGCCTTCATCCGGCTCTTATAAAATTAATTTGAAGATAAACGGCGTTTCCGTGGATAATTGTTCCTATGCCAGATCAATCGATAAAATAACCCCCTGTTTTGATGAACCTGTCGCGGGCGATCCCGATGTAACCGCCCTTACGGTTTTTTTAAAGAATTCCCAAGGAGAGATTGTCGGGTGGAAGGTTATTTATGTTCTGGATCAGGAAGCGGAAGAAAATGAAGAAAATCTGTTAACCGATGAAAATAATGACGGAAATGAAGTTAATGATGAAACTCTTATTTCGGATGATGATAACGCAGAAGAATCAACATTAGTTACGGTTGTTAGAACGCCTGAATTTTATCAAAATGGCGATGAATTGATTGTTCATGTACAGAGTCTGGATAAAGAATTGCCTTCTTTCCCTATACCGGAAAATTTACCTATAGGCATATATACAATGGTTTCACAGGTTATGAGCGGTAGAGTCGTACTGCAAAGGACGGAAAAGAACATTTTTTATCTGGGAAAGAGAACTTTTTCTTATAAAGGCATTAACGTATATTTACCGGGAATAGGCGGTACTTCCCAGCTTATACCGAGGGGAATGGTTGTAATGCTGGAAGCGAATTTAAACTTTGACAGACGACTGGATCCTTATATCGTATGGTACGAAGGTAAAAATAAGATCAGTGAAGGAAACTTTTCCGAAGGAGCGGGCCTTTTGTTCTGGAAAGCGCCGGAACAGAGCGGTTTCTATTCCTTACGCGCGGAGATATTTCCTGTAGAGAATTCTGACGGATTAACGGGGTATAAAAAAGGAGTCTCTCTGCTTGTTTCATCCAAGGTAACGGAAGTGCATCTTGCTTCCCCGAATGTTACCCAGCTAACGTACTGGTATACGATGGAAGGCAATTTAAATGATTCGAAAATGCCGACTTCCCCTGAACGGGCGTTAAAACCCGCTTCCGGAACCAAGCCAAATTGGATGGGTTTTGACGGAACATACGGACTTGCTACAGGATATAATAATATTCTTACTCTGCCGAAGATTCCTGTCGTAAATAAAGAGATTGAAATATGGCAAGCCTTATTCAGGTTAAAGCCTTTAAATAACGGTAATGTTTTTTCAATAAAATTCGGTTCTTCCGGCAATATATTGATGACTTTGTACATAGAGGATAAATCTCTTGTTTTAAAATTGACTTCCCCGGTAAAAACAGTTTTACAAACCGTAAGTTTACCCGCATCGATAGACGAATCATCTGAAAGCGTCCAGGTTGGGCGGAATAGTTCCTTCTTAACCGCGGGCGTTAAATTTTCAATACAGAAAGGTTTGCTGACGGCGCAAATAAATATTACCGGAAACTCGGTACCCATTGAATTGGATATAAAGCCAATCGCGATTGAAGCGGAAATTAAAAATGAATTTAATATTATGCTTGGATTCATGGAGGACTCTTTATACAATTCATCACAAACCCCTGTTGAAGAAGTGGAAGAGTCTGAAGAAATTGAAAGACAGGAATCTTCAGTTAATCAGGCAAGAACCGGCGTTTCTCATGAGTTTACCGCGCTTTGGGATGAATTTGCCTTGTACTATATGCCGCCGAAAGACATATTGTCTGTAACTGAAAAGCTTGTAATAGAAGATCAGTCGGTAACCTTACTTGAGCATTGATTTCTTATTATGAAAAAAAAATATTTTGCGACCGCGTGTTTATTAATAATTTTTATTTTATCTTCATGTGTCGGTAGAAAGGCGGTTAATTATTTTCCTGTTCCCGATTCCGGCATATCCAAAGATGAAGAGATTATATCGATTGATGTCGGTAATATTATTCAAACAAAAGGCGGATCGACGAGACAAATTCCGGCGTGGCTTCGCTCTTTTTTAAACGGAGGAATAGAAGCTGTTGAAAAAATGGACGCTTATAGTAATAAATATGTTTTTATCGGGATTAATGAGGGAGAAAATATTACCGTGTTAAACAAATGGGTTGATTTTTATACCGTAGCGCAGGATTTTCCGATGCTTGCCGCCGCAAGGATAGGAAAAAGAATGTACCTTACCGCGACATTGTATCCTGACGACGAATACGGCGCGTTTTATGAAGCGATGATACATAACGCATATAACGCCGAATATCCGGATGCCGTAAAAGAAGATAATTATTGGATAAAAACCAAATCAGAAAACGCGGAAGCCCCTTCTGAAAACTATAAATTTTTTGTACTTGTAACTATTGAAAAAATGTTAATGCAGACTAATATAAGAAATATGATGACGAAAGCAATCGCCGATGTAACCATGACGGCTATTCAAAGTAATTCCGTTAACCGTCTGCGAAATGCTTTTTTTGAGGGATTTTAAAATGAATTTAATTTATTTGCTTTTATTACCGCCTTTTTTTATTTACTGGTGCATTAACGAAAAGGCGGGTTTACAGATTAGTGTAACGGTTCTTCTTTGTATTTGGGCCGTGCTTTTATACGGGCATTTTAAGGAAAGATTATCATCGGATATTAATTTTACATGGACAATTATCGCGGTTATTTTTTGTATTTTTATATTTCTTAAAAATAAAATTGACGCGCTTTTATCAAAGGGCGGTATAAGGGCTTACATGATTACCGCCGCCGCGGTTTCGTTTCTTATGATTCTTTGCCGTCCAAGTTTTGAATTTGTTTTTCCGGGCGGAATTATGCTCGGATTAAGCATAGGTTATTGTTTGAATAAGCGTTATATTGGTTTTAAAAGTTCCAATGTTTTGAACAGAAAAGGAATATTAAAATGGCTTTCTTTAATCGCTCGTTTCATTTTGGGAACAGCCGTCCTTCCGATCCTTTTATTCAGGATTCATGATATTTTAAGTCAAATTTCAAATAGCCAGTATATACAGATTTACGGATTCCTGAGTTATGTGATTATAAGTATGTGGGTTTCCGTAGCCGCTCCTTGGCTCTTTATTAAAGTACGCCTTGCCGGCGTAAATATAGATGACTCGACGGAACAAAATGAAAAGCGGCAATGATAACGCGTTCTACGGCGACGAATCCCCTATTGCCGCTTTTGCGACCCCCCCCGGTAACGGCGCGTTAACGCTGATTCGCTGTTCGGGAAAAGGTTCAATAGAATTAGCGTCGTCGGTATTCGCGGCGGCAAGAACAAAAAGCGATTCGCTTCAAAAAGACGCTTCCCCGCTTGCGACCGCTCCCGGAAACACGGTTATTCATGGATGGATTGTCTCAAAAACAAAAGAACTTGCGACTGACAAAATAGACGAAACACTTATTTCCGTTTTTCGCTCTCCAAAAAGTTATACGGGCGAGGATAGCATTGACATTTGTTGTCACGGCGGCATTACCGCAGGAAAAGCCGTAATGACTGCGTTAAAAACAGCCGGTTTCCGTGAAGCTTTGCCGGGTGAGTTTACCTTTCGCGCTTTTATGAACGGCAAACTCGATCTTACAAAAGCCGAATCCGTTATGGAGATTGTTTCCGCAAAAACAGAAACAAGCCGCCGTCATGCGGTCTGTCGATTGTCCGGCTCTTTACGTAATGAAATCGACGGTATTAAAAAATCACTTGTAGATGTTCTTGCCGCCGCGGAAATTTATCTTGACTACTCCGAAGATGAAATAAGCGCCGATGTTGAAGAGGCGGAAGGCAAACTCCCTAAAAAAGATACCGCGTTGAAAGCGTTAGCTCGGTTAAAAAAACTGTCCGCATCCTGGCGGCTTGAGCGCATTTTTCAGGAAGGAATTACGATTGTAATCGCCGGTTGTCCCAATTCAGGCAAGTCCAGTCTTTTTAACGCCTTGTTAAAAGAGGATCGCTCCATTGTTACGGAAATTCCCGGCACAACGCGCGACTGGATTGAAGCGTGGGTTAGCATTGAAGGAATACCAATCCGCCTTATTGACACGGCAGGATTACGCGAAACCGGAGACTCCGTTGAAAAAATCGGCGTAGAGCGCAGTCGCAAACTTTTGGAAGAAAGCGATATTGTTCTTTATTTAATTGACGGTACGCGCGGCTTAACAGACGGAGACGAAGATTTTATAGCGAATATAAGCAAACGCATTTTAGTCTGGAATAAATGCGATATTGCCCCTATGCCGGAATCGCTTCAGATTAGCGGACAAATCCCTATTTGTGTCAGCGCGAAAACCGGTGAAGGACTGGTCGAACTTTACGCGGCAATTACATCCGAGGCAGGAATAAAAGATTTACAGTTAAACAACGATTTATCATCCGCCACGCTCGGCACCGTACGACAAAAAATCCTTGTCGATGCCGCCTGCGCGTCTCTTGAAGAGGCCTTAACATTATCAGATAACGATGAACCTTTGGACATAATAGCCCCCCTGTTAAAAGACGCTGTCAACTCCCTTGGAGAAATCACGGGAGAAGTTTCTACCGCTGACCTTCTGGAAAAAATGTTCAGTAACTTCTGTGTAGGAAAGTAACAAATAATAAATAACAAATAAAAAATGACAAAGGAGGAAAGATTCTTTTCCCTTTATTATTTGTTATTTGTTTGTATCTTCCTATAAATACATTTATATTTTATACTACGATTAACACTCATGGACTACGATACCATCGTAATAGGCGGCGGTCATGCCGGAATTGAAGCGTCCCTTGCTACAAGCCGCCTCGGATTTTCAACCCTCCTCGTTACACAGAACCCCGACAGAATTGGGGCGCTCTCGTGCAATCCCGCGATTGGCGGTCTTTCCAAAGGAAACCTTGTGCGTGAAGTAGACGCTCTCGGCGGCGAGATGGCGAAATTGACGGACGCGACAATGATTCAATACCGGGTGCTTAACCGCTCACGAGGCCCCGCGGTACAGGCCCCGCGGGCGCAGGCCGACAAACAAATGTACCAGATGGCCGCGCGTTCTGTTTTGGAAAAGCAGAAAAACCTTACGATTTTTATGGATACCGTTATAGATTTGATAATAGAGAAAGGTACTGATAAAAATACCGCCGCAATGGGAGATACCGCTATTTCCGCCGCTTCTTGCGCCGCCGATTGCGCCGCCGCTAAAGTTTGCGGTATAGTTACGGCGCGGGGACATCGTATAACGGCGCGTACCGTGATTCTCTCCGCCGGGACTTTTATGGAAGGGAAAATATTTATCGGCGAATATGACGCTCCTTGCGGACGGCTTGGGGAAGAAGCTGCGGCAGGACTGGGCAAATCCCTCCGCCGTTATGGCTTTCCTGTAGGGCGGTTAAAAACGGGGACACCGGCGCGGATTGCGGAAAATTCCATCGACTTTTCAAAAATGGAAAAACAGGACGGCGATGAAATGAGACCGTTTTCTTTTTGCGCCCAAACCGGAGCGGACGGTCTTGTTAAAGACAGACCCTCTTTGCCGTGCTGGATTACCTACACTAACTCCAAAACACACGAAATTATAAAGGCGAATATTCACCGATCCCCTTTATTCGGCGGGAAAATAATCGGCATAGGAGCGCGTTACTGTCCTTCTATAGAAGACAAGGTTGTGCGATTTCCCCAACGGGAGAGACATCATATATTTATTGAACCGGAGGGACTTTCAACTAACGAGATGTACATGAACGGCGCATCCAGTTCTCTGCCGGAAGACGTTCAACGCGATTTTATTCACAGCATCGCGGGACTTGAAGACGCGAAAATTGTCCGCCCCGCATACGCGGTTGAGTATGATTATATCGATCCGCTTGATCTTTATCCGTCTCTTGAATCAAAACGCCTGTCCGGTTTTTTTACGGCGGGGCAGACCAACGGCTCCTCAGGTTACGAGGAAGCCGCGGCGCAGGGGTTAATGGCGGGAATAAACGCCGCGATGAAAATGTTGGGAAGATCGCCGCTTGTGCTAAGCCGCGCTGAAGCGTATATCGGCGTTTTGGTTGACGACCTTACGACGCTTGGTACAAAGGAACCGTACCGTATGTTCACAAGCCGCGCGGAACACCGCCTTATGCTCCGCCACGACACGGCGGATACAAGGCTTACCCCCAAAGGGCGCGATGCGGGGCTTGTGGACGATATCCGCTGGGAACGCTTTCTTGAAAAAATTAAAATGTTAGACGAAATAAATGAATTGCTCGCGAAACGAAAGCAGATTGATTTTTCCCTTGACGAAGACGGGGATTTGTCGCGTTATCCGGCTGAGTTGGCGGAAAGAGCCCTGCTTGATAAAAAGTACGCCGGTTATATAGAAAAAGAAATTCGCTTTGCCGCGAAAGCGGCTAAAATGGACGCTATTAAACTTGATCCGAATTTAGATTATACCTCTATCATGGGACTTTCAACCGAGGCAAAGGAAAAACTGACTGCCGTAAAACCGTTGAACGTGGGTCAGGCGGCACGGATACCCGGCGTTAGGCAGGGAGATATCGCGTTGTTAATTATTTTGGCGAACAAGAGAGGCGTAAAATGATTAGATTAGCAGCTTTCCTTGGCAACCCCGGCGCTGAATATTCGCGTAACAGACATAATGCCGGACGCATGCTTGCGCAGGCACTCCCGTTTTATCGGTCCCTTTCATGGCAAAAAAAATACAAAGGCTTGTACGCCTCGCATGAAGATAGGTACTTTATTATGCCTGAAACATATATGAACTTATCGGGTGAATCCGTACAGGCTGTCGCGGCGTTTTACAAAATTGACGTAGAAGAAATAATTGTAATTCATGATGAATTGGAATTGCCGCTCGGCTGTATTTCTTTAAAATTTGCAGGCGGTCTTGGGGGGCACAACGGGCTACGCTCCATGAAAAAATGTTTTAACAGCGCCGATTTTTGGCGCATACGGATAGGCATCGGCCGCCCCGACTCCAGGCTTCCCGGTGAAGGCGGACGCGAAGGAAGCGGGGAAGGTATTTACGATTGGGTTTTATCGGATTTTACAAAGAATGAGCAAGAGACTCTTATGCCTACCCTTGACGCGGGAGCTAATCTATTAACGCTTATTTTTGAAAATGAACCTGAAACCCTGTTAAAGGAATGGGCAAAAAAGAAGATAATAATTAACGAACGGGAAGGAGAGGAATCAGTGATGAATAAATCTATTGGGGAACAAAAATGACGACGGATGAGGCTTATAAAGAGTTATACGACATTGTAGTAAGATTGCGGGGTCCCGGCGGGTGTCCGTGGGATAGAGAGCAAAATCCTTCTTCGCTTAGGGGCGCGTTAATCGAGGAAACCTACGAGTGCCTTGAAGCAATCGATGAAAATGAGCCTTCCCACATTATGGAAGAGCTTGGGGATTTATTTTTGCTCGCTACAATGATTAGTTATATGCATGAACAGGAAGGAAAATTTTCCGTGGCGGACGTGTTATCAAATTTAAGTAAAAAATTAATCCGCCGTCATCCGCATGTTTTTGGCGAGGTAAAAGTAAAGGATAGCGCCGAAGTTTTAAACAACTGGGCTGCGATTAAAGTGAATCAGGAGGGACGTAAGCCGAAAGATTCAATACTTGATGAAGTAAGCGGCGGACTTCCACCGATGGATCGTTCTTTTAAATTGCAAAAGAAAGCCGCCAAGGCAGGTTTTGATTGGCCTGACATTGAAGGCGTAATAGAAAAAATCAAGGAGGAACTTGATGAAGTACGCGCCGCGGTTAATACGGCGGAAATTGAAGGAGAATTAGGCGATCTGCTTTTTTCCGTAATCAATATTTGTCGCTTTTTAAAAATTGAACCTTCAGCCGCGCTTAATCGTACCAATAGCAAATTTATCGATCGTTTTAAGTATGTGGAAAAGAAAATGAAAGAAACAGGACAGGAAATGAAAAAAGAAAATTTGAACATTATGGACAAATATTGGAACGAAGCTAAAAAATAAACTTGCGAATATTTTTAATTTATTATACAATAAATTATGGCTCATAGCGTAACAAAGAGATTTGGAATTTTAACGGCGGGCGGCGACTGTCCAGGATTGAATGCCGCGATTCGCGGAGTATGCCGCGCCGCACATGATCTGTATGACATGGAAATTATCGGTATCGCGAAAGGTTTTCGCGGTTTAATTGACGAAGATACAAAGGTACTTAAACCGGAGGATTTTACCGGTATTCTGACGCGCGGCGGAACGATCCTAGGTTCAAGCAGGGAAAAACCGTTTAGTACCGTCGATAAAGATGAAGTCGCGCTTGAAAAAGTTTCGGCGATTAAGGAAACATATTCAAAACTTAAACTTGATTGCCTTGTCGTGCTTGGCGGAAACGGGACTAACACTACCGGTTATAAACTTTCATGGGAAGGTCTCAATGTAGTCGGGCTTCCTAAAACCATTGACAACGATATTGTCGGCACTGACAAAACATTCGGATTTGATTCGGCTTTATCTATCTGCACGGAAGCGATAGACCGTCTTCATTCCACGGCGCAAAGCCACAGCCGTGTTATTGTAATTGAATTGATGGGACACAAGGCGGGATGGCTTGCGTTATATGCCGGAGTCGCGGGAGGCGGCGATGTTATTCTGCTTCCGGAAATTCCTTACGATGTACGCGCCATTGGCAATCATTTAAAAGAACGCGCTAAATCGGGAAAAACATTTTCGATAGTAGTTGTCGCCGAAGGCGCGTTATCGATTAATGAGGCGGCAATGGAAAAGAAAGACAGAAAAAAATACCGCCTTGATAACGGTCCTTCCGTAGCGTATCGCGTCGCGAAAGAAATCGGTGAAGAGACCGGCATGGAAACCCGCGCAACTGTTTTGGGTTATGTGCAACGAGGCGGAATTCCCAGCGCCGCGGATCGCGTACTTGCGACCAGTCTTGGAACCGCCGCCGTGGAACTTCTGGCAAAAGGTAATTACGGGCGCATGGTAGCCTTAAACGGTAATGAAATTGGTTCTGTCGATTTAAGTATTCCGGAAGGCAAGGTAAAAAGCGTACCGCTTGATAATTATATGCTCGATACCGCCAAGTCGGTCGGCACGTGTTTGGGTGTTTTTTAAAATTATTTTAGTCCTTCTTTTAATTTAAACGACGGACAATTTGCGCCTGTCGCTCGAAACACCTCATGAGACGGAAGATTAGCGCACTTGATTGAGAACATATCGCAAGCCCTAGGAAAAGTAATATCCCATGTGATTCTGAAGTGCGCGCACTTTATACAATTAGGCGGCCTTAACGGCGGCTTCATATCTGTATTATTCGGCTCGTTCATTCTTTACTTCTTTTACCACGAACTCTTAGCGCATGTCTTGTCGTCGTTCGCGCATGTACCGAAGGTACTAGTTTGCGGTAAAACTAATTTTGTAAGTTACGCGTTTTGCGGTATTTGCGGGATAGACGCAAATCCGCGTTCAAGTTCCGAGTCGCTTGGAATATGGTCTTCCATTGTTTTATTGTTGTATGCGGTGTATGCCGTCATATCGAAGAACCCTGTTCCGCTTAAACCGAAAACTATGACCTTTTTTTCGCCTGTTTTTTTGCACTCAAGAGCTTCATCAATGGCGACCTTAATCGCATGGGAAGATTCCGGCGCGGGAAGTATACCTTCCACCTTCATAAAACGTACCGCCGCGTCAAAAACATCGGTTTGAACTTCCGCTCTGGCTTCCAAAATACCGTCTTTGTAAAGTTTCGATAATGCGGCGTTCATGCCGTGATAGCGAAGACCGCCCGCATGGTTTGCGGACGGGATAAAGTCATTACCCAAAGTCTGCATTCTGATAAGCGGGGTTGTTTTTGCCGTGTCGCCGAAATCATAGGCAAAACGTCCTCGTGTAAATGACGGACATGAGGCCGGTTCAACGGCGATAAAGCGTGTCTTTGATTTACCCGCAAGTCTTTCGCCCACGAACGGAGAGATAAGTCCGCCCAAATTTGATCCGCCTCCCGCGCATCCGATGATTATATCGGGTTTGACCTCGTACTTGTCAAGCGCGACTTTTACTTCCTGTCCGATTATCGATTGATGGAGCAGAACATGATTTAATACGCTCCCAAGCACATAACGGCATTTATCGGTTTTTACGGCTGTTTCTATCGCTTCGGATATGGCGCAACCAAGGGAACCGCCCGTATTTGGATCCGATTCCAATATTTTACGCCCCGAATCCGTGGTATTGGACGGGGAAGGAATCACGCTTGCGCCGTATGCTTCCATCAACGCTTTACGGTAAGGTTTCTGTTCCGAGCTGACTTTTACCATATACACTGTCAATTTTAAACCGTAGAAAGCGCATGCCATCGCCATTGCGGTTCCCCATTGTCCCGCGCCTGTTTCAGTAGTGAGGGATGTAAGCCCCTCTTTTTTCGCGTAATAAGCCTGAGGTCCCGCCGAGTTTAATTTATGGGAACCCGAAGTATTTGTTCCCTCAAATTTGTAATAAATTTCCGCGGGCGTATCCAGCGCTTTTTCAAGATAATAAGCGCGGACGAGCGGAGACGGTCTATATGCCCTGTAAAAATCCTGAATATCATCGGGGATTGGGATAAGGCGCGTAGTCTCATCCATTTCTTGATCAATAACGCCCTGACAAAAAACAGGCCCCAGATCCGCCGCTGTTACCGGCTTAAGGGTTCCCGGATGCAACATCGGGTCAGGCTTCGACTCCATGTCGGCCCTAAGGTTGTACCAAAATTTTGGCATCTCATCTTCGGTAAGATAGATTCTTGTTGGAATTTTATTTTTCAATTCGCGCCTCCTAAAATTTTATTCTAACATACTACCATATTTTTTTGGAATTTTCAAGAACCATTGACATCTTTTTATCTAACTAGTAAATTATAAACTGCAATCAACATTGCCGGCGTGGTGGAATGGCAGACACTGGGGACTTAAAATCCCCTCCTCGCAAGGGGGTATGAGTTCGAGTCTCATCGCCGGCAGATTGAGATTTTTTTTACTTTAGATAAAAATTGGGGACTTATAATCCCCGGCAAACAACAGCACGGCAAAGCCGTGTGGATGAATAATTCTACACGCCGTAGCACCAATAAAAGTCGCAGTAAAAATAAAGCAAGTCTGACCACTTTATAAGCGGTCAGACGACAGTGCGGCCTCGCAAGGGGGTATGAGTTCGAGTCTCATCGCCGGCAGATACAATTTTGTGAATGATTACTTTATTTGAGCGGCTTTCTTTTTTGCTTCCGGTATGGACGCTTGAAGTTGCTTTATACGGGTTTCGTCAGAAGGATGTGTGCTTAAAAATTCAGGAGTACTGCCTCCTTGCGCGGCCATCCGTTGCCAAAATGGTATTGAGGCTTCGGGATTATAACCTGCGATCGCCATAAGAATAAGTCCGTAATGATCCGCCTCGCTTTCATGTTTGCGGCTGAAAGGAAGCGTCCCGAATAGCGAAGAACCTACGCCGTAGGCTGTCATAAAAAGATCCTGACTTTCTTTGGATGATCCCATGGTGGCCGTGGTCACGCCCGCCGCGCCAATCTGCTGTAAAACATCGGCGCTTACCCTCTGCTGTCCGTGGTTGAGAAGAGCATGGGCGACCTCGTGACCCATTACGGTGGCAAGCCCGTCCTCAGTCTTGGTGAGGGGAAGTATACCCGTATATACCACGATTTTTCCTCCCGGCATACACCATGCGTTTACCTCATTGGAATCGACCAGATGGTATTCCCATTTGTAATCTTTTAGGTAACTGGAATTGCCTTCGCCGGCAAGCCATCTTTCCGCCGCCTTGCGGATTTTTTCGCCGATACGCTCTACCATCTTGGCATCAGCTGTTCCGTTAATGACTTTATTTTCAGAAATAAATTGGTCGTATTGCTGGAAGGATGAAGCGAAAAGCTCGTTGTTACCCACCAAAGCCATTGTACTTTTTCCGGTAAACGGATTTGTTACGCAGGTAATAAGTGATACCGAACATAAGAGAATTAATAATAAGAATTTGTTATCTTTCATAAGAGTAATATATTGCTATAAAACGCAAACGGCAATGTTTTATCAAAAAATATGTTAAATTAATACTTCATATCAAAAAAAACTTTTACCGTGTCGCCAGTTTGTAGATTGCTTCAGCGTCTTTTTCTTCCAGTTTACGATAATTACCGATTGCGCCGAAGTGAACGGCGCGTTTTGCCATTTCAGGAATTTTTGCGGGATCGATATTCGCGTCGTTAAAACGAATAGGCATCCCTATTGAACGGAAGAAATTCTCCATGCGTAAAACCCCTTCCAATGCGGCTTGTTCGTAGTCGTAGAAAGCGCCGTCCACGCCCCATACCTTAGCGGCAAAGCGGGCTAGGCGGGGAGTGTCTTCCTTGATGTTGTAGCGAAGCCATGCCGGAAAGATGATGGCAAGACCCGCGCCGTGGGCAAGATCGAAAAGCGCGGACAGTTCGTGATCAAGCGCGTGACTTGCCCAGTCTCCAAGACGACCCGTGTCCAAAAGACCGTTATGAGCGAGCGTTCCCGCCCACATGATTTCCGCTCTCGCGTCGTAATTTTTTTCTCCGCCTGAAAATATTTTTCTGGCGTTACGGATTATTGTTCTTAACGCGCCTTCGCAAAGTTCGTCCGTGAGTTCCACGTGTTGTACTTTCGTAAAATAGCGTTCCATGATGTGGGCCATCATATCCGTTATTCCGCAGGCGGTTTGATACGGCGGCAGGGTATATGTCAATTCGGGATTCATAATTGAAAACGCAGGGCGTATACATTGAAAATTTATGCCCCTCTTCCACGGACCTTCTTCGTTTGTAATGACGCAGCTTATGCTTGATTCACTGCCCGCCGCGGGAATCGTTACGACAGTACCGACAGGCAGGGCTTTGTCCGCGGTTTTTTTCCTCTCGAAAAAATCCCACAAGTCGCCGTCGTTGACAGATCCAACCGCGACGGCTTTCGCCGAATCAATTACAGAACCGCCGCCGACAGCGAGGATAAATTCCAACTTTTCTTTTTTTACTATATTAACGCCTTCTTTTACCAGAGAAAGCCGAGGGTTCGGCATTACACCCGTTAATTCAACCCACTCAACTCCGGCGCTTTTTAAACTTTTTTTTATCTTGTCAATCAATCCTGATTTGACCGCCGAATTTCCCGAATGGTGAAGCAAAATCCGTTTGGCGTATTTTGCGGTTTCGCTTCCGGCCTGATTTTCAGTATCCTTCCCAAAAATTATTTTAGTCTTATTACAATATTCAAAGTTTTGCATACTTTATTATACACCTTTATATGTTAATGGTAAACTGATAATACAGAAGAATTTCACACAAAGAACACAAAGGAAGAGAAGCTCACAAAGAAGAGTCAAAGTTTTTGTTTGTTATCTTATCGTGAAGCTCATGCATAGCCTTCGGATAATAATCCCTTATCCCTCTTTGTGATCTGCGCATCGGCGGCAGCCTATAGGCCGCCTTATTTTTATCGTAAACAGCGGCATTTTTTGGTGCTACGCTATGCGGCATTAATGATCTACACGGTTGTGCCGTGCGTTTATTTAGCGTGTGAACTCTTCTTCTTTCTTAATCGTAGCCGCATATATACTGTTTATTAGTCCAAGAAATGCGGAGAGAGAAAAGAGAACCTCGATGCCGGTAACTTTCCATATCCAGCCGCCCATGAGGGCGATAAAAATACTGATAATGTGGTTTACGGAAATTCCCGTGGAAAGGGTGGCGGTGATTTCCTCCTGATTGGAGGCGATACGCTGTACATAGATGTTACTCGCCATGCTCGCTATCGAGATGATTGAATCCAGTATAAAGTTACTGCATACGACAATGAACGCTATATTAGGCTGGAATAACCTGTGCGCGAAACCGTAAAGGAGACAGACTATTATGAGGATGAGGGTATCGGCGACCATGACCGCCTTGTATCCAACCTTGTCGATGATTCTGCCGATAAGGGGACTGCACAACATTCCGAAACCGGCGCAGATCGCGTATAGTATCGACATAATAGACGGGTCCGCTCCGTATTGCAGTATTAAAACATACGGGGCGAAAGTGAGAAAAATTTGTTTTCGCGCCCCGTAAAAAATTTCCAGCATATAGAATTTTTGAAACTTTTTCGCGAAATAAAACCTGCGCCTTTCCGCTTTGAGCGTAGTCTCGCGGAGAGCCGCCGCGACAAGAGCCGCCGTCGTCATCAACGCGGCGGACGCGCCAAAGACAATTCTGTATCCGAAAATATCCGTTCTATTTAAACCGATTTTACCAAGAAATAAAAAAATCACCGTAACAAAAATAAAGCCGGCTATGTTTCCGAATTGGCTGATTGAATTTGACAATCCCAGCGACGCGCCGGCTTTTTCTTTCTTCGCGATGTCCATCGCTATTGTAGCCCTCACAGGCATGATGATGTGTTCGCCCGTGCTGAAAAGAACCATAAAAATTACCACAAAAATTTTTGTCATAAAAAGAGGACTAATACTTGACAGGAGTACCCCAACGCACCCACCGGCCATTACAGCAATGCCGATTTTAAAAACCTTGCTATCCGCGAATCTGTACATCAGCGCGAGAATCAATATTAATAACAGGCCCGGAGTTTCCCTGAAAAATTCAACTATCCCCCGTTCAAACGGCGTTATGTGAATTATCTCCGCAAGGTAATTATCCTGAACTCCCCGGTAAAACCCGAATGACACTCCGTAAAGAATCAGTACGGTTAAAAACCTGCCCACCTTTGCGTCGGGACGGTAGGTGTTGTCAATAAAGCGGGGGCGGTATCGTTTTTTTGTTAAATTGTCAGACATATTTTTTCTCTTTAATCCTATCGTCGCGGCTTCAAGGCAAAGTTGATTTTTCGCCTATTATCATATTTTCTTTAGGCTTGACCCTTGCCGCTTCCGGCTCCGTGTCAAAGTCAATGTACGACAGTTTCGCTTGCGGATCGAGTTGCGCAAGAACGTTCGCCGCGGCGTTAACGGCGATAAGGTACTGATCAATAGGGCGGAAGGCGCGGCAGGGGGGACATTGACACCAGATATTTTCACAGCCTTCATCGGGCAGAAGGTGAAAGATACGGTCAGGCGTAGTCTTTTGCATGGCGCGGACAAAAAGTCTTTTTGCTTGTTTGGCGATTATGGCCGTGGTTTTTGGATTGGTCGGGCAAAAATGGTTATTCATTTTTCGTTTACCCTGTTCCATGCGAAACAGTCCTTTGTTAAATAAAAACATACTCCGCGGCACCAGTAAGGACAGATCGTGTCCTCCGGCCTCGATATAAAACGCGAAATGTTTTGCCAGTTTGACGTATTTGCCGCCCCCGCCCCTAAAAAATTTATCGTCCAATGGAAAGACAAGAGTATTGTACTCGTTTTCGGTCGCCCATTTGATCAGTTTAACCCGTTCATCGGTATTTGTATTTCTGTTGATGAACAGTCTCTTTCTAACTTGTTTCATAATTTTATTATATGGCAATATTTCTAATTAGGCTATATGATATATGTATGGACTTTGACGTCGCCATTATAGGATGCGGAGTTTCCGGGGCGAACATCGCCCGTCGGCTTTCCGCATACAATATAAAAACCGCTATTCTGGAAAAAGCCGCGGACGTTTCCTTTGGAACTTCTAAAGCAAATTCGGGGATTATTCACGGCGGTTTCCACCATAATAAAAAGCACCTTAAGGCGCGGTTGGAAATGCAGGGCAGTTTGATGTTTGACCAGCTAAAGCGCGAGTTAAACTTTCCTTTCCGCAGATGCGGGATAATCGTAGCCGCCATGCATGATGAGGAGATGAAGGTAATCGAGCACCTTTATCTGCAAGGGCTGGAAAACGAAGTAATAGGAATAGAGCTTTGTTCCCGCACGAGAATCCTAGAGCTTGAGCCTAAACTTTCCGCGGATACGGTCGGCGGCCTTTACGCTCCCGGCGGCGGAATTATCGAGCCGTACCGATTTGTTTTCGCTCTGGTTGAATCCGCGCGCAAGAACGGAGTAGAGCTGTTCACGAATTTTAAGGTAAGCGAGGCAGACCGAAGCGGGGATTTTTGGAGTATTCGCGCGGAAGACGGAAGGGTAGTAAAGGCGCGTTATGCGATTAACGCGGCGGGTCTTTTTGCGGACGAAGTGTCTAAGGCTTTCAGCGCTGAAGAATTTACGATTAGCGCGAGAAAGGGCGAGTATTTTCTTTTGGACAGGCTTACCAAAGCCTGCCCTTCAAGGGTGGTTTTTCCCGTTCCAACTCCTGTTTCAAAAGGGATGCTGGTTATCCCTACGGTGGAGGGAACAGCCCTTGTAGGCCCCACCGCGGACGCGGTACAGGATAAAAATGATTTTTCAACTACCTCTAAACATCTGGAACAGATAATTGTTTCGGGAAAAACCATGATACCCTCTTTAAGCCAAAACGACGTTATCACCAATTTTGCGGGGCTTCGTCCGTGTCTAGGGGAGGATTTTTATATTGAAGCTTCGAAAAAAGTCCCCGCTTTTGTACAGGTAGCGGGAATTCAAAGTCCGGGGCTTACCGCGTCTCCCGCGATTGCGGAGTATGTAAAAAATATTTTAGTCGATATTGGATTACAGCTAACGGAAAAACCGCACTGGAACCCCTATGTGGAAAACCACCCGCGCGCCAGAGAACTTGGTTTTGAGGAACTTGACGACTATATCGCCAAAGATTCCGCATGGGGCAGTATTGTCTGCCGCTGTGAAAACGTCAGTGAAGCCGAAATTATTCAGGCTGTAAGGCTTGGACATACGACATTGGACGGAGTTAAATATTTTACCCGAGCCCAAATGGGACGTTGTCAGGGCGGCTTTTGCACTTACAAGATTATAAAAATAATTATGAGGGAAGCAAATCTTTCCTGGGAAGAAGTTACAAAACACGGCGGAAAAAGCCGCATATTGGACGGCGTATTATGAAAGAACTCCAATATGACGCGGCGGTAATCGGCGGAGGAGCCGCGGGAATGGCGGCGGCGCTTGAACTGGAGGAACAAGGTTTTACTTGCGCTCTCATCGACAGGGAAGATCACCTGGGCGGTATTCTTATGCAGTGTATTCACAACGGTTTTGGCTTGCGCGAATTTGCGGAAGAACTGACAGGCCCCGAATTTGCGGAACGTTTTATTGAGCGCGTAATAAAGTCAAAAATCGCTATTTACCTTGACACGACCGTTACGCGCTTTTCACGGGATAATTCCTTATCGCAAGTTAAAGAACTTTACTGCGTATCTCCCGCGGGCGCGATAAAAATTAAAACGCGCGCCGTATTGCTCGCGATGGGCTGCCGTGAGAGAAACCGGGGTAATGTACGCATTCCCGGCTCCCGTCCGGCGGGAATTTATACCGCGGGTCTCGCGCAGCGCCTTGTAAACATAGAAGGCTATATTCCCGGCAGGGAAGTTGTAATTATAGGTTCGGGCGACATCGGGCTAATCATGGCGCGGCGCATGAGTTGGGTAGGTTGCATGGTAAAGGCCGTAGTGGAAATAATGCCGTATCCCGCCGGATTGACGCGTAACATTGTCCAGTGCCTTAACGATTATAACATTCCCCTTTACCTGTCATCGCAGACCACGGGCGTTTTTGGCAATGACCGCGTTGAAGGAATAGAAGTCACCCCGATGAAAAACGGCGTACTCGCTCCTGAAAAAAGTTTTCGTATAGACTGTGATACCGTTTTGCTTTCAGTCGGTCTTGTTCCCGAAAACGAATTATCGCGCGCCGCAGGCGTGGAAATAAACGCCGTAACAAACGGCCCCTTGGTAGATTCTTCTTTAATGACCAACATAGACGGGGTTTTTGCCTTCGGCAATGTGCTCCATGTCCATGATCTTGTCGATTGGGTCTGCGAAGAAAGCCGCCGCGCCGGACGTTACGCCGCCTCTTGGATGAGGGGAGAACATCCCTCCTTCCAGATATACACGAAGGCGGGTTCCCATGTTCGTTATGTGAACCCCGCGCGGCTTGCCCCCGACAGGGAAAATATTATTTATCTGCGTTCCATGATTGTAAAGAACGACGCTGTTCTGGAATTGCGTCTCGGCGATAAAGTGATTAAAAGCAGAAAAGAGCGTCATGTTCAGCCTTCGGAAATGATCAGTTTTAAATTAGGTCCCAAGGATTTTGAAGGGATGGAGTTAAATTCAAATTCGGTTTTGGAATTTTGTATAAATTAGAGGTGTTATGCGAAGTTTAACATGTATTGTCTGCCCGATGGGATGTTCTCTGGAAGTTGACGACTCAGGCGGTCAGGACGCTCTTTATGTAACGGGTAATAAATGTCAGCGTGGCAAAGATTACGCGGTGGAAGAAATTCGCGCGCCAAAACGGATTGTAACCGCCACATGCGCCATCAATGGAAATGCGTGCGGAACCGCTTCTGTAAGGCGCGTGCCGGTAAAGACCGCCACCCCCTGTCCAAAGGAAAAAATTTCCGCCATCCTGGAAGATATTTACAAGGTGAAAATTACCCTTCCCGTAAAAATGGGCGACATTGTAATCGCGGACTGGAACGGCGGTAAGATAGACATAGTTGCCGCAAGGACTTTATTCTCTGACAATTAAAAATTGTCAGAGAATTCCGATTAAAAGGATAAGGTGTATAAGTTAATGTTTTTTAAAAAGGATGAAAAATCGTCGGAAGCATTTTGGCGGGAATACGAGGAAAAAACAGGCGAGAAAGTCCTGGCGCGCGGATTAGGGAAGTATGTTTGCGGCTGGGATGAATTTGATAAAAAGCAATGGAAAGGCCTATGGGGACTTATTATCAATACGTCGGGCGGATTCAGGTTTCATCATTTTCCGCAGAATAACATCTATGATTTACTAACGCGGTTTGCGGCTAACGCTAGGGAGTCGCCCAAAGAGAAAACTATTTTTATTCCGCAGGAAAAAATAATTTTACAAAAAATGATTAAAGAAGAAAAATGGTGGAAGCGGCTGTTCTCCCATTCCGTACCGCAGTTGGTTATCGATTACAGGGATGAATCCGGAGGAAAAGATAAAAAACTTATTATTGAGGCTGAATATACAATGGAGAGTGTATCATGACTAAAAATCAAAGAAAGAAATTTTTAATTGATTTGGCTTTGAGGTTTACCGTTCTTTATACCGTAGTAATAATTATGTTATCTATAGCGGGATTAATACTTGCCCGTATTAATTCAAAAGAACATAATATTACAAAACTATTCGCCTATGAAAACTCCGGTTTGCCGTATAGTTATCTGCTGGTATTGGCGTGTATTGTTTTTATTATTACTTTGATTTCCTTCCTTGTTGAATATCTAATAAAGAAGAACAAAAATAGATACGATGAACTGTTTAAAAAGCACAAGGTTTATAGTAAGAAACAACTGACTTAAATCGCGGCGTAATTAACTTCCTTTCCACTTAGCGCCCTTCTCTTCCTTTGTATTCCGAGCGCTGTTTTACTACTAGCCTTAATTTAGAATATTTTATATAATTTGACCAAAGAGGAAGAATATGATAATAGCGTTAAAGCCGGGCGTAAATAAGGAAGACGTACGGAAGTTAATCACGGATTTGGAAAAGTTAGGTGTAAAGGTCGATACTTCGCAAGGATCATCACAGGCGGTTCTTGGACTTGTGGGCGATACTACCGTCATTAACGATGAGGCTTTAAAAGCCAATCATCTGGTGGAAAAAGTTATCCGCGTGCAGGAGCCGTACAAGCGGGCGAATCGCGCGTTTCATCCCATGGATACGACGTTGGATTTTGAATATGACGGTAAAAAAACCAAAATCGGCGACGGTAATTTCAGCGTTATCGCCGGACCTTGCTCCGTGGAAAGCCGCGAGCAGTTAATCTCGATTGCAAGGGCGGTTAAAAAATCAGGCGCGGCTTTTTTGCGCGGAGGCGCTTTTAAGCCGAGGACAAGTCCCTATAGTTTTCAAGGCATGGGCTGTTTGGGACTTGATCTTCTGGTAGAGGCAAGAAAAGAAACAGGGCTTCCGATTGTTACCGAGTTAATGGAAATAAGCCAACTTGAACTGTTTGACGATGTTGATATGATTCAGGTTGGGGCGCGTAATATGCAGAATTTTAATCTGTTAAAAGAACTGGGACGCTGCCGAAAGCCGATTCTGCTTAAACGCGGAATGGCGTCAACGATGACGGAACTGCTTATGGCGGCGGAATACGTCATGGCGGGCGGTAATGATAAAATCGTGTTATGCGAAAGGGGGATTCGCGGATTTGATAATTTTACACGTAACGTTCTTGATATCGCGATTATTCCGGCGTTAAAGAAAAAAACCCACCTGCCCGTGATTGTGGATCCAAGCCATGCGACGGGACTTTCGTGGATGGTTCCCGCCATGTCAAAAGCTGCGATTGCCGCGGGGGCGGACGGAATAATAGTTGAGGTTCACAACGATCCCGAATGCGCCCTTTGCGACGGGGAACAATCCCTTACCCCTGAATCGTTTTCGACTCTTATGGATACCCTTCGCAAATACGCCGCCATCGAAAACAAGGTGATTTAATTGTTGTCTATTAAAGACTGTACTTTTGGTATTGTGGGTCTTGGGCTTATGGGCGGCGCGATTGCCAAAGCCCTGCGCGATAATTGCGATGTCGCGCGGGAAAAATTGTTTGCCTGCAATAGAAGCAAAGACCCTTTGGAGACGGCGCTAAAGGCGGGGCTTATCGGCCGCGGATATGACGCGCCTCATGCGGGAGAAATGCTTTCTTCCTGCGATGTTGTTTTCCTTTGCTTGAATCCCTCCGCGATAATTAATTTTATTGAACAATGGGCGGATGCGTTTAAAAGCGGAAGTCTTATCACCGACATCGCGGGAACAAAAAAAAACATTGCCGCCGCCTTGGAAAAATTTCGCGAAGATGTTGACTTTATTCCCGGTCACCCGATGGCGGGCGCTGAAAAAAGCGGATTTGCAAATTCGGAGCTTTGCGATTTTCACGGAAAAAACTACATACTTACCCCAATTTTGCGTAACAAGAGCGAAAACCTTGATTTTTTAAAGGACGTTATTTACCGTATGGGATTTGCGCGTATCACTCAGGTAACTCCGGAAGAACACGATGGAAAAATCGCCTTTACAAGCCAGCTTTGCCATGTAATCGCCGCCGCCTTGATTGATTGCGAAACGGATACGAAGATTACCCGTTTTGGCGGCGGCAGTTTTGAAGACTTAACCCGTATCGCCATGCTTAATGCGCCTATGTGGACTGAAATTTTTATCGAAAACAACTATGCTCTTTTGGAGCGTATAGATCAGTTTGAAAAGAGCCTTGATTTATTAAAGACGCTGATTAAAGACGGGCTGGCGGACGAGTTGATGGAAAGACTGACTCTTGTAAGAGAGCGCAGGATAGAGATGGGAAAGAAAGAATAATTTTTAAGAAACGCGTCGGTTACAATTTTTTTAGTCATGTTCTCACTTTCAAAAAATTTTCCGCTATTATTTTGCCGTTAGGTGTAAGTATCGACTCAGGGTGGAATTGTACGCCGTATACGGGATATTTCTTGTGGCACACCGCCATAATTTCATCGTCTTGCGTCCATGCCGTAATTTTTAAAGAATCCGGTAATGTCGATTTAATTCCGGCAAGCGAATGATACCGCGCCGCCTGTATAATCTGCGGAAGACCTTTGAACAAGGTGTCGTCGTTATCTACGGTTACCTGCGAAGATTTACCGTGCATTAATTTGCTTGCGTAGGATACGGTACCTCCGAAAGCCTCAAAAATCGCCTGATGCCCGAGACAGATTCCTAAAATCGGTATTGTCGGATGAAGACGCTTTATTAGATCTATGCAAATCCCAGCGTCTGACGGTTTTCCGGGACCCGGAGAGATTACGATGTACCGCGGAGCCATCTTTGCTATTTCTTCCACGCCTAACGCGTCGTTACGCACAACTTCAATATCAGGGTTTATAGAACCCAGAAGTTGGTAAAGGTTATATGAAAAGCTGTCGTAATTGTCTATTAATAAAATCATTCCAGCTCTCCTTTGGACGAAACTTCGGTTGAAAGTTTTAACGCGTTCATAACCGCCGCGGATTTATTTATACATTCCTGATATTCCGATTCAGGATTGCTGTCGGCGACAATTCCGGCTCCGCTTCGAATAAATACTTTGTTGTTTCTTCTGTACACGATTCTAATCGCTATGCATGTGTCCATATTGCCTGTAAAGTCAAGGTATCCAATCGCCCCGCCGTAAATACCGCGCTTGTTTTTTTCCTGTTCGTTAATAATTTGCATCGCGCGAATTTTAGGAGCGCCCGAAAGCGTTCCGGCGGGAAGGACGGAGTTTATCGCGTCCAATCCTGTTTTACCTTCGCAAATTTGCGAAGAAACAGTGGAACCAATGTGCATAACATGGGAAAAGCGCAAAATAGACATGTGCTTTTCCACGACAACAGATCCAAAATTACTGATTCTGCCTAAATCGTTTCTACCTAAATCTACAAGCATATTGTGTTCCGCCAGTTCTTTTTCGTCCGCAAGAAGTTCTTTTTCAAGTGCGATGTCTTCTTCTTCGTTAGTGCCTCTGCGCCGTGTTCCCGCTAGCGGGAATGTAAACAGTCTGCCGTTATGCAATTTTACAAGCGTCTCAGGCGAGGCTCCGGCGATTTCGAGATTGCTTCCGCTGAAATAGAACATATACGGCGAAGGGTTAATTGTCCGCAGTACTCGGTATGTATTAAAAATACTGCCCTCAAAATCGGCCTCATACCGATTGGATAACACAACCTGAAAAATATCGCCTTCTTTTATATGATCTTTCGCCTTATTCACCATCTTGCAGTACTCATCCTTGGAAAACAACGCTTTAAAATCAGACTTTAAACAGGCGGTTGGAGTATCTTCATGGGCTCCCGTTTTGATTAAATTGTGTATATATTCCAGCTTCGATTTTCCCTTTTCATATTCGTCCCCTGGATTATCGGTTTTTATGTTAACGATTAAAATTACTTTTTGTTTATAATGATCAAAACATATCAACTTGTCAAAGAGCATTAAATCGACATCGTTAAATCGCTCCTCGTCATAAGCGTCAAGTTTCAGCGACGGCTCGCAGTATTTAGCGTAATCATAGGCAAAATAACCGACAAGCCCTCCCGTAAACGGGGGCAGATAATCAAATTTTACGCTGTTATATCTATCTAGAATTTCTTGAATCTGTTTATTAGGATCATCCGTTTTAAAAGATTTTGTTTCGTTTGAATTAATATTCATCAAACCGTTAAGACAGGTAATCTCCATTATGGGATCGAATCCTAAAAAAGTATATCTGCCCCAGGTTTTTGTGTCCTCCGCGCTTTCAAGAATAAAGCAATGACCGCTGACGTTCTTCAATTTTTTAAATATGTCAATCGGCGTAAACATATCGGAGTACAATTCCACGCTCATCGGTATTACGCCGTATTGCCCTGTCGCGGCTATTTGTTTTATTTCTTCTAATGACGGCTTTATCATTTTCTATCCTTAAATAATTTTATTTTCCAATACTGATCGTTTTTTTAACTCATCCATGAGAGAGCCAAACTGCTCCAAATCAAGGGATTGCGCCCCATCGCATAACGCCTTCGCCGGGTTGTTATGCGCTTCTATCATAAGCCCGTCCGCCCCTGCCGCTAACGCGGCTTTTGAAAGCGGCGGAACGAGACTCCTTGCGCCGGAAGCGTGGCTTGGGTCTACAATGACGGGGAGATGTGTCTTTTGCTTTAAAAGAACGACGGCGGAAATATCCAGCGTGTTACGTGTCATGGTTTCAAAGGTGCGGATGCCGCGCTCGCAAAGAATAACTTGATTGTTCCCCGCCGAGACAATGTATTCGGCGCTCATTAAAAGTTCTTCGATTGTGTTCGCTAGTCCTCGTTTAAGAAAAATAGGCTTTTTTGATTTGCCGACTTCTTTTAATAAATCATAGTTCTGCATATTTCTAGCGCCTATTTGCAAAATGTCAATATCGTCAAATAAATCGATCTGCGTCTGATTCATTATTTCCGAGATAATAGGAAGCCCAGTTTCCTTTTTTGCCTGTCGAAGCATATCAAGTCCCTCAGTCTGCTTGCCTTGAAACGCATACGGAGAAGTTCTCGGCTTAAACGCCCCTCCCCTTAAAATTTTCGCTCCGCTTTTTTTAACGCTCCGCGCTATCTCTAAAATTTGCTCATCGCTTTCAACGGAACAAGGCCCCGCTATGATCGTAAAAAATCCTTCCCCTATCGAAACGTCGCCCACCTTTATAACCGTATCATCTTCATGAACCGTTCTGTTAACCGCTTTGTATTGCTCCGTGATACGCCTTCCGTAATCTACAATGTCGTTGGTATTAACTACCTGATCCAAATCTACTTCTGCGGTGTTGCCAATCAAGCAAACTGCGGTATGCTCCGTCCCGACGCTGAAAATTGTGGAAAACCCTTTTTGTTCCCAGCCGGAAATAAAAGTATCAATTTTATCTTTTGGCGCATTGGGTTTAAGAATAAATACCATAAAGGCTCCTGTTTTCTTCAATTATATTGATTTTTTAGGGTTTCGCAATACGTCATTCTAAGTTATAATAACTTTATGGATAATGAAGAAAAAGGAAAAATAATAGAAAACCTCTCAAAAGTAATACTTGAACGCGGAAGGATCGAAAACGAGCTTTACGGAAAGTACGAGGTAAAGCGCGGCTTGCGCGATGTCAGCGGGAAGGGCGTGCTTGTAGGGCTTACCGAGATCTCCGAGATAGTCGCCTATGTGATTGAAGACGGCGATCTTGTTCCATGCGAAGGAAAACTTTTCTACAGAGGCATCAATATTGAAAAACTTGTTGACGGTTTTTTAAAAGAAAAACGATTTGGTTTTGAAGAGGCGTGTTTCCTTTTGCTGTTTGGCCATTTACCCAACGAGATTGAGTTTGATGATTTTACAAATCTAATGGAAGATAACGGCGCTCTGCCGAATCATTTTATCCGCGATACGATTATGAGCGCCCCAAGCAAGGACATGATGAACTCCCTATCCAAAAGCGTCCTGACTCTTTACGCCTATGACGATAATCCCGATGATATTTCCGTAGAGAATGTGCTTCGCCAATCGATCAACCTTATCGCGCAATTTCCTTTGCTTGCCGTTTACGGTTATAAGTCCTATCTCCATTTTCACGAGGACAAGAGCCTTGTGATTCATCCGCCGCAAAAAGGCGCGTCCATCGCGGAAAATATTCTTCACATGTTACGCCCTGATTCAAGCTACACCGATCTTGACGCCAAACTTTTGGATCTCGCCCTTGTGCTTCACGCCGAGCATGGCGGCGGCAACAACTCGACTTTTACAAATCATGTCGTTACATCGTCCCATACCGATACGTATTCCGCGGTTGTCGCCTCGCTAGCGTCGTTGAAGGGGCCGCGGCACGGCGGCGCGAATATTAAAGTCGTGCAGATGTTCCGCGACATGATGGAAAATGTTTCAGACTGGAACGACGATGCCGAGATAACCATGTACCTTGAAAAACTTCTTGCCAAGGAAGGGTTTGACCGTTCCGGTTTAATTTACGGAATGGGTCATGCGGTTTACTCTCTGTCGGATCCGCGCGCGCTTATCTTCCGTCAATTTGTCGAACAGCTTGCGAAAGAAAAAGATCGATACGATGAATACAAGCTTTATACGAAGGTAGAAATATTAGCGCCGCAAATTATCGGGCGTATTCGCAAAATATACAAGGGCGTAAGCGCCAATATCGATTTTTATTCAGGCTTTGTTTACAGCATGCTCGATATTCCCGAAGAACTTTTTACGCCGCTGTTTGCCGTTGCCCGTATCGCCGGCTGGAGCGCCCACAGGTTGGAAGAGATTGTGAATAACGGGAAAATTATCCGTCCCGCGTATAAATCGGTAACAAAGCAACAGCCGTATATTGCGATGAAAGAGCGAAAATAGGGGTATTTTACATTTATTCGCTAAAAGTTCTCGCTAAGAACACGAAGGAAGAGAAGCTCACAAAGAGAAAGAAGGGATTGTTCGATGGCTATGCGTGGGTTTAAAGATTATTTATAGATTATAAGTATCAAACAACCGTTTAAAATATACGTCCGTATAAATTAAGATTTTTTTAATTTTTTAATTATAACCAAAAAATACTTTTTTTGTCAATAAATTGGCAAAAAAATGCAATGTTTTTTATTTATATCCACTTAATTTGAATAGGGAATGCAGTTAATTTTGTGCAATTTATACGGAGGTTTATTTTAAGCAATATTTTGGAAAAACGCCGTTTATAAACAGCGGCTTTTTTATAAATCAGTTTATTGGAGGGTTTTTATGAAAAACATTTTCAAAGTAATCGGCATTATCGCCCTTGTTGCGGTAATTGGGTTTTCAATAGCGGCTTGTGGCGGTGGTGATGACGACAACAACAATAATAACAATAACAACAATAATAACAACACAAGCGGAACAGCCCCAACAATTACTACAGCGTCATTGCCTAATGGGACAGTGGGAACGGCATACAGTCAGACATTAGCGGCGACAGGAGACACGCCCATTACATGGACGCTTGACAGCGGAACATTGCCGACAGGTTTAAGCCTTGCGACAACTGGCGTAATTTCAGGAACGCCGACAACGGCAGGAGCGTCTACTTTTACCGTAAAAGCAACTAACGCCGCAGGAAACGTTACAAAATCGCTTTCAATAACAATAGCCGCTGGTGGTAATGGCGGTGGTGGTGGTAATCTAGCAAGCTGGACAGCAGTTGCGGACAGTAAATTCGGTACTACTCAAATCAACGTCATTGCATACGGAGGTAGTAATTTTGTAGCTGGAGGAGCAAGTGGTAAAATATCGTATTCATCGGACAGTATAAACTGGACGGCAGTTGTGGACAGCAAATTCGGAAGTGATAGCATCAAAAGCGTTGCTTATGGCAGTAACAAATTTATCGTTATATATGCTGGAAATAAAATGGCTTATTCATCAGACTGTATAAACTGGACAGCAGGTGCGGATAGCATACTAGGACAAAACATTTCTATTAATAATATATCATGGGGAAACGACAAGTTTTTTGCCGTAGGAGCAAGCGGCAAAATGGCGTATTCATCGAACGGAACAGACTGGACGGCAGTTGGGGATAGCAAATTTGGAAGCGATCTCATCAGAAGCGTTGCTTATGGCAATAACAAATTTGTCGCCGTTGGAGACAATGGAAAAATGGTTTATTCATCAAACGGAATAGACTGGACGACAGTTGCAAACAGTACATTTGGTTCTTCTCAAATTAATAGTATAGCATGGGGAAACAACAAATTTGTCGCCATCGGAGCAAGCGGCAAAATTGCATATTCATCTGACGGTATAAGCTGGACGGCAGTTACAAACATTACATTTAATTTTTCAGATTATTTTACTACAACTCCTGAAATTAAAGATATAGCATGGGGAAACGACAAGTTTGTCGCAGTGGGAATAAATCGTCTAATTGCATATTCATCAGACGGCATAAACTGGACAACAGTTGCCGTTGCTGATATTGGTGATTCTCTTGGATCTGTTTATACCATTACATGGGGAAGTAATAAATTTGTTGCCGTAGGAAGTGGTGGCAAAATGGCGTATTCATCAGGCAATTAAAATTAAATATTGGTGTAACGGTGCTTGAAACCGTTACACCTTTTTTTCAAATAAACAATCTGTTCGTATGAGCAGATAACAAATGAAAAGGAGTATTATCATGGCAAGACCAAAAAAAACCACCACAAGGAAACCAAACGCTAAAAAGGCAACGACAAAAAAGACCGCCCCAAAATCAAATGCAAAGCCGAAATCGGCTAACGCAAAAGCAAAAAAGGCAAATCAAACACAAGCTTTACAATTACCAGTAATCCGCAGACCCGATCAAAACTTACCGCCCAGTCCGCATCTTATCGATGAAATAACACACGACTTGCTGACCATAATCGAAGTGGTAGAAGAATATGCCGCAAACTTACGCGCGCTCGACCGCTGCCGAAAAGCCAAAGGCTTTTCGGCTTGGAGTTTTGCCAAACACAAGCCATTACAAAAAAGTATTCCATCCTGTCAAATTAAAAAAACAATAAAAACTAC
>Ga0268262_10000374_pt1 | contig 60048 bp, 45 predicted proteins | sample TergutNc150P3_FD_190354 | JGI IMG/M metagenome (GOLD analysis project Ga0268262, IMG submission 190354) | Nasutitermes corniger P3 segment gut microbial community from laboratory colony in Florida, USA - Nc150 P3 (SPAdes) (version 2) | ecosystem: Host-associated > Arthropoda: Insects >... | reverse complement strand
GCGCAACAGGCACAAGCTTCACAATACCCACAACACTTGCGGCAGGGACCTACTACTACTTCTGCGAGGTCAAAGCGACAGGGGCAACTTCTGTAAGGTCAAATGTGGCGACAGTTACTGTAGCCGCCAAACCAGTACCCGTTATCACTATCAATACCCAACCCGCCGCAACGACAAGCGTAACGGCAGGAAGCATAAGCGGCAGTCTTTCAGTCGCGGCCAGCGTTACTCAGGGTGCGGCGCTCAGTTACCAGTGGTATAGCAACACGAGCGCCAGCAACACAGGCGGAAGCACTGTAAGCAGCGCAACAGGCACAAGCTTCACAATACCCACAACACTTGCGGCAGGGACCTACTACTACTTCTGCGAGGTCAAAGCGACAGGGGCAACTTCTGTAAGGTCAAATGTGGCGACAGTTACTGTGGCTTCTGTCGGTACGACAGGTAGTGCCACATTTGCGATTACTTTTACTCAAATCGCTGACGCGGCTCCAGTTATAACTTCCCCGATAATCATTTACCAAACAGGCGGATCAAGTAGACCTACAACGGCGACCATTACGGTGTCTAACACATCAGATTATTCCAGTATTACCTGGTCCATAAATGGCGTCACTGGTACGGGATCGCCATTCACACTGAATTCAACGAATCCAGCTTATAGATATACGGGGACACATTTTTTAAGCCTTGAGGTTGTTAAAAATGGTGTACGTTACAATAAAACCATTTCCTTTGAAGTAAGAAACTAGGAGGTTGAAAATGAAAAAGCTATTTAAATTTTATTTTGTACTGATTACAGCATTGCTGGTTTTATTTGGCTGCTCGAATCCTTCCGGATCGTCAGACCCGGATTATCCCCCTCCCCCGCCCGGATCAGGTTATTTTTTCTTCACCTTAGATATGGTGAATACGGGGCGGACTATTTTACCGGTAACCGTACAAGCTGATTTTCTGGCGTATAATTTGGATTTTTGCGCGGCTGGCACCACAACTCCTGTGATTAAAAATGAATCCAGAACCAACGCAAATCTTAACAGTCCGGTCACCCTTAATGTGGGAACCTATGACCTGTTTATAACCGCATACATGGATACAGCGAAAACTAAACCGGCGGCAAAGGCTACATTGTCGTCGATAGCCATTTCAAATTCGACTCCCTATACCGGATCTGTCAGCCTAAAGGAAATTGCAGTAGGCGGACAGGGAACGTTCAGTTGGAAGATTACTTCTTCGGGTGTTACTCTTACCAAAGCTACCATGTCTATTACACCCTTGGATGTGGGCGGGACATCGGCGAAGACTGTCGACCTTACTGCCAATTCCAATAGTTCCGCTACCCTGAACTCTGGTTACTACCGCGTGGTTATCCATTTGGATAATAACAAGGGCGAATGTGCCGAACGCACGGAAATACTGCATGTGTATCAAAACATGAAAAGCGATTTTACCTATTCCTTTAATGCGAACGAGTTCCATTTTATAAGGGTTGTTGAGGTGAATTTTGCCAACTCTACAGAAACCGTTAATTTATGTAATTTGGTGGGGAATGACGTCTATTTAGTGAAAGTAAACACAGCGGTAACTACTCCTTTGAATGTATTAGCCGCCGATACCGGTAGGGTTCTAAGTTCAACACCAAATCCATCTTCTGGACCGATTCTTCCTGATGCTAATCAGAGCCCAAATCAATTGCCAATAGAATTTCCTAAATGGACTATGGGCCGCCCATACGGCGAGGTAGAATACCCTGTATCGAAGAATGACAGCAATAGTTCCTCATCTCCAAATCCTGGTCTTATCCCGCCTCCTTATGCCATAAACCAGGTAATTCAATTTTGGTTGGAAGTAGACAATTCTAAGCCTGATCCCAAGCCTACACGTATGAGCACTGGATATTTTGAAGAAAGGAACGCGACTCTAGTGTATTCAGGAACTTACTGTAATGTCTGGGTTTTGAACGAGAACTATGGAAAGGATACCACTACCGGAATAACATCGCCAAATCAGATTGATAATACCAAGGCAAAACAAATAGCAGACATATTTGATAACATATATCCCAAGGAAACGACTCTTTTAGGTTATGAAAATGGAGGAGGCCCTGGCGGGAACGGCGGTCTGGATGGTGACAAAAGAGTACAGATTCTTGTGTATGATCTAAACGGCGGTAATACGGCCGGTTTTTTCTGGGGTAAAGATTTTAATCCGTATGGTGGGGTGGTACAAAAATCAAATCAGAAGGAAATGGTTTATGTTGACGCAAATGTACTGCTAACTGATCCCCTATTTACCACTTCCCTTTTGGTTCATGAATTCCAGCATTTGATCGGCTATAGTATTAAAGTCTACAAGGCGGGATTACCATCTAGTAGCTTTTCAGGATGGTATACCGAGATGCTCTCCTTGATGACCGAAGATATAATTGACCCCTTGGCAGGTATTACCCCAGGAGCTTCTTATAGTTCTGGTGGTGGTCATCCGATCGATGGTAGGTTGTTTTATTTTATGTATGCTTACGAGCCGAAAGACGAGGGGGTAAACGAATGGTTTGATACTTGTGGGTATCGCTACGAAAATAAGTTTGCCTTTGGCGCATATTTATTACGTAATTTTGGCGGAGCCGAACTGTTAAGAAGGATATCTCAAAATAATTACGTAGGTGAACAATCAATAGCAGAAGCTTTAAAGGATTGGTTTAATGATAACGGCAATCCAAAATTTAATGCTGACAGTACCGCAGCTTACAGGTATGCTGTTGAGCGATACAGCGAGGCCCTGCTTTTTGGCGGAACTGCACCGGATGGCGTTCTGTCATTTAATAAAACAGTCTCATATACAATTACCGGGGATTATGGGCAGGTCACATATACCACCATACCTTTTGATATATGGGGGAATAGGTGGTCTGGGTGGACTGTCAATTACTGGCCAATAAAAGGGATGAAAAACATTTATGGCGTAGCTGACGGCGATCGAAAAGACATGAGGCGCAGTTCAGTATCTTTACATACAAGTACCGGATGGAAAAACGTTACAGGAAATTTTTCTGTCACTCTTCAACAGCCGAATAGTCCAAACATTAAGATGTATTTAATGGTAAAGTAAGGCCAAGCCATGAAATTTTTGATTTTTGTATTTCCTTTTATTCTGACTGGTGTTAGCGTTTTTTCCTGCGGGACCAATTCCAGTGTTGATACTCCAAAGGGGAGAGATGCATTGGAAATAACAGGCTGGACGCAGTTATACGGCAACGAACCCCACATGAATTTAGGGATTGTCAGCGAAGACGGTAATGAGTATGCCATATACCCTTATTCTCTGGGAGATGAGTTAAAAGGAAAGCTTTTAGGGCATCTAGTCAAATTCACGGTTATGCTCCTGGACATTCCAATTGATTATGGTTTTTATCTAAAGGGAGGTTATGTAACGCCGCTTAGTTGGGAGATAATTCAATAAGAAAAGTGTAGTCAAAGTTTATGAACAACCTTGCCCGGAAGGGCGAGGTTGTTGGTACGGCAAACGCATGAACGTTTTTTTGCCACGAACCACACTAACCAATACGAACTTAAGGTACGCTTCGTTTGGTTCGTGTAAGTTTCCCGATACTGGAACGCTATTATCTCCCATTAAGCTCATGACCTCATTTCAGCTATCCACTTCCACTGTACCATCACAGCCCGCTTTTACGCGCGAACCTGATTTCACCGCCGCAAGGAATTCGTCGCCAAGGGAATCGATGGTGAGCATGGGCTTGTCCGTCCAGACACCGGCAAGGATAGCTCCGGCGGCGGCGAGGGAATCGATGGGCTTGGTGAAAAGCAGGCAGGCGGGTTGGCGCTCCATCGAGGCGGCGCAGAAAAGCACCATGCCGCCGGTGGTGGAGCCGATAGTCTGCGGAAGGCACAGGGCCTTTCCTGCCATGGGCTTGCCGTAAATATCGCCGTTGTTCTGATCAGAGCAACGCGCCTGTTTGTCGCCGAACATCAAGGCCTTCTGGAAACTGGCCAGCGTATTAAAGCCCCGGCTTGAAACCAGCGCCTCGGCGTTTACTTCTTTTCCGTCCCCGGAAGGAACGACTACTCTGCCTTTAAACGTTTTCATTTCCTCTCCTTTCCGGTTATTATCTCGCAAATTTCATCATCGGTATAAAACCGCGCCGAAGAATAAGTCCTCAGTTTGTTGGAATTGGTTATCACAGGCCTTTTCCCGCAAATGGGATTGTTCATATACATAAGGGGGCAAATATCGCTTAACACCGCGCCAGCTTCTAGCAGCTTCGCGCCTTCGCTTGTTATTCGGAACTCCCTTTTCACCTTGGGGGCGGCTGTAAACACGGTGGGTACGGCGAGTTTCTTCCTGCCCTTCGCCGCCATTAGGCCGAGGACGCGGCCAGTCCAGTGAACAAGCTGGTCGTGGGAAAGATGCGGGCAGCCGATAAAGGCGACTGCCGGCTCCGCTGAAGCGTTCTTCCAGATGCAGGGATAACCCTGCCGCACCTTCTCCAGCTCCGCGTCGTCTATCGTATATACCTTCGCTCCTTTCGCAATTAATTTTTCCCCGGCCTCCGCCGCCTCGGGGGTAAGGTTTTCAACGTGGTAAAGCCCCACCGCGCCGTTGCTGGCGGTCGCCGCGCCAAAGTCCTTTAGGTAATCCGCCGCAGCCCGGCCTTCTTCGGTGTTCCTGTCAAGGCTGCTGCCGAGCCACTTGTCGAGGCCGCGTACAAAGGGAACTTCTTCCATCACCTTCATGCCGATGGCGCTGCCAAGAAGCTGAGCTTCCGGTTTCTTGCTTGTCTTTACCTCGATAATCCAGGTTGCCTTCCGGCCTTCGTCGGTTAAAAGGCCGAAGTACGGAACCTTTCCGGCGACACTGCCGAACAATTCTATGATCCCGGAATTGCGGTTGCACCTCGCGCCCAAAACGGAGTTGGCAAAAACCACGGCGCTTGATTCAGCCCATGAAAGTATATCCCCCTTTTTTGGGATGTTTCCCGCTTCGTTCATGTAACAGGTGCAGGTAAAGCCGTCGTCGTTGATCAAGCCCAGCTTGCGGAGCTGCGCTTCGTACGCTTCCTGCTTGGAGTACATGATTTTAAAAAGCAGTTTGGCCGGCGCGGACGACGGCACGTTCTTATCCAGGGGCCTGGGGTTGACTGTGAACTTCTGCCCCGAAAGCGAGCCTGAATCGATCAGGCTGTCCATCAGGCTGTAAACAGGCTTCATTATCGAAAGGCCGAAACTGGTAACCAGGTGGCCGTAGTCCCCGGTAATCTTAACCATCTTCTCGGCCCCAAAGGCATCGCCATACATGACCAGGGTTTTCATCACCTTGGCCTTGATCTCCCCTTCTTTTCCGTCAAGTATCTTCTGTTCTTCTTCGGTAAGTTTCATTGCCACACTCCTATAGCCTGTGACCAAGGCGGTAAGCCGCCCGGACTGCTTCCAGGACTTTTCCCGCGCTTGAGCTGTCGCCGATATTGTACAGCTCAGGAGCCGAGTTATCCGCAAGCGCTTCAAAATAAAGGCCATCGTTGGGAACGCCTCCTGTTGCCATCACAACCAGGTCAGCCGGAATGGTCTCGCTTTTTTCCTCAACCTTGAGCTTGGGGGCAAGCGGGTTCTCCACGTTTTCGGGGAGTATCGGGTGCCAGGTGATGTATGGATCCGGGACGGTTTTTGAAACATTGCGCATAACTTCCGCCCCGTCCTTGCCGATGCCGGTAAGCCGCGTACAGTTGAGCAGCTTCACCCCACCCTTCCTGAGATAGTAGATTAGGTATCCCCGGTTCGCGGTGCATGTGTGGTTCATGATGTACTTGTCCATTTCCACCACCGTAACCTCACAGTTCTTTTCGTACCTGAGCCAGTAGGCGGCCTCGCAGCCCACAGCCCCTCCGCCGATAACCACCACTTTTTTCGCTTTCCCCAAAAGGCCGGGGTTCATGAACAAATCCACAGCCTGAACCGTATTTTCGATACCCGGCAACGGGAGCTTTGCGTCCTTTGTGCCAAGGGCAAAAACAACCGCGTCCGCCTTGAGCTTATTTAAGGCTTTGATGTCCAATTCAGTTTTTGTTTTTAGCTTAAGCCCATACTCAGACACGGCGCGTTTTACAAGGGCTTCCATGTAGGCGCGGTAGTTTTCAACCTCATATTTTATTTTTGGAACCGCGCCCGGAATGAGCCGCCCCCCTACTTTATCGCCCTTCTCAAAAAGGGTTACGTCATGCCCACGCCGGGCCGAAATAACCGCTGTGATTATTCCAGCGGGGCCTGCGCCCACAACAGCGATCTTTTTCTTTTTCGTGGCCGGGACAGGCACGGCAGGGAACACATGCTCGAATGAGCTGCGGGGGTTAACGGCGCACTGGGGGTGCCCGCCTTCGACAAATTCGTTGATGCAGCCTTCCTGGCAGCCAATACAGGGCCTGATCTCTTCCAGCTTTCCGGCATAGGCCTTGTTGGGCCACTCGGGATCAGCAAGAAGCGGCCTGCCCAACATAACGAGATCCGCCTTGCCTTCCCGTAAAGCCGATTCCGCCAAATCCGGATAGCCAAGCTTTCCAACGGCGGTTATCGGTACGGGAAGCCCCTGGTTTGATTTAATCTTGTTCGTTTCAAAATATTCTTTGACCAAAGCGCAAACTTCCAGGAAACATCCGGGCGGCATGGAAGACGGCGGGTGGGGAAGCCACCAGTTATCGTAGCATCCAAGATCGACATCAAAGACATCCACCCCCGCGAGAACCAGGTTCTTCATATAGTCCAGTGTCTCGCCGATGGTTCTTCCTTTGGTAAATTTTTTGAGGGAACCTGTAGCCCGCATTCCCTCCCCGTAGGTTTCGTTCAGTGCGAGCGAAAGATCGATGCGGTACATGATGGGGAAATCCGGCCCCGTTCTTTTGCGCATTTCCCGAACGCAGTCGATGCCGAACGCCTGCTTGTTGGCGTACCTTCCCAGAACGCGGCGGTTGAAAGCGCCGTTGGTCATCTGCTCCAACAGGTAGCCTTCGTGGCCGTGGAGGTAGGCGCCGTCAAGCCCGGCGGTTTTCGCGTCCGCCGCAGCCTGCCCCATGTTCCTGATAATCTTCTTAAGCCTCCTTGCGCTTAATGGGGCGCAGGGGATTTGCGGTATGTAAAAGCTGGGGTTCCATGAAGCCGAATTGGGGAATTTGTGCATGGTAAGAAGGCACTGGGGGTTCCCTACCCTTCCAAGCCCCGGAGTGAGCTGAATAAAGACCTTCGAGCCATACGAGTGAATGCCCTGCGCCAGATCCCGCCAGCCCGCAAAAACCGAGCGCGAGCGATCAATGCGCGGGAAATAAGTGAGCTGCCCAAGCTCGGTGATCGAGTTATCAAGGCCGTGGCTTACCGGAATAAGGCCGGTGGTAATAAGCCCCGCCCCGCCCCGTGCGCGTTCGTAAAAATACTGGAGCATTTTTTCGTTGGGGCGGCCTGTTTCGTCGCACATTGAGATATTCCCCATTGGCGCCATAACGATACGGTTTTTAATGGTTATTTTGTTTATCTGAAGCGGAGAAAACAGGTTTTTATATGGGTAAAGTTTTTTGCTCATTTTGGCCTGGCCAAGAAGCGTTGTAAAACTCCCGTCTTTGTCTTCTTCCAGGAACCATTCGCCGTAGCGATCAATCCATTTCTGAATTACCGGATCTGTCTTTACCATAAAGCCCTCCAAAGAATTGTTGGGCTAATTATACCACCGTTTTACCGGGCTAGCCACCCTCCATCCACAGCCAAAGTATAGCCGTTGATGTACGAAGCTGCCGGGGACGCAAGGAATACTGCTGCGCCAGCAATGTCATCAGGCGTACCCCAGCGCCCGGCGGGGATGCGGTCAAGTATTGATGCGCTGCGATCAGGGTCAGCCCGTAAGGCTGCCGTATTGTCGGTAGCCATGTAACCCGGCGCGATTGCGTTGGCGTTGATGTTGTATTTAGCCCACTCGTTTGCCATGAGCATGGTTAATGTCCGAACCCCGCCCTTCGCGGCGGTGTAGGAAGGCACCCGGATGCCGCCCTGAAAGGAGAGCATGGACGCGATGTTGATTATTTTCCCGCCTGTTTGCTGTTTGATAAATTCGCGGGCTGCAGCCTGGCTAAGGAAGAAAAGCGTTTTAAGGTTGACGTTGATCACGTCGTCCCAGTCGGCTTCGGTAAAGTCCACCGCGTCGTTCCGTTTAATGATCCCGGCGTTGTTTACCAGGATGTCAACATGGCCGGACATGGCTAGCGCCCCGCTGATAATGCCGGAAACCGGATCGCACGAAGAGAGGTCTGCGCTAAGGTACTCAAACTTCCTTCCGGTTTTGGCGATTAACTCCGCCGTCCGCGCCGCATTCTGTGCCTGCCCCACACCGAAAATATCCGCGCCAGCTTCCGCCAGGGCAATTGCTATACCCTGCCCAAGCCCGCGCCCGCAGCCGGTTACTATAGCAGTCTTCCCGTCAAGCCTGAAAGAATCAAGTATACCCATACAAACCCTACCTTAATTCTGAGGTAACCAGGGTGTCCATGTCGTCAAAGGTTTGGTTTTCCCCGGCCATTGCCCAAATGAACGTATATGCGGAAGTTCCAACGCCTGAATGAATTGACCAGGAAGGGGAGATCACCGCCTGCTCATTGTTCATTACGATATGACGGGTCTCATCAGGATGGCCGTGAAGGTGAAACACCGCCGCGTCAGGTTTCATGTCAAAGTAAAAGTAGACTTCCATGCGGCGCTCATGGGTGTGGCAGGGCATGGTGTTCCACACGGAGCCTTCTTCCAGCACCGTCATACCCATCACGAGCTGGCAGCTTTGGCAGACTGCCGGATGCACATACTGATAGATGGTACGCACATTCACGGTTGCCGCTTCGCCAAGCTTGCGCGGATTGGCCTTTTCAATGGGAATGTGAACAGCGGGAAAGGTTACATGAGCCGGGGTACTGGCAAGGTAAAACTTGGGCGGGTTCTTTTTATTATCCGCAGAGAAAATAACATCCTTTGTTCCCTTGCCGAGGTAAAGGCCGTCGCCCTTCTTCATTTTGAATTCGGTTTTGTCGGCTGAAATTACTCCTTCGCCTGAAATGCAGATGATCCCGATTTCCCGCCTGTCAAGAAAGACATCGCTACCGAAGTCTTTGCCGCCTTCAAGGCGCAGTTTCTTTTTGATTGGAAAGGCCCCGCCAAAAACCACCCGGTCATTGTGAGTATAGCAAAGGCTTATTTCATCGTTGACAAAAACCTTGTCAAAAATAAAATGCTCCCGCAGTTCCCTGGTCTCGTAGCACTTAACGTCGACAGGGTGTTCCGCATAACGTTTTTCAAGAATCATGGTTTCCTCCTTAATCGAAATATTTTTTCGCGTTACCAAATGAAATGTCGCGCACTATTTTTTCAAGCTTTTCCATGTCGCCCAGGTATTCGCCGTTTTCCACCCAGCCGCCGATCAGGTTGCAGAGGATGCGGCGGAAATATTCGTGCCGTGGGTATGAAAGAAAACTGCGGCTGTCGGTAAGCATTCCGATAAAAACCGAAAGCATCCCCATGTTGGCAAGAACGCGCATCTGCTCTTCCATGCCGTCCCTGTGATCGCAGAACCACCACGCCGTTCCAAGCTGCATTTTGCCTACAATACCCGGACGATTTTCATCCTTCGCGTAATTGTCCTGAAAGCCCCCCATTATCGTTACAAGCGGGTAATAGTCCTTCGGGTTAAGCGTGTAGAGTATGGTTTTTGGGAGAGACGGCTTTTCCCCAGCGGATTCCATGCGGTTAAGAAGGGCGGCAAGGTTCGCGCTTTGCTCCCAATCGTGAACGGCGTCGTAGCCGGTGTCAGGCCCCAGGCGCTTAAGCATACGTCCGTTTACACTGCGGATCGCCGCAAAGTGAAGCTGCATCGCCATGTTACGATCGGCGTAAAGTTTCGCCAGGCCGCAGAGGATTTTTGTCTTGTAGGCGTCAGAGCCTTCCCTTGTTATTTCTTTTCCGGCCATCGCTTCCTGAAAGGTTTTTTCAATCTGGCTGTCCGAAGCAAGGACAAAGGGCGCGTATTCCAGGGCGTGATCGGAAGCGCGGCATCCCAGGCTCGCGAAGAAATCCAGCCTTTTTTCCAGAGCGGCTAACACGTCATCAGCGCTCTCTATCGCGACGCCGCTTACGGCAGCAAGGCTTTCTATATAGGCGGCAAAACCCGGCAGGCTGATATTCAGCGCCTTGTCCGGGCGGAACGAGGGAATGACTTTTGTCGCGATTTTGCCGATGGGAGCCGTACCATCGACAATGGCACGGTGATGATCGAGGGAATCCGCCGGATCGTCAGTGGTGCCGACTGCGTAAACCCTGAATTTCTCAAAAATGCCTTTAACGGACAACTCAGGCTTCTGAAGCATGGCGTTCGCTTTTTCCCAGATCGCCGGAGCGCTCTTTTCGGTAAGCGGCTCATTTATACCGAAGTAGCGCCGCAGTTCCAGGTGCGTCCAGTGGTACAGGGGATTCCCAATCAGGTTTTCCACGGTACGTGCCCAAGCCAGAAATTTTTCGTAAGGCGCAGCGCCGCCTGTAATGTAGTGTTCATCATAGCCAAGGGCGCGCATCATGCGCCATTTGTAATGATCCCCTCCAAGCCAAACCTCGGCGAGGTCAGAGAACTGTTTGTTCCCGGCGATCTGCGCAGGCGAAAGGTGGCAGTGGTAATCAAAAATTGGCTCGCCCCTTGCCGCGCTGAACAGGGCACGCGCAGTTTCGGTTTCCAGTAAAAAATTCTCGTCCATAAAATTTTTTGCCATGCTAAGCTCCTGTAATTCCTAATAGGTAACACCCAAGAGTTCAAGGTGCTTGCCAATATGCTTCGCCAGAGCGCTTCGGTATTCATCTTCATGATCCCGCCAAAGTTTATAAAGGCGATCCCTATAAGCAAAGGAACCATCGCTTTTTTTCCGGCTTAGTATAAGCCCGTAAGTTATATGGATAAGCTGCCGGCTGTCGTTATTTTCAAAAAGTTTGGGCAGGTCTTCATCGTTAATAGTTGAAACATCGGGAATTTTAGATAAGTCCGTTGTTACGTGGTAGTATTTTTTTGCTTCGCCGAAAGCCTCAAGCGCGTAAGCGTGTACTTCGCGGTACAGGGAAGGATCCGCCAGCGCGACAACCCGCATCGCTTCCAGCCAGTTGGTTCCCGCTGTTTTAACGTGGAAGGTCCCGTGGGTTTCCCTGCCTATAAACGGAAACACGCTGAATTTGTCCGAGCCTGAGTGGATGCTCAGCTTGTACCCCAGATGCCGCGCAATGGCTGCATGGACTTTTATTTCCTTTTCAAACTGCGCAATATCGCCTGAGTAATCAATGCCCTTCTGGAATTCGCCGCAGAACCTTGGCGCTATCGTAGCAAACGAAACCCCCGCGTCCATAAGTTCAAGTGCGACAAAGAAATGCTGAAGCGGCGTCGTAACGGAGACAGTCTCGTCTATTGAAATTTCAAAGTCCGCCCTATACTTGCCTGACGTAAAAAACTGTTCGTATATTTCCGCCGCGAACGCAATCGCATCGGCGTAAATTGCTGCGCATTGCCGCAAATCCCTTTCATCAAATGCAAGGTTAATTCCCTCCCCAATGTCAAATTTTTTATTAAGGTATTTATCCCCGTATTGTTTTGGAAGCGGCGGCGCATTATCAGGCGATATATCGTTTTTAATATACTCCGAGCAGTCGAGTGTAATCATCGTGAAGCCAAGGGAAAGGGCGTACTCCACGTCCTTCGCTGTTTTCAGGTGATCTCCGTCCGCGCCAAATCCCTTCTTGTAGCCTTCCTGAAACACCGCGAACGTTGCCGCATCCAGCACGTCTTCGTAGGTACGCCCGGTAAGGTTTAGCTCGCGGATGGACTGCTGGGCAAAAACGGGGAATACGTCCGTTTTCTCAAAAAGAGCGATGTGACCCGGCGTGGCTATGCCCAGGCGATCCCCCAGCCCGAAGCTCCTGGGCTTTGAAAGGCCGCAGACAGGCGCAGTGAATGGAAAGAGTCGGCGCAAGGTTTCCGCGTTTTCGTGGTTCAGGGGACAGCGGAATTTTCCGTCGCCCGTCTCGACTCCCATAAAGCCAAGCTCCGCCCCGGTTTTGCCGCCTTCCGCAGCGACAATAATCGCCTTCTCATCGCCGTCCTTCGCCATAAAAACAATAAACTGTTCTATTTTGTTAATTGATTTCTCGTAAGCCTCAAAACCCAGATAATGCATTGTTTCTCCCTGGTTTATAAAATCTTCCCGTTTAATTCTTGTTAATGGCGATGCAACCTACAACAGCATAAACTTAAAAAAGAAAAACTTCAAATAGCAATTCATAATTATTTTACCTCATCAATTATGTCTGTCATATCTTGCTCTGAATTTCGAAGAATTTAACCACGAACCATCACGAACAACGACAAGCTATGTGGTAAAAGTTCGTGCTGTTAGTGTGGTTAGTGGTAAATTCTTTGCAACCATCCCACAAAATAACAGAGCCTTTCCCATACCGGAAAAGGCCCTTTGCACTATCGTGCGGTTTTTTGCGCCGGAATTCCGGCAACACAATACTCTGTCGTCTTACTTTGTAAGCCTGTTAACGAGATCCAATACCTGCTGTGCGCCAGCTGCGGTAGTGATGCGTCCGTACGCTACGTTCTGAGCGATAAGGTGCAGGCCGCTGTTCCATTCTGTATCCTGGGGCATATTGGGGTTAGCAGGCGAAGCATGCCTGCCCGCTACGTCAAGATAGGCAATTTGCTTTTTGACTGAATCGTTTGCGGTGGCTGTTAACGCGCCCCTGCCTTGCGGAGTTACGGGCATGCCGTAAGTGTCCAGCAATTTTCCCCATGCGCGGGCGTCGTTTGTATAGTAGTTAAGGAATTGAATCGCGGCGGCGGGATTCTTCGAATTTTTGTTAATGCCCATCATCTGGCTCATCTGGCCCCACAGACCGTTGGTTACAGCTGCATTCGGCAATTCAATAAGCTGAAGATCGTCTTTTGTAGCTGACTGGTAGGTAGCAATGTTATTGGAATATGCCTGAACGCAGGCGGTTTTTCCGGCAATAAGGGAGGAAGTGGACTCATTGGATTCGGCGTAATCTGCGGAAACGTTGGCCGGGGGTATCCATCCATTGGTGCGCCATTTGGCCCAAAGGTCAAAGTACTGCTGGACTGACTGTAATGTCAATTTGGTTACCTTCCCGTCCCACATGGGAGTGCCGTTTGACCCTTGCCAGTAGCCAAAGAAGGAGGAGCCCGACGCAGTAGCGCTGTTATCGGTCATGGGGTACACGCCCTGGGGAAGCTTTGCCTTGACTTGATCCATCCAGGCCTCGAATTCAGCCCAGGTCATGGAAACTTTGGGCAGGGGAGCGCCTACTCTTTCAAGCAGGGATTTGTTGTAGATCATGGCGGGCATATTCATGGCCACGGGAATGGCGTAGAGTACGCCGTCCCTTGTTCCGGCATTGATCGCCGCAGTGTCAACTTTTGAAATGTCCAGTGCGCCGCTCTTTACATAAGGATCCAGGGGAAGAAGGAAATCCGCTACAGCCGGAGCGCTTTTATTGTCGTCAGCAATACCCAAGTTTGTGAAAGTGCCTCCAAGCTGGACAATGTCCACGGCGTTGCCACCGGCAAACTGAACCCTGAATTTGTCAAAGTGCTCGTTTGTTCCAGGAGCGGGCTCTCCGGCGACAATATTCCCGGTCTCATTCGTATAAATGTCGATAGCCTGTTGAACTGCCCTAAGGCGGGCTTCACCGCCCCAATAAGACCAGCGGATTACAGAAACGCCCGGCGCTGCTGTTGTCTGCCTGGTGCCGCCGGCAAAGACCACAGTACTCATCAGAACAAGTACTGCCAAAACTAATGCAATTCTTTTCATATAAACCTCCAGATAATATATTCAGGGTAAACTACCCTTTAATACCCGTAGTGGTAATACCCTGAACAAAGTACTTTTGCAGGGAGAAGAACAGAACAAAACATGGAATCAGGGACAGCACCGACATGGCGAACATCGCACCCCATGAAGAAACGCCCGAGGAATCCAGGAAGAGCCGCAAGCCCAGCGGCACCGTAAACTTTTCCGGGGAATTAAGATAAATCATGTGGCCAAGAAAATCGTCCCAGCTCCACAGAAAGGTAAAAAGCACGGTAGTAATAATAGGAGGCACGCTCAACGGCACGATGATACTTGTAAAAATCCTGAATTTACCGCAGCCGTCTATTATGGCAGATTCATCCATGTCTTTGGGAAGGCTTCGTATAAACTGTACCATCAGGAAAATAAAATAACCGTCCCCGCCGAAAAACTTGGGCAGAACGAAAGGCTTGAAAGAATTAACCCAGCCCAAAGTACGGAAAATGATATACCGGGGGATCATGGTTACGTGTCCGGGCAGCATAAAGGTGATCAATAAAACAGCGAACCAAAATTTCTTTCCCTTAAATTCCAGCCGCGCGAAAGCGTAAGCTGAAACAGAACAAAGAAGCGCGTTGGCAATAACGCAGCCGATACTGATAATAAAAGAATTAAGATAAAAAGTCTTAAAAGAGACTATGCCTATTCCTTCCCATCCGTGGCTGTAATTATCAAAGATCCAGGGTTTCGGCCAAAGGCCCGGATCGCTGAATATCTGCGTTCCCTGTTTAAAAGAAGCAAAGAAAAGCCAGAGAACCGGATAAATCATCCCTAAACCCAGGACAATAATAACCAGATGCGAAAACCCCAGCTTGACAATATCGGAAGCGGAATTTTTCCTTTTCATTCCCCGCTCCCGTAGCTCACTAAAGAACCTGAAACCTTAAAGACCAAAAAGGTCATAGTCGCGATAATGGCAAGGAGTACCCAGGCCATAGCCGAGGCATACCCCATCGCCCCAAAGGAAAATGCCCGCAGGTAAAGGTAGAGGCTGTAGAACATGGTAGAGTCAACAGGCCCGCCGGTGCCGCCTGAGATTACATAGGCCTGCGTAAAAGACTGGAACGCGCCTATCATCTGCATGACCAGGTTGAAGAAAATAATAGGCGAAAGGCACGGCAAAGTAATGTGAAAGAACTGCCTGACTTTTCCTGCCCCGTCAACGCTCGCCGCCTCGTAGTATTCATTAGGTATCTGTTTTAACCCCGCCAAAAAAATTATCATGGGCGAGCCAAACTGCCATACCGTCAGAAGTATCAGGGTATAGATGGAAAATTCGGGGGTGGAAAGCCAGGAAGGAGGGTTTAACCTGCCTCCGGAAACCTGCCTGATTATAATATTGATAATGCCATCCCCGGCAAAAAGGCGCCGCCAAAGCACGGAAATGGCGACCGAGCCGCCCAAAAGGGTCGGTATATAGTAAATTGTGCGATAAAAAGGAATGCCTTTGATTTTCTGGTTCATCAGCATGGCTACTGCCAGGGCAAAGATCAGCTTGCTGGGTACGGAAACAAGAACAAAATGCAGGGTAACAAAAAGGGAATTCATGAACCTTTGGTCCCTGGGGAAGTCAGCGTTTCCGACGAACATGACAAAGTAATTGCGCAGCCCTATCCATTTGGGCGCCTGGATTATGTTGTACTGGGTAAAGGACAAATATAAAGAATAAAGTATTGGGTAAAAAGTCCAGGCAAAAAAACCTATCAGCCAGGGAGCAAGAAAGGCATAGGATGAAAGATTGTCTTTAAGGACTCTATTGAAAGACTTTTTATGTATTATGGGCTGTACTACTGAATTGCTTTCCATTTTTTTCTTAGAAACCCCTGAGCTAAAAAAGAATATAATACAGTGTACCGCTAGTCCGGCATATCGTCAATGTAAATGATTTGTTTCTTCATACAGAATCAATTACATGAAAATACCTTGTTTATTTTTTTTATAGGACTTACCCTGATGATTATGACAAAGGAAAAACTAAAAATATGCTACATAGGCGGCGGTTCAAGGAATTGGGCGTGGGTATTAATGCAGGACCTCGCCTTTGAAAAAGAGCTTTGCGGAAATATAGAGTTATTTGATTTAAAATACGAAGACGCTCAAACCAATGAGATAATCGGCAACAAACTAATGGAAAAGCACAACCGGGGCCGATGGAAATTCCACGCAAACCCATCGCTGGCGGACGCGTTAGGCGAAAGCGACATTGTTATTATTTCGATACTACCCGGCGATTTTGAGGAAATGGCCGTCGACGTTCACACCCCGGAGAAATACGGCATCTACCAATCAGTCGGAGATACGGCGGGAGCCGGCGGGATCATACGCGCACTGCGGACTATACCCCAGTTCAGGGAAATCGCTAAGGCAATACGGAAAAACGCCCCCGCCGCCTGGGTAATCAATTACACAAACCCCATGGCAATTTGCACCCGCACATTGTACAAGGAGTTCCCGCAGATAAAAGCGTTCGGTTGCTGCCATGAGGTTTTTCACACACAGAAACTCCTCGCCACTGTTCTTGAAGAAGCGAATTACGCCCCGCCTGGCAGCATCAAGCGGGAAGATATTAAAGTTAATGTTTTGGGCATCAATCACTTTACGTGGATCGATAAAGCGTACTGGAAAGATACCGACATATTTCCCCTCTATAAAAAATTCGCGGAAAAATATGCGGACACGGGCTTTATAAAAACACAAGCTTCCGGCATGGAAGCCAATGCTGACGATCCTGAGCGGCAAAAATTCTTTGGCTCAACCGACCGCGTTAAAATGGATCTCTTCCGCCGCTACGGGCTTATTGCCGCCGCCGGCGACAGGCACCTTGCGGAATTCTGCCCCCATTCGTGGTACCTTTCTTCGCCGGAAATTGTCGAAAGCTGGGGCTTTGCCCTTACTCCGGTTTCATGGCGGATCAAAGACCGCGAAAGGTTGAAGCTAAAAGCGAAAGCGTACCGTGACGGAACAGAGGAATTGGTTCCCGTTGAGTCCGGCGAGGAAGGTATAAAAATAATAAAGGCGTTAACAGGGCATGGAGACCTTACAACAAACGTAAACCTTCCAAATAACGCTCAGATGCCTGACCTTCCAAAAGGCGCTGTAGTCGAAACAAACGCTGTCTTTGCGAATGACGGTATTGAACCCGTTACAACCGGCGGGCTTCCTGTCGATTTAAGGGCTTTGGTAACGCATCACTCGCTGGCTCAGGAAGGGATTGTCGAAGCGGCGTTTGAAGGCGACATGGAAAAAGCGTTCCGCGTTTTTTCGCTCGATCTCGCGGTTCAAAGATTGCCGCCTGGCGACGCCCGCTCTCTTTTTAATGAAATGTGCCGCGCAACCGGCGTTATAGGCAAATAACTGGAATAGCGATGATAGACCGCCGTACTGTAATAGAGAGGCATAATCCCCATTATAAAGCATTGAACAAAGCCGCGCCGCTTTCCGTAGGGAACGGCATTTTTTGCTTTACCGCCGATTTTACCGGCTTGCAAACTTTTTTTGAAGATTACTCCTCGGCGCAGGACGCATTCCCGCTTTGCACAATGGCAGAATGGGGCTGGCACTCGTACCCATACGCCGAAGACAGCTCTCTTTTGCGCCTAACGCCCTATGATACCTTTGGCAGAACGGTTTATTACGCCACTGACGATAAAGGGCAGGAAGGGCTTTTTAAGCGGATTAGGGTCAACGCGCATAAATTTCATTTGGGGCTGATTGGTTTTGAAATGTCAAACAGAAAACTTTCAATAGAAGATTACGAACCTGTCAGCCAAACGCTTTCTTTGTGGGAAGGGGTCCTGTCTTCCGAGTTTAAAATTGACGGAAATACTGTTAGGGCTGAAACATTTGCCCATCCGGAAGAAAATACGTTGTATGTCAGGGCTGAATCGCCGCTGCTAAAAGAAAAGGCATTGCGCATAACGATCAAGTTTCCCTATGGTAGCCATAAAAAAACAGGAGCGGACTTCTCATCCCCGGATTCGCATGAAACAAGAGTTTGCGTGAGCAGGGATGGTTTTATTTACATAGAAAGAAAACTTGACGATACGGTTTATACAGTTACCGTCTGTGGAAGCGGATTTACCGTTATACTCAATGAAAAGCAGCATACCATACATTTAAACCCGCATGATGAATGTATAGATTTCAGTATCCGATTTGAACCAATAAACATCCCCTCTCTTTCTGCCGCCGGAATCGCTTTAGGCAAACCACAGGAAAAGCAGGCGGATTTATTTGACAAAGCAAAATCAAAATGCCTTTCGTTTTGGGAACGTTATTGGAATACAGGCGGCTTTATCGATTTTACAGGATCAACCGACCTCCGCGCTGTTGAGCTGGAACGGCGGATAATACTTTCGCAGTACCTGACAGCGATTCAGAGCAGGGGCAAACTCCCACCGGCGGAGACCGGCCTTACATGCAATAGCTGGTACGGCAAGTTCCACCTAGAGATGCACTTCTGGCACCACGCGCATTTGCCGCTCTGGGGCAGGGCAGAAGATTTATTAAGAACCCTTGGATATTACAAAAAGATACTGGATACCGCCAAAAGCATAGCTTCTTCGCAGGACTACTCGGGCGTGCGCTGGCCGAAAATGTGCGACCCGTCGGGGCAAAATACGCCTTCGTCAGTAGCCGTTCTGTTGATCTGGCAGCAGCCGCACCCGATAATGCTTGCAGAATTGTGTTGGCGTGCAAAAAAAAGCGAAAGTTTTCTGCACGATTACCGCGACATTGTCGTTGAAACTGCCGAATTCATGAAAAGTTTTGTTCATTCTGAAAATCATTCCGATGAATCCCGTTATATTCTGGGGCCGCCGTACATTCCTGCTCAGGAACGCCACGATCCCAAAACGATCCTAAACGCCGCGTTTGAGCTCGAGTATTTCCGCTGGGGTTTTCGCACTGCGGATGAATGGCTGCAAAGGCTTGGGGAGCAAACGCGCTACGGGGAAATCGCGGAAAAGCTAAGCCTTCCGGCTGTAAAAGACGGAGTCTACCTGGCGCATGAAAATTGCCCGGATACTTTCTGCAAGTTCCCCTTTTACACCGACCACCCCTCAATGCTCGCGATGTATGGCGTACTAAACAGCGATAAAATTGACACCAGCATAATGTCCGCTACGCTGGATAAAGTGCTTTCTGTGTGGGACAAAAAAACTTTCTACGGCTGGGACTTCCCGATGATGGCGATGACCGCCTGCCGCCTTGGCAGGTACAAAGACGCTATCGATCTGCTTTTAATGGAAAGCCTGAAAAACACCTGGCTTGAAAACGGCCATAACAAAATGACAGGCGACGACGCCCTCCCCCTCTACCTTCCCGGCAACGGCGCCCTTTTACTAGCCACCGCAATGCTCGCCGCTGGTTACGGCGATAAAAAAGGCTCATCCCTCCCCGAAGGCTTTACTGTCAAAACTGAGGGTATGATTTCATATATTTAAATTTTTTCTCACACAAAGGCACAAAGCTTCACTAAGGGCACAAAGCTGTTGTTACAGGTAGCTAATCCTTTATTACACGCTTTTTACGCCACTTGCCGCTGCGCCAGCGTAGAGTAAACGCTGTGCCGCGGACAATAAAGTCAGCCCCCATAGCGAGCCATACCCCAAGCGAGCCAAGGCCGAGGGTGAATGTAAAGAGGTACGCCATGCTGACGCGTACCGTCCACATGGAAATAGTGGACGCGATCATTACAAAGCGGACATCGCCGGCTGCCCTCAGCGCGTTTGGCAGGGCAAAGCTTACTGACCAGCCCACAGCCATGGAAATGCAGTGGATTTGCAGGAATACTTTCGCCAGATTATGAGCCTCGGGGCTTAGGGAAAACAGGCTGACCAGCGATTCCATAAAAATGAAAATAAGGGCGCTGATGATGAAAAGCGTGATATAAGCCAGCCTCATAATTTTGAAGGTCTGTTTTTTCGCCTCTGCATAATCTCCGGCGCCGACACACTGCCCGACAATCGTGAGCAGGGCTATGCCATAAGCGGTGCCGGGCATAAACGAGAATGAATTGATCACGCTCGCGATGGCATTGGCGGCAATCGCGCTGGTGCCGAAAACAGGAAAAATGCGTTGGGTAAGAAGCTTGCCAATCATGAACATGGAGCTTTCTATTCCCGACGGAAGGCCGACTCTCAGGATATTTTTAGCCATGGATTTTATCAAATGAACGTCCCTAAGCCCCGAAAGCGATATGGGGCTGTCTTTATCGCGAATAAGCATTGTGGTAGTGATCGCCGCTGCGGCAATTCTGCAAACCAGCGTAGACAGGGCTGCCCCCGCCACCCCGATCTTAAGCCCGTAGATCAAAAACGCGTTGCCTCCGATATTCAGGATATTTACAAGGATGGCAATACGCATTGGAACCTTTGAGTTTCCGATAGCCCGGAACAACGCGGCGTTCGCGTTGTAAACAGCCAAAGCCGGATAGGAAAGCGCCGTGATCAGGAAATATACAGAAGAGGCGATCATCACATCGTCTTCAATTTTGCCATAGATCAGAGCGATAATCGGTCGGCGCAATACAACGCTTACAATTGTCATAACCAGGGAAATCAGGATTACAATGTACACCAGCTGCTTTGAAGCGATCCTGGAATCCCTCAAGTCGCGCCTGCCTATGTACTGGCTTACGACAACCGCGCCGCCGGTACACATGGCGGAAAAAGCGATAACCAAAAGGTTGTTGATGTTGTCGACAATATTAACCGCAGATACGGCGTGCTCGCCTACGGAACTGACCATGATAGTATCCACAGCGCCCATTGTAACGGCGAGTATCTGCTCGATTATGAGGGGCCATAAAAGCGAGAACAAAGCCCGGTTATTCCAATTAAGAGTATCAGGCACCATTTTTTAAATCACTCAAGAAGCGCACGTCCTAAAATTGTCGTTATGATAGATTAATACGTTTGTACTATATTAATCAATCTATTAAAAAGGAATCTCACAAAATACATTAAGGCACAGAAATTTGACACATATGTAAATTTTATAGTAAATTAGACTTGGTATATTGTGTACTGCCTGATTATCTCGATAAGAGGTAATAATATTAGGGGGACTTATAAAAAATGAAGTATTTCAATGAATTGACTGTTGATATTGGCGATGAAGAGGCCTTTCCATCACAAATTTTTGAACGCACAAGGGAGAACCCAATTATGAATTTAACAGACCCTTGCCAAATTAGTGAAGATTCGCTTGTAGAATGTGCGGATCGTTTTCTCGATGAGTTGCTTCATACTTTGAGGACAAAAGAAAACTAAACCAAAATGAGTGCAATGCCTGCTAGCCTACTGGACTTTTATACTGCTTTATTTCAGGATGCAGTTTTTGTTCAAATTAACCGTGAAGAATATGATCTGGACAATGGTCAATTTAAGCGAAGAAACATAGATGACGTTGTAAAAATGATCGCGGAAATGGCGGATTGGCTTTACGACAGGATGGTAGTCAAGGAACCTTTATTTGATAAATGCAAACCTCATATAGATCAATCTGGCTTACGTGCGGTGATCTCCCGATATTCCCGCGATATTTACGGTTTTCGCCGTATAAAAGCCAAGCTGAAAAACCTTGAAGAACTTGTCGAGAAACTTGTTGGGAATACAGTAAAGTTCAAGGAAGAAATCGAAAGAATTATTCTGGAAAGCGCTGATTTTGGCTTTCGAATTCCTTCCAGTAATCCTTATATCCATCGGGAAGCGGCGGTTCTTTTATACTGGTTTTCAGTTTTGAAACCTTTTCACCTTGATTACAAACCAAATGTGGAAAAGCCATTTCCTGATGAGTATTATCGCATTTACTTTAATGAGTATTTTTCTTATTCGCTAATAAATCTTGCGCTTCGTGCTCAATCGGTAGAACTTTCGATACATAAAAACGAGGTGTATTTTAAGGTTGAATTTTTGGGTCAGTTGCATTACAGAAACTTGAATCGATCTTCTCTAGAAATTTTTCTGCCAAATTGGGTAAAAAATATCAAAAATACCACCTAAAAAGGCGCCTGAAACCAAACAAAAAACGCCCTGTGGAATGCTTTTTTATTAATGTCTTTAGACCGTCAACTTTCTATATTTCGGTGAGCCACCAAGATAAATTGTCGTTAGTGACCAAAGAACGAAGCAGGCAATGTTTTTTCCGTTATCTTGCCAAAACCAGAATTTAGAGGGATTATTAATATGGTATATATTATATAAGGAGGCTTAAATGAAAAAGCTTGTTTCTCTACTTATTGTCCTGTTTATAGCGGCGGGAATGGTTATGGCGCAGAATACGGTTACTGCCTATACCACCCTGGAAGAAGTCCTGGCAAAGGCTCTTTTTGAAATGTATGAAAAAGAGACCGGTGTAAAGGTGAACTTTGTCCGGTTGTCAGGGGGCGAGGCGGTTGCCCGTATCGAAGCGGAAAAGGCGAACCCACAGGCATCCATCTGGGTAGGCGGGGTCGGCCTTGACCATATCACCGCAAAATCCAAGGGCCTGACTACCCCTTATAACTCCAGGGAAGCGGTTAATACACCCGCGCAGTTCAGGGATCCGCAGAATTACTGGATTGGGCTTTATGTAGGCCCGCTTGTGGTCTCTACAAATCTTGACAGGGCCAAAGCCCTTGGGCTTACCCCGCCAAAAAGCTGGGCGGATCTCTTAAAACCCGAATACAAAGGCTATGTCCGTATGGCAAACCCCAATACTTCGGGTACCGCTTACAATGTTGTTACCACAATCAGATACCTGAACAGCAAGGACGAAAACAGGACCTTTGATTACCTCAGAAGGCTGGATGCCAACATCGATCAGTATACCCGTTCCGGATCGGCGCCGGGGCAGAGCCTTGCCATCGGTGAAATTCCCGTTGCCATAGGCTACGCCCACGATCATGTAAGGCTTAAAGCCAATGGGGCTAACATTGAGATCAATGCCTTTGCGGAAGGGGCCGGTTATGAACTGGCGTCAATGTCGCTTATCAACGGAGGCAAGGAACCGGTACAGGCCCGGCAGCTTTACGACTGGATACTGTCCTCTCCCAATGCCCAAAGGCTGTTTGTCAATGACTGGTACCTTGTGCTTGTCCGGAACGGCGCAGCAAGGCATCCCCTCGCCCTCACATTGGATCAGATCAAGACAGTGGATCAGGACATGGCATGGGACGGGGACGCTGCCAACAGAAAACGGCTTCTTGACCGCTGGACTGCCGAAATAGAATCCAAGCGCTGAGATTATAGCTGATAGTAAGATGATTAATAAGAAGGGGCTTACCAAACTGATAGCCGCCTCATTGATTTTTGCGGTTTTTGACATATGGATCTATACGTCCCTTCTGGGTTCTTACCGCAAATATGAGGCGGCGAACAGCCTTAAAGATGTAAACCTCTTCGCTAAAACAGTCCCCACGAACCTTGACGACATTGACAATTGGCTGGCCGGCCTCCCCGAAATAATCGAGGGTGGCCGGGCTTTGTTTTTGGGAATGGATGAAAATTTTGATTTTTTCCCTGTTTCCGGAGACGAAATAGCTCAGGCCATCTGGGAAAGCAACAAAGATTCCGCGGATTTTAAGGAGGGCATGACGAGCGTTTACTACCTCCTGCCCTATACAGTGTCCCGCAGTTTCAAAGCAGCGGAACTCCGTGCCCTTCCCGGGATTGATCCCGGCAGCATCGTGTCTTCCATGAAAGTGCACCTTCTCCCAGTCCCCGACGAGTCCGGCTACGACATAAAAGGCGCTGTGCTTGTTGCGGCACCAGAAGAAAGCTCCAGGGGTTTCGAGCAGCTTCTAAGAAACCTGTCTATTCTGGCGTGGGTTATTTTTACCGTCCTTTTCGCCGTAGCCGTCCTTGCCAGGGATCCCATTACCGGCTACTCGGCTGTTTTCCTCTTCGCGTTCGCGATTGCCTTTGTGGCTTACCCACTATTCGAGTCCTTCAGGCTTACCTTCTTGCAGGAAGGGAATTTTTCCTTCAACGTGTGGAAAGAAGCCTTTAGCCCCAGGAACCTCCAGGCCCTTTGGGGTTCAACCAAACTGGGGATCATAACCGCTTCGGTTTCCACAATCATTGGGTTTATCTTCGCCTTCCTTATAGAACGGACAAGCGTGAAGTATAAAAAACTCATCGGAACCCTGGCGACCATGCCTGTCATCTCGCCACCCTTCTCCCTTACCCTTTCGGTGATACTCCTGTTTGGCAACAACGGCCTTATAACAAACCAGCTACTGGGCCTGAAAAACTTTTCGATCTACGGCCTTAAGGGCCTTGTAATGGTTCAAACCGTGGGGATGTTCCCAATAGCTTTTATGACCATTTCTTCAATCCTCAAGTCCATTGATTCCACCATGGAAGACGCCGCAATGGATCTTCGCGCGACGAGGCTTACAACTTTCCTTACGGTAACCCTGCCCCTTTCGCTTCCGGGCCTCCTATCGGCCTGGCTTCTGGTTTTTACCACTTCCCTCGCGGACTTCGCAAACCCCCTACTTTTGGCAGGTTCCTACCGCGTGCTTTCGGTGGAAGCGTATATCATTGTTACAGGCAGAAACTACCTGGGAGGCGGCGCAGCCCTGAGCCTGCTCCTTCTTTTACCCACACTTACGGCTTTCTTCGCGCAACGTTACTGGGTGAACAAAAAAAGCGTGGTAACCATCACGGGCAAGCCCTCAACCCGCCTGACTGAGCTAGCCTCCAGGCCGGTGCGCATCGCCCTTTCAGCGTTTGTAATTCTCTGCATTGTCTTCATCCTGTCCCTTTACGGGACTATTATCGCCGGCTGCTTTGTTAAAGCCTGGGGAATTGATTATTCTTTTACCCTCTCGAATTTCGGCGAGGCCCTCGCAAGGGGATGGCAGTCCATTTCCAACACCGTTACCCTGGCCGCTGCGGCGACTCCCATTGCCGGCATCATCGCAATGGCGGCGGCTCTGATTATAGTGCGCCAGAAATTCGCCGGCAAGCGGGTTCTTGAGGTCCTGCTTATGACGCCTTTCGCAATCCCCGGTACCCTTCTGGGTATCTCCTACATACTCGCTTTTAACAAACCGCCCCTGCTTTTGGTAGGAACGGCGGCGATTATCGTTGTTAATTACGTTGTCCGCGAACTGCCGGTGGGCATTGAAACCGGAGCCGCAAATCTGCGGCAGATCGATAAATCGATAGAAGAAGCTGCCCAGGATCTGGGAGCGGATATGTCCAAGGTCTTTACTTCCGTGGTGCTTCCTCTGGTAAGGCCCAGTTTCCTGACCAGCATGTCCTACACCTTTGTCCGCTCAATGACTGCGGTAAGCGCGGTGATCTTTCTGATCTCCGCTCGCTGGTACCACCTGACCGTGCAGATATATAACTTTTCGGAAAACTTGCGCTTCGGCATGGCAAGCGTCCTTTCAACCGTGCTGATCGTAATCGTCCTGGCCGTCTTCGGCCTGATGCAGGTTCTTGTCCGCGACCGGGGCATTAACGCCAGGCAAATATCGCAATAAGAGAGAAACCATGGAAAAGAAAAAGAGCGTTTCCGTCAGCCTTGAAGGGGTAACCAAGGTCTTCAAAAACACAAAGGGAAAGTCCGACGTTATCGCGGTCCATGAATCCAACTTCACGGTGCAAGCCGGGGAGCTTGTAACGCTGCTGGGTCCATCGGGCTGCGGAAAGACTACAACCCTCAGGATGATCGGCGGCCTTGAGCTACCAACATCCGGGAAGATACGCATAGGCTCCGAAGACGTTACTATGCTGCCGCCTAACGCCAGGGATACCGCCACGGTCTTCCAGAGTTACGGCCTTTTCCCGCATTTAACGGTCGGCGAGAATGTCGCCTACGGTTTAAAGCTCAAAAAAATGCCAAAAGCGGACATCGACAAAAAGGTAAGGGAATTTCTTGACATGGTTGGCCTTGGCGATCTCCACGACAGGCCTCCCGGACAGCTTTCAGGCGGTCAGCAACAGCGGGTTGCCCTTGCGCGTAGCCTTATTGTGGAGCCTTCGGTGCTGCTTTTGGACGAGCCGCTCTCCAACCTGGACGCGCTGTTGCGGGAACAAATGAGGGTGGAAATACGCCGCATTCAAAAAAGTCTTGGAACGACGGCGGTTTATGTTACCCATGACCGCGTTGAGGCCATGACGCTTTCTGACCGCGTAATCGTTATGCGCGACGGCAAGATTCAGCAGATCGGCACTCCCCAGCAAATCTACGAAGACCCCGACAGCAAGTTTATCGCAGGCTTTGTGGGAAAGGCGGCTTTTTTCCCTGTAGAACTGCTTGAAAAACGCGCCACCACAGGTAGCTGGGCTTGCAAATTAAATAACAAAACCTTCGAGCTAAACCGTTTCGCAAACGATGTGGAATCAGGAAAGGAAGCGCTTATAATGGCCCGCCCCGAATCCCTAAGATTGGCGGAAAGCGGAGTGGGCGCGGTGGAAGGAATCGTTAAAATGAACGTCTACCTGGGCCACAGTATAGAGAGTTTTGTAGAAACCCCAGATGGCGAAGTCCTTATACAGATAGACGATCCGGCTTCAAAGAAAATTTACAGCGAAGGCGCAAAGGTTTCCATCGAATTTAACCCAGAGCGAATACGGCTGCTTAGAAACGAGTAAAAACTGTTTCCTCTTCACGCTCTTTCCTTTATTTATTCCTTAGGTATTTATGAGAGATAAAAAACAGCAAGCCAGAAATTATGAACATCGCAATCGTAAAAATTATTTTTAGCTCCATAATGTCATTTCCCGGCGCCATTATCGATTCCCTGGAAATATCAGAGCAACTAGTATTGATCTTCCTTTGTAATGGGACAAACTGCTTGTATACTGCTGATTATCTGTAAGTCGCCTCCCTTATAAATCAGGTTTGGAGCTTTTTCATTGTAAAAAGTGTTTTTCCCGGATATGGCAAAAAACGCAAGCAAATCCGCATTGTTATTCGTAGAATTGCCGTTAAGAATATTATAGCGACAAAAAAGATGGCCTAGCTCATGGGCGACGAAAATACGAAGGTCCCGATAATCATTTTGAGGATTAAATGCAATAATCGCTCCTGAACGCCATACCCGCATTGTAGCTTTGCCATTTGTGGGATTATTTTTCCATAGCGTTATCTTAAAACGGGGAGCTTTAGGGTCATTCGCCTTTATCTTCTTAAAAACCAGGTCCTCTGCGACAGAAACAAGGTGTGCAAGAAACTCTTCCTGGATAAGAGGGAGTATAGTCTCGTTGTACACCCTGTAAAAATCTTCACAACGCTCTTCAGGCACTTTAAAAGTCCTGGCAAGGCATTCTCTTATGTCTTTCTCAAGGGGCATTATACCAATTCCTTCCATTTTCCATCAAGGAAAAACCGTAACTCGTCCATATACTCATCTTCATCGGTGTGTGATTCGTTGGGGGCATCAAAAACTTCCTGAACCTGCATAGTATGGCGCAATAACATGGTTTTTAAGGGAAAATTATCAATATCGAACTTGCTAAATACCGCGTCAACGCCTTCTTCATCCGAGCAATCCAGGAGCGAGTCCATTACTTGCCCTATTACTTTTACATCGTTTGCTGTAACTGCCATAAAATTAATTCTCCAATTAGTTAATAAAAAACCACAGCTCAAAGCTCGTGGGTATGAACCCCGCCTTGAATGAGCTATTAAACTCGTCTGCGAAAATAACAATAAAATACAAAAATACAGCTTACGCGCTTTTTAAAAGGCGAAGCTGTTTCTTTTTACATGAGTTAACTTAATTGGGTTACGCCAATTCCTTGGCGCTGGGTTACGCTTTTGCTTTCCCATATCCCTTTTCAAAATAAATATGGTACGGGAACTTCTAAAATATTTTTTAGAAGTTCCCGTTTATGTACCCTTAGGTTTTCAAAAAACTTGTTAAAAGCGCCCCCTTTCGGGAGCGCTTTGCTTTTTATAAAGAGCGTTAGGTCTTATTCAAATGTAACAACAACCGGGACTGTTCTTGTGGCTGCGGAACCAGCAGATGATAAGAGGTAAATAGGATCGGGCCAGCCCAATAGAATCGTTAAAGTGGTAGCTGTATTAACATTGGCATTCGTCCAACCTGAATTTGCTGTGTTAAAACTACCTTTAGTAATTCTATCTGTAATATCTGTTCCACTCGAGACCAGGGTAGGATTGTTCGCCCCAACATAGTATGCTTTTACTCCAATAATGGTGCTAACAGTGGTAAAAACATTGTCAAGAGCATCATCAGCACTAGTACCGTTAGAAGCCATAGTTATATTAATCGCTGACCCAGTCCCACTGGATGGCCCAATGCTTGACGGTGCTACCAATCTCACGACCAAAGGTATTGTAGAAGTACCCCCACTATAAGTATAACGGATACTCGATGTAAATGAAGTGGCAAAAGAGCCAGTACCAGAAGTAGCATCTTTCCAATCAGGAGTCCAGCCGCCAACTGTGCCAATTGTTGAGGAAGCAGTTAATACAGCCCAGGTAATTTCTTCTTCTCCGGGGTTTACAAATGCACCTGTAAGAGCGGTCGAGTTGCGTTCGTTGTCCCAGTAGAATGTAACTGTAATAGCGTCTAAAACATCGTCTTCATCGCCAGGTTCATAAATGCCCAGCAACATATCCTGTATAGTACTGGTACCAGCTGAGTCATAAGAATATCCCGGAGCCGTGTCTGGATTCGTATAGAGAGTGAAATCAGTACTATGGCTATTTCCGGAAACGTTCTCCGTAACAAACACGGTCAAGGGGCCGCCAATGACAGTAAAAGGCGTGCCTGCAGAATCAGTACCGGCTGTACCTAGGCCTGTCGGATCAAAGGTAAGTTCAAATATATTGGCGCCAATATGGACTGGAGTATTCCCTGCCTGGAGCTCATAGACAGTTACATAAAAATTATCCCATACAGGGTCGCCTTTAAGCTGGTCAAGGGTATCGTCATTGTAGTAATCTATATCTGGCACATCGCTTTGGTTAATATTAATACTCTTAATATAGAAGTTCTCAAATGAACGCAGAGTAACAACCTTAGCATCGCCAATAAGATACCCAGTAATCGGGTCTTTAGCTGTAAGAGTTAATGTCGTATCGCCTTCAGCAACATAAATTAATACTACCGTATGAGTAGAGACACCATTAGCATTTGGGGTAGCTTTGGTAATTACCTGGGTACCGGATGTAAGAGCGGGGACAGGAGTAGCAGGAGCAGTACCAGCTGAAAACTGAACGTAAGCAGTATTACCAATGTCCCAAATCAATGAACTGGCCCCTGTTACACTATAGGTTATGTACTGGAAATCCAAACCATTTACATCAGCAATTACAATCTCGCTTGGCCCGCTATTTATATACGCAAGCTGAGGACCGCCACCGCCGCCGCCACCGCCCCTGCCTGGGCCTTTGCCGTCATAGCCGCCTTGAGATGTACTGCCGTCGCCTTCGCCGGTGGTTGTGGTACTTGGGCAAGCAAGCATTAAGCATCCTGCTAACGCGATAATAGCGATAACAGCCAGAATGTTATTCCTTTTCATAAAAACTCCTTACGCGAAAATTCGCTAAATAATAAAAAAGCCGATTAACGCCTTTTTGGCTGACGGCAATTTTCCAAGTGGTTTTATACATCGTTTCCTCCCATCAGCCGCGCTATTATTGCGGGCCGCCTTTGAAAATCCGATTATAATTACCCCTAGATACATAGTAATTATATACTAAGCATAAAAAAATGTCAAGCAATAAAAAAAAAAATTTACATATTTTGATAATAAAAAACTTCCTTAAACATCAGTTTACATTTATATTATCGGCAGGAAAAATATGCCACAATGCCCCTTTTTTACGATGTTTCGCGCTGTTTCGCGGCAAAAACCGAAGGAATTCCCGCCCCTTTCGAACCGCAAGTAAACCCGCAAAAAACGCAAAAAACAGCTCTTTGCCGCCCAATTTTGGGTGGTTTTAGTGCATGCTCGTGTAGTTTGTGGCAAATCCTTCTATAAATAGCGATTAATTTTAACCAGATTACGGTTTTTCCCTTAGCTTTTCAATGGCCTCCATACCAAGGCCGGTGATTTTCTGGACAAATTCCATAGAAGCGCCTTCCGCCAGGGCGTTCCTGGCTATTTCTTCCCTGCCTTCTTCCCTGCCTTCTTCCCTGCCTTCTTCCCTGCCTTCTTCCCTGCCTTTTTCCAGGCCTTTCTCCAGGCCTTCTTCCATTCCTTCCTCATACCAGACTTGCTTGGCGTCATCCCAGTTCCATTCGGTAAGCAGCATATTCAGTACCTCCTTAGCGTTTTTCTCTAAAAATTCCTTCAAAATGTCGTGATCCCGGCAGTATATTACAGCCTTCCTTATAGCCTCCTCCCTGCTATTGCCCTCCGCCTCATACTCCCTCACCTTCCCTACAAACGCGCAATAGCCGTTAAGCGTTTCGCATCTCCGCACTATCCCCACGTTCCTCCCCTGGTTGATGTTTATTACCCTCGCTTTCAGCTCAAGGCAGGGGTTTCCCGCATCCGGCATGCCCAGGGAGGCCGCCGGCTCAAAGGCGTCGGATAGCTTCAGCACCTCCTCGTCCGGGTATGGCGATAGCCCGTTGTACAGCACGAAGAACTCGGGCCTTGGCAGGGCTATGGGTTGCGAAGCGTAGATTTTTTTATCGCCGATTGTTTTCTCGTACACCCTGGCTATGTAAAGCAGAAAGCGCAGGGCCATATTCGGGTTTATCGTAGACTGGTGCTCGATAAGGATTACAAGTTTCCCGCCTATTTCAAAGGAAATGTCGTTTACCCTGTCCATAAAAAGGGCATTTGGCGGGGGAATGCAAGGATAAAAATGGAAACTGGCGCCTTCCAGGACGAAACAGGCGCCAGTTTTATCATGCGTTAAAAACCAACCTAAAATTTAAAGGCTACTCCGGCCTTGGCGATAAATGGATAGCCCACTTCAACCACAGCGCCGACGCTGTCTGTAAAGTAATAATGCATGCCTGCCTGGCCGCCAAATTTCATGCCGCTTTCTACATACTTGCCATGACCCTGCATTTTGGAGTCATCGTAAAAAAAGTTGTAGCCGACAAAAACGCCTGTATACAGGTCCAGCTGGCTCACATCAAGATTCCAATGCCAGTTAGCCCTTGCGCCAAAAGTCATGTAAGTCCAGGTCGAAGAATAGGTTAAGAGTGGCGTGTTAAAATTAAACCGATAAAACGCCAAAAGACCGCCTATCGAAATAGGGAGGCCTACCGGAAGGCAATAATCAGCGCTTACAATAATAGGCGGTATTTGCATCGAAGCGTTTCGGTGGTCCGAAAGCGCATAACCAGCACCGGCATCCACCAGGATACTCCCGCCTTCAAGCGGCTGGGGGTAAATCGATAAGTCAGCCGAAAAGACCGAACCAGCCACAACCAAAAGAACCAAAAAAAACAATAACCCCTTTTTCATAAAACCTCCTGATAAATATTATGCCTAAAGGCATTATAAACTATGTAATAATAATAACTGATTGTTTCTAATTTGTCTCGCTTTTTTTTCGTTGTTTGGCAATGTACACAGATTTGTATTACAATTTAGCATGACGACGATAACCGTAAGGGCTGGACAAAAGCCGACTAAAGAACAGATAAAAAGAATCCGGGTTGCGGCAAAAGCACCTATTGTATACACAGAGGATTGCCCGGAATCCACCCCGGAAGCCCTTGCCGAGTTTGCCGCTAAGGCAAGGGAAATCCGGCAAAGCCTAAAAGCCAAAAAACCGGCCATTACTATCCGTATAAGCTCATCCTGCCTTTCAAAATACAAATCCCTTGGCAAAGGCTATACGGGCATTATGGCCGACGTGCTGGACTACGTCGCCGAAAACCCTGAAATTCTCGCAAAAGCCCAAAACTATACGACAAACGCATGAATGAATTTTTACCACAAACCACGCTAACCGCGGCGCGTACGGCTGAATAAATCCAGCCTAAATTAGTGTAAGTGGTGGGATTTATTTGCGCCGGAACATGCTACATTAATCCGTAAACGCCTTTACAGGCGCTATTGTTTGTTCCCAATTAAGAAGGATCATGAAGGTTTTCCAGCAAATATCGAAGTAAGAGTTCGTGAGGTTCGTGGTTATTTTCTTTAAAATCCCAGGTCTTTCCCGATTAGGATCACCTTGATTCGCCCTTTTGGCTTGCAGATCCTTGTGCGGACGATGTAAGTACAGATTGAATCGGGCGAAAGGCAGTCGGCGCAGGCGCCTGTTTCATTGCATGGGGTTTTGACATTCGGGAAGCGCTGAGTATTTGCCGGGGCGGCGACTGTCCTGGCCCTGTTTGCGGCGTCCATAACGGTCTTTGCCACCTTGTTCATCCCAGCTACCACAATTACCTGTTTGGGGCCGTAAATCATCGCAGCTACCCTGTTGCCGAAGCCGTCGATATTAACCAGCTGACCGTCCTCGCTTATTGCGTTTGTCCCGGTAAGGAAGGTGTCGCATAGCAGGGCCAGGCGCATCAGTTCCATCCGCTCCTCGGGCGATGCTGCCTTGTCCCTGTCGATGACCTTGTAGCCCCTTTCTACGGCAATGCCTTGCAGATTCAGGGCTACCGTTGTCATAGAGCCGCCCCAGGAAACCGTGTCCGTCTTTGGAATCAGGGAGAACACCTTTTCCACCGCTTCGCCTGTATCGGAAAAATACCATGCCTCAAAAAAGCGGCTCTCCAGGGCTTTTGCCACCTTTGGCCCCAGCTTATCGTATCGTAATTCTATTGGCGTTTTCATTCCTGACCCCTTTTTTGCTTAAAATAGCAAAATACTACATATTATATAATGCAAGAGGGGTATTGACTAGATTAAAAAAATATAGTAAAATAACGCTGAATAGGGAAAATTTTTTGGATTGTGCGTTTTTGGGCGCGTCCGGAAAGGGCACGCCGGCTTGTAAAAAGTTAGGGATTCTGCGATTCTCATTTTTTGGTTTTAATCAATCCTTAATATTATTAATATGCATCCCGTTTCTATCCTGGTTTAAAATTTTGCCGGGAAAGCTGGAGTCGTCCGCGTAATACGGACGTGAATATTTATTTGGACTATTGTCCGTGCGAGCCCGGTCGCTTCAGGCGGTAAATTCGCCTGTTTTCCGGGAGAAGGAATTTTTTCAATGGCTAAAAAACTGTATGTGGGCAATCTTTCCTACAATACCACTGAAGACGGCCTCCGCAACCTGTTCTCCGGGTTTGGCAGCGTAGCATCAGCAAAGATCATTTTTGATCGTGAAACCGGCAATTCCAAGGGCTTCGGATTTATCGAAATGAGCACGGATGAAGAAGCATCCGCTGCCATAGCGGGCACGAACGGCCATGAATTCGAAGGCCGCCAGCTTCGCGTGAACGAAGCGATAGACAAACCACGCAGGGAACGCGGTTCAGGCGGCGGCGGATACAACAACAACTGGTAATTGGGGAAAACAAAAAAAGGGCCGGACTAATTCCGGCCTTTTTGCAAATTGCCAAATAAAATCGGCATCGCACGTACCATACCCTTCGGTATGTTAAAAATCTTTTAAATCATTAATAAATGTATGAAAACTGCCGATTGCCAAAAGCATTTATGCTTAAAGCATCGGCCCCAGGATTTTAGGCGGATTTTCCATAGGCCCCCCTATACCGAAAAAAGCTTTTCCATCGATCCAAAAATTCAATGGATATAAACAAGCTCCCTTAACTTAATTCTAACACACACCACAAAAAATGCAAGAAAAAAAGTAAAAAATTCTTATACGTATTTGAAAGCTTATAGAAGAAATTAACCACGGAGAACACTGAGTAACACGGAGTTTTAATATGAAAACTATCTTTTCCTACCTTCGGTTCTGTAGCCGTGAAACTCCGTGTACTCCGTGGTTTTTATTATTTATTACTCCATTCCTTTTGGGGGGCCCAAAATTTCCGCAAGAACCACCGCCTGTTTCATGGGCGAAAGATGGTTTAAATAAATAAAGCCATGCGATGGCTCAACGGAAGGCGTTTTTGCCTTACTTGGGGGCAGCGGTTCCGGAATGCTTTTTACTGAAACAGGCAAACTGTAAACATTCGCATTGTCTTTTTTTACATGTACCGGTGTGGGAACAGCAGAGGGCGCAAACCGCCTCTCATCTTCATCATCTTCTTCATCATCCTCAAAATGAACAGTTATAGGCCGCGGTTTTGCAGTCGGCGGCGGATTACGTTTGTTCCGGGCCATCACAACCATTCGGCCTATAAAAATCGCCAGCGGTATGAGGACAATGATTATATTGAAAATGGAATCAACCATTGTTTCCCTTTGGCGGATTGCCCCCTATCGAGGAACGCATATCCGTGTCCGCCTGGATGTTCTTTAGCCGGTAATAATCCATCACCCCCAGGTGCCCGTTTCTAAAAGCATCGGCGATGGCAAGGGGAATTTGCGCTTCCGCCAGGACTACCTTGGCGCGGTTCTCCTGCACCAGGGCGATCATTTCCTGCTCCTGGGCCTGGGCTGCTGCCCGGCGTTTTTCCGCCTCCGCCTGGAAGCGGCGCTTGTCCGCCTCGGCTTGTTCTGCCTGGAGCTTGGCCCCAATGTTCTGCCCGACATCAACATCGGCAATGTCGATAGAAAGAATTTCAAAGGCGGTTCCGGCATCCAGCCCCTTGTCCATGACCGTCCTGGAAATGTTGTCAGGATTTTCCTGTACCGCTTTATAGCTCTCTGAAGACCCGATGGTTGTAACAATCCCTTCGCCAACCCTGGCGATTATGGTTTCCTCGGTAGCGCCGCCGACCAGCCGCTCGATATTGGAACGCACAGTTACCCTAGCCTTTACGCAGATCTGAATGCCGTCTTTGGCCACCGCGTCAATGGTGTGCTTCCCCTTGGACGGGTCCGGGCAGTCAATTACCTTGGGGTTGACGCTGGTACGCACAGCATCAAGAACGTCCCGTCCGGCAAGGTCTATGGCCGCAGCCCGCTGGAAAGGCAGGGGGATGTTGGCCTTATTAGCCGCAACCATGGCGCGGCTGACTTTCATCACGTCCCCCCTTGCCAGATAGTGGGTTTCCAGCATATCGGAAGAAATATCGATCCCCGCTTTGGAAAGCATGATCCGGGAGTCAACAATAACCCCGGCATTCACGTGCCGGAGCCACATCCCGATAAGCCGCCCCATGCCGACATGGGCCCCGGACAAAAGCGCTCTGAACCAAAGCCCGAAGAAACGGAAAAACAGGATTAGAAATCCCAGGGCTACTATACCGATAACAATCACGCCAAAAAACTGAATAGTTTCCATTTTTTGCTCCTTTAAGATTAAAATCTTTTAATTAAACTCTTCTTACAATAATTCTGTTTCCCCGGACGCGGGTTACTATAATCCCCTTGCCGGCTTCCACAAATTCATTGTCAGCTTCAACACTGTAAACCTTATCATTGATCACCGCCTTGCCCGCAGGCCGCAGGATCGAATCGGCAACGCCGATTTTGCCAACCAGAGCAAACAGGTTTTCCTCGTCTTCAATGGGAATAATATCCTTGCCCGCCGGGGAGTCGGGATCCGGGCCGCCGGCTGTTCCGGTAATTTGCGCCTTAAGCATGATCCTGTCAAACATCTTTAATCGCGGGCCAAGAAGGGCAATTACCGCGATTCCCGTAATGGACGCAAGAAGGCCAATAAAAACCACAAGGGCGTTTCTGCCAAAAAGCGCCCACTCCCAGTCAAAACGCGGAATCACGAAATCCTGCATGGACAGAACCAGGGAAAGGCCTATACAAATGAAGCCTGAAATGCCCACTACCCCGAAACCTGGAATTATAAAGATTTCCACTGCCAAAAGCCCCAGGCCCGCCAGCAAAAGGATAATTTCCAGGGAGCCAACCCGGCCAAGGAGGGCGCTTGCGCCAAAGACTATAAGAAAGGAAATAACCGCCGTAATGCCGGGAATGCCGAAACCAGGCGTTTGTAACTCCAAAAAGATCATGACAAGGGCCAAAAGGATGAGTATGGTCTGTACCGGGGCCGATGTAAGAAGGGTAATAATCAAGTCAGCCCCGCTGGGGTTTGTTTCGACAATTTCTCCCCTGAAACCAATTGCCGAAAAAAGAGCTTCCTGGTTTTCTACAAGGCCGGAAGCAAGGCCATAGCGCAGGGCTTCGCCCGCTGATAATGAAAGAAGCTTCCCCTGCTGCGAAATGATGCCAATACGCTCAATATCGGACGAGCCTTCTTTTTCCAGGCGCTCCAGTTCCGTCAAAGTAAGGGCCCTGGTCTGGCCGTCTACAGTAACATCCCAAAGTTCCACATCGTAATCCACCATAGCCAGGGCAAGCCCTACCGGGTAGCCGTTCTTTTCAGCAAGGGCTGCCATTTGCGAGCGGACTGCCGCCACCGACTTTTCCCCGGCGCCCTGCATTTCGCCACCGGCTCCTTCTACTACCGGGGCGGCAGCCCCCATCGAAGTCCCCGGCGCCATGAAAATATTCTGGCAGGAAAAGGCGATAAGCGCCCCTGCCGACCAGCTTACCCCCATGGAGTTTTCGCTGTTGTTTACCCAGGCAATGGTGCGGGCGTTTTTTACAGACATAATAAAGGACGTTATTTGCAGAGCCGAATCAACCCGGCCGCCGAAAGTGTCGATTTCAAAAACAAGGCAGTCCGCCCCCTCAGCCAGCGCCTTACGGGCTTCCCGCCGGACAAAAGCCACCAGCGAAGGCTCAATATCCCCCTGAATGGGAATTATCCAGGCTCTTCCCTTCACATTCTGGGCAGAAACCTGGGCAGGGAGAAATGACAAAACAAAACCCATAACGAGGAGGAGAAAACCGCTAAAACGGTGTTTTTTGATCATAGGCATATTATAGCAGACTTTTCCTGGGGTGGGAAGTGAAGTAACGCTTGACAATAATGATTAGAATGATTAGCAAGTAGGAGAAAGAAATGGCAATAGATATAAAAGAAACCGACGGCGAAAAGTACGAAAATATGCGCTCGCTAAATCAGGATTTAACCTTTGCTACGACAGAACAATTCTTTAAAATGGAAAATGTCTCTTTTGGCCTGAATCAGCGGAAAACACTCCATATGCAGACTGCTGACAGCGTATACACCAATTTAGGGGTTCTGCTATCCGACCAGTCAGTACATACCATTAAACTGGCTGTATTTGAAGGAACCGAGAAAGAAGTATTCAAAGATCGGCGGGAATTCTCAGGGTCGCTTTTTAAGCAATTGGAAGACGCTTATGCCTTTCTGGACATGTACAACCGCAACCATGGGGAGGTAAAAGGCCTTTACCGGGAGGACAGGCGGGACTACCCGGAGGAAGCCCTGCGGGAGGCTTTGCTTAACGCGCTGGTTCATCGGGACTACGCGTTTTCAAGCAGCACCCTAATCAGTATCTTTGAAGACCGCATTGAGTTTGTTTCTGTCGGCGGCCTTTTAAAGGGCATTTCCCTTGATGACATAATGTTAGGCTTATCGGCGCCCCGGAATATAAATCTTGCCAATGTGCTTTATCGACTTCACTTAATAGAAGCCTATGGCACGGGCATACAAAGGATTTTTCGGAGCTATGCCCGATGCGAAAGAATGCCGGAATTGCAAGCCACCGGGAACGCGTTTAAGATCACTTTGCCAAACAGAAACGCTAACACCCATTACGCGTATCATAATAACCCTTCCTTAACCGTAAACGAAGAAAAAGTAATCTACTTGTTCGATAATCAGAAGGAAATTATCAGAAAGGATGTAGAGGCTGCCCTCGCCGTCTCTCAGGCTATGGCGGTCAGGATCCTGCGCGGTTTATCTGACAAACAGGCTATACGGGCTGTCGGAGGGGGAAAGAAAACCCGGTATGTAAAAGCCGGTACGCCCAAAGTATGACATTTGTCATTTTTCTATAGCTGTTTTCAAAGCGCCATCCATATCAGGGCAGTAATAGGCTACATGGAGGCTAATTATGAACAATCTAAACAGTGTCCTTATCGAAGGAAACATGGTTCGGGATCCTTTGGTCCGTTCTACGCCAAAGGGTACGCAGGTTTGCCATTTTTCAATTGCGTCAAACCGCTTTTTCCGGCAGGATTCAAACCTGGAAAAAGAAACAGGTTTCTTCGATGTTGAAGCCTGGGGAAAACTGGCAAGCGCCTGCAGCTCCCAGGGACGTAAAGGACGGGGCGTCAGGGTAGTGGGCCGGCTAAAGCAGGATCGCTGGACGGGATCCGACGGGAAAAACCACAACAAGGTGGCAATTGTAGCGGAACACGTGGAGTACCGTTCCGACTTCAAAAAACCCGATCAGACTGTTTCCGAATCGGACAATTTGGCGGACGCCGCTTTCTTTAGCGATGATTTTAACCCGAATGGGGAACAGGACGCTTACTCCAGCCACAACGAAGAAAGCGTTGACGTTGAAGAATTGCAGGCGGTTTCTTTCTAGTGTTAAGCTAACCACGAAGCAGCGTAAAAGAACTGCGAAACCTCAGCCAAAAAGCTCTTCCGCGCCTTCGTGGTTACATAAAATTCGCATTTTGTTTATTATTCCCCAATATGGAATTTAATGCGGAATTTATCGAACAGCTTAAAATAAACGAAGAGGAGCTCATCAAGCGCATTGCGGCAGGGCTCAATATCAATAGCGCCCAGGTGTCTTCGGTGGTAAGGCTCATTGCCGACGGAAGCACAGTGCCATTTATCGCCAGGTACCGGAAGGAACAGACAGGCAGCCTTGACGAGGTACAGGTCAGGGATGTCGATCATCTTTATAAAAGCGGGATGAACCTTGAAGGCAGGCGGGTTGAAATTATCCGGCTGATTTTTGAACAGGGAAAACTTACGCCAGCCCTGTACGAAAACATCACAAAAGCGGCTTCTCTGGCGGAGCTTGAAGACATTTACGCCCCTTACAAGAAAAAGAAAAAAACCAGGGGGATGCTTGCTGCGGAGAAAGGCCTGGGCCCGCTTGCCGAGGCCATGAAAACCATGGAAGCGGCTGCCCTGCTGGCTTTCGCGACGGATTTTATCGTGCCGGAGGGAGACCCCAGGATCGCCGAAAGGCCGGAACTGGCAGTCGCCACTGCGGAAGACGCCTTGCAGGGGGCAATGGACATAATCGCCGAGGAGGTAAGCCAGGAAAGCGAAAACCGGAGCGCGGTAAAGAGCTTTTACCTTGCCGACGGGAGAATTATTGTCAAGGGTTCAGGAAAAAGCGGCAAGGGCGACGAAGAAGCGAAAAAGACTTCTACCTATCAGATGTACTGGGACTACACGGAGCCTTTGTCGCAGATTAAGCCGCACCGTATATTCGCGATTAACCGGGGCGAAAGGGAAGAAGCGCTTTCCATTACTTTTGACGTTGACGAAAACGCCGCAGTGGAGATGCTCTGCAAAAAGTACCTTATTCACAACGATTATCACAGGACAGCAATCGAGGACGGCCTAAAGAGGCTGCTCTCCCCTGCGGTGATCCGGGAGCTCAGGGGAAACCAAAGCGACGCCGCTGACGACCACGGCATTTCAGTATTCAGCGAGAATTTGAAAAACCTGCTTATGCAGCAGCCAATCAAGGGAACGAGGGTTATGGGCGTTGATCCCGGCATACGCACCGGAACCAAATGCGCTTTTTTAAACGACACGGGGAAGTACCTTGGCAGCGTTGTAATACACAACCACAAGGTGGAAGAAGCGAAAAAGCTCATCCTTGAAGGGGTAAAAAAATACGACATCCAGCTTATCGCGGTAGGGAACGGGACCGGAAGCCGGGAAGTGCAGGAAATCGTGTCCGCGGTAATTGCCGAGAACAACCTGGAAGTCCTCTACACGGTGGTGGACGAAGACGGGGCTTCGGTGTACTCGGCGAGCGACATCGCCAGGGAGGAGTTCCCCGAGCTTGACCTGACGATCCGAGGGGCAATTTCCATTGGCCGCCGCCTGCAGGATCCGCTTGCGGAACTGGTGAAAATCGATCCCAAGTCCATTGGAGTCGGCCTTTACCAGCACGATGTAAACCAAAAGAAGCTTTCGGAAACCCTGGACGAGGTGGTTTCCTCCGTGGTGAACAATGTGGGGGTGAACCTAAACACTGCCAGCACTTCGCTTTTAAGGTATGTCTCGGGAATCAACAGTTCCCTGGCAAAAAAAATCGTACAGTACCGCGAAGGAAAGGGAAAAATCGGAAGCAGGGAGGAGCTTCTTTCCGTCCCGGGCATGGGCCCCAAAAGTTTTGAACAGGCGGCAGGCTTCCTGAAAATTCCCGAAAGCGGCGAGGCCCTGGACAACACCTGGGTACACCCAGAAAATTACAGTCTGGCAAGGGATATACAGACCATTACGGTTACCGGCAGCCTTAGCGCCGAAGCAGCGGACAGGATCAAAAAGCAGTACCAGATCGGGGACACAACCATCAAGGATATTATTGAAGAGCTAAAAAAACCCAACCGCGACCCCAGGGACGGCTATCCAAAGCCGATTATGCAAAAGGAAGCCATCACATTCGAAGACCTGAAAGAGGGAATGGCCGTTACAGGCAAGATAAAAAACGTGGTTGATTTCGGCGCCTTCGTTGACCTTGGAATAAAAGAAAGCGCCCTGGTTCACATTTCAGAGTTAAGCGATCAATACATAAAAAACCCCATGGACATAATCAAGGTGGGAGATGTCCTGGAATTCCGCATCATCGGCCTTGACCGGGAAAGGCGCCGCATCAGCCTAAGCCGCAAAAGCGGGCATACGGCAGCCGTGCCTGCGAAGCAGCCCTCCCCTGCCGCGCCCATAACCACTGTTAATAAGGCCCCAAAACCACCTGCCGCAAAAAAGCCGGTTCAGCCAAAACCAAGAAAAGATGACGACGGCACGATGTATAACCCCTTCGCCGAAGCCCTTAAGAAAATGCGTGAAAAGTAAAATCATTTGTTATTTATTATTTGATATTTAACAAAAGTTTGACCATGTATAACTCCATAAAGAGGATCAAGGAATCCTTAGCTCTTAGGGAAGAGAGCGCTGTATTGTAATTTACCATGTTATATGCCATTTGGCTTAACTCTTCCCTGGTCGGCTCGAAGTGTTTGTTTATTTTCATGTTACGGCGAAGCTGATCCCGCGCCAAAAACTTAGCGTCCTGTATCAGGTTTTCCCTTGCCTGCCTGTCAATAAGGCGGCTCCAGCGGGTAGCGAGTTCATCAAGGTAACTGTCAATTGTAAACCCGGGCGGAACAATGTCAAATTCGATTTCTTCCGCTGCCTTTCTGATTCCTGCCGCGTGATCAGTTTCTTCCGGAGTTAACTGCTCGCTTTCGTCTGCGGGCTGCCTGGCCTCTTTCTTCTTTTTCTTAAAGAGGTTGCTAAAAAACCTGATTAAACCGGGTATGATGGGCAGGGAATACCAGAAAGGAAGGGTAAATTTCGCTTCCAGCAGCATTTCTTTTCGCCTGACATGAAACACGGAAGAATAAGGAAGGAGTTTCCCATCAGAAAAAATTTTCATGTCAGTCGGGATGCCATTCTCTTTGCGGTCCATTTCCTGGTACACCGCGAGCAATTTCGGATCAGCCAAAATAGACATGAGTTCAGGGCAGAGCTTTTCAGCGGTATTCGCCAGGATCTTCTCATACGCGCTGTCATCCGACATTGCGGGCTCTGCTTTAAAGTCTAAAATTAACCTGCTCCATTTTTTGATTATTGCCCTTTTAACCAGAATTTGCCCTTCATGAAGAAGCCTCGCGCAGAGAAGCATCATTTTTTCCTTAAGCAAAAAAAACTGGTCGTTTTTTATTTTTATAACAAGCAGGGCAGGAAGCTCATTGTTTTTGCTTTCGGTTATTTGCCTTTTTATCCATTCCGAAAGCTCATCGGACGTATACTGGCCCAAAAGAAGCCCTCCGCCAGGCCCCGAAAACTTCAGGATCTGATCCATGGTATAAAGATAAGGCAGTTTTGCAAGCTGGCTTTCCAGGTTACTAAAAGCCGTTTCCGCTTCCTGCCGCTTAATTGCCAGAGATCTGAAATACCCGTTGATAATTTCAATAATATAAACCGCCTGGAATATCGAAAAATCCATAGAAAGCTTTTCGTTTTTCTTTTTTATGTCATTTTTTATTAAGCCGCATAAATGTGTCCAGAAAGCAGAAGTAAATTCTTTGCCTTCCGTTATTGCCGTGTATTGATCAAAGGGCTTTACCAGCAATTGCTCGATCTGATCTTTTAGCAACGCTTCTTTGCCCTGCATCTGCGGGATAATCTTACGGTAAAAATATTCCTTGTTTCCCTGCCGGCGCAGATAATTCCGCACTTTTAAAAGGGCAATTTCCGTTAACTGCCGGGGAATCATGCCCGGAATCACAAGGGCGAAGCCGAAATCGTCAGGAAAGCCAATTTTAATAATCGAAGCGTCAATATTCCCCGATTTCGCCAAAACTGAAAGAAAATCGTAATCGGAATTCAGGTGCTTTACCTGATTCTCCGGGCAGGAAATTCCAAGCGATTCCTCACTTGGAAGCGGCAGACTCGCGTTTTCGTCGGCTAAATCGTATGCCTCACGGATTTTTTCAGGGTAATAAGAAGATAGATATACTTTTCCTGGTTCAGAGTCAGACAGCAGCTCGCATTTCCCCTTATCAACAAGAGCGGTCATTTCGGACCAGAATTTCACCGACTTGTCTACGGTCCATTTATTCCAGCCGGGGTTTTCTTTGGAGAATTTTTTTGCAGATTTTTCCAGATAATCAAGAAAAGCGCCTATTTCAATATACGGCGAATTGTTTTTGTTAGCATAAAATTCTAAAATCGAATATAAATCTGCCTCCGGAACCATGCTTTATTATCAACGGATTAATTGCAGTTATCAATAGGAAACAAGCGGTAACAGGGAATGAACAGTGAATAAAAAAAAGGTTATTGGCCTTACAGGAAACTACTGCGCGGGGAAAAACCACGTGGCCTCCATTCTGGAAGAAAACCATATTCCGGTGCTTGATGTTGATAAGCTGGGGCACCATGCCATTGAAACCGAAAAAGAGCGCCTAATAAAGCGTTTTGGCGATGACATTCTTGCTCAAGACGGGTCAGGGTCAATTGATCGCAAGCGGCTCGGAAATAAGGTTTTTGGCAGGCAAAAGGAGCTGGAAGCCCTTGAGGAAATAATCCATCCTGTCGCAAACAGTGAAACCCTCGCCTGGATCGATTCCCAAAAGGAGGATGCCTGCGTAATAAACGCGGCTTTGCTTCACCGCTCGTCGGCTTTTGAAATGCTGGACGCGGTTATTATTGTTGAAGCCCCTTTTTTCATCAGGCTGCTAAGAGCCAGAAAGCGGGATCGCCTGCCGTGGGCTGCCCTCTTAAAACGTTTCAAAAGCCAAAGAAAATTCAACTCTCAATTTTTTAAGGAAATAGCCGATATATACAGAGTGGAGAACTCTGCTTTTTTCAGTTTTAACAGGGAATTTGCCAAAAAAAAGCTGAACAAGCGTGTTAATGAAATTCTTTCGATTGAAGGCATAATCCGGGTGTAGGCATGGAAAAGAAAAAGCTGCTTTTAGTAACAATATCCGTAGGCGTATTTCTGGCATTAACCATAGGGGCAGCCATTCTGTTCTTCGCTCCAAAAGATGCTTCCGCCTATTCCATTGCCTCTGGCAAGGGCGTTCAAGCCATTGACACCGGCATTAACGCACCTTTGCCATCGACCGCCGCTACCGGATCAGCTGCAAGGCAGGATTCAAGCCCGCAGCCCTCTTCTGTAGACCCGGTTGACCTGGTGCGGCAGCCAAAAGAGGTTCCCGGCCTCCAGCAGGCTCCGGAAGGGGCAAACCGCCAGGGAGACGGGTTTTACATAAGCGGAAGCGGAACCGGCAAAAGCACGGAAACTGTAATTACCGTACCAAAACCCACCACAGCGGCCGTTCCTGACGCAGCCCCGGCCGGAAGGGCGGTGTCTGCCACAGCGCAGCCCGCTTCCAAACCTGCGTCTTCTGTCTCTTCAGCTAATCCATCTACTGCTTCTTCCGCTTCCAAACCTGCTGCCGTAGCCGCACCTGCCGCTACAGCCGCTTCCAAATCTGCCACAGTAGCCGCTCCTGCCGTTGCAGCCGCGCAAACCCAGGCAAAACCCGCCTCGACGCAAACCAAGGTCTACAACGATTACTGGGTTCAGACAGGCGCGTTCTCCACCGTTGCCAAAGCCGAGGGAGTAAAAGCGACTCTTTCATCAAAGGGAATAACCTCGATTATTGAAAACCGCGAAGTAGAAGGCAAAACAGTTTTCAGGGTAAGGGTCGGCCCCTATACTTCCCAAAACGAAGCCAATTACTGGCTTGCCTTAATCAAGTCGATAAACGGCTTTGAAGACAGCCAGGTAAGGCAAACCGAATCCCGCCGCTGATAACATTATAGCATCACTACCAAATTTCTCTCACAAAAGCACAGAGGATCACAAAGGGCACAAAGGAAAAACGAAAATTTGATCTTTCTTCGTGTTCTTTGTGTCCGCGGACTTTAGTCCGACGTGCCTTCGTGAGAAAATTTTAGAACTAATGTTTTACAATGCAATTGAACTGTCGTTTCTTATTCCTTGCTTGGGGGGCTGCGGCGGACTATGAAATCATCGGTGGAGGAGCCGGGGAATTCGCCTGCTTGGGCTTTTGACGCCATGGAGTGGAAGTAAGACTGGATGCGGAAAGGCTTTTCCCCACTGCCCGGCTCAAGGCGCGCCCATGCGCCGGCAGAATCCAAGAGCCAGGCATGGGTATTATCCTTAAAGTAAGAAGAAAGCCCCTCGATTATTGCCCTTCGCAGATCTTCCGACAGAACAGGAAACATTAGCTCCACCCTGCGTTCAAGGTTGCGCGTCATCAGATCGGCGCTGGCGAGGTATAGTTCTTCCGCCCCTCCGTTGGAAAAATAATAAATCCTGGAATGTTCAAGATAGTGGTCGATGATGCTGATTACCCGGATATTTTCCGACAAGCCCTTAACTCCCGGAACGAGCGTGCAGATACCCCTCACATTCAAAAGAACCTTCACGCCGGCCTGGGATGCCCTGTAAAGCGCGTTTATTATTTCCGGATCCGCTAACGCGTTCATCTTGGCAATAATCCTGCCGGGCGCTTCCGCGCTGGAACGGCTTATCTCGCGCGTAATAAGCTCAAGGAGCTTGCGCTTTAAGGCGGTGGGGGCGATTACCAGCCTGTTCATTGCCTGCACGGACGAATAGCCGGTGATCATGTTGAAGAGGAGCCCGGCGTCAAAGGCGATGTCTTCCCTCGCGGTAAAAAGGGAAAGGTCCTCGTAGAGCTTTGCGGTCTTGTCGTTGTAATTCCCTGTGGAAAGATGCACATAACGCTTTATCCGGTTGTATTCCCGGCGCATTACCAGCGTAATCTTTGCGTGAATCTTGAGCCGCGCCAGGCCGTACACCACGATAACGCCTGCCTTTTCCAGCCTGTTGGCCCAGGAAATATTCCTGCCTTCGTCAAACCTTGCCTTAAGCTCCACTACCGCCGTAACATGCTTGCCGGCAAGGCTTGCCTGCTCCAGCGCCCTGATAATGGGGGAATCGCCTGAGGTTCTGTAAAGCGCAGTTTTGATAGCCGCTACCGCCGGATCCGAGGCCGCGTCCTGGAAAAAACGCACCACCGGATCAAACGACTGGTAAGGCACATGTAAAAGCACATCTCCCTGGCTTATGCGATCCCAAAGGCTCTGATCCTCGGTAAAAGTCGGGTGGGGGTATATTTTCCAGGGCTTTTCCCTCAGATGATCGTAACCCCGGATAGAATCGTAAATCTTCTTTAACGCCAGTGGGCCTTTAAGCTCAAAGAGATCTTTTTCTGTAAGGGAAAGCCTTTGAGCCAGGCAGTCACGGATCGTTTCGCTCCCCGGCGAATAAACCATCCGAACAGCCATTGAACGCCCACGGCCTTCGAGTACTTCCTCCATCGCTTCGATAAAATCTTCGTCCCTCTGCTCGTCAACAGAAAAATCGGCGTCGCGATTGACTTTAAAGATCAGGCTTTCAATTACCTTGAAGCCAGGGTAAAGGTAGCTGCCCCAGGTTTCTACCAGATCCTCAAGCAAGGCCCAATAAACCTGCCCCATATCTTCATCTTCATAGTCTTCCTTTTCCCTCGGAAGAAAAATGACCGGATCAAGCGCCTGCGGTATGCGAATTATGGAAATGCAGTTCTCCGCCGGTTTTTCATCTTCATCTCCGGCAGTCTCCGCTTTCAGGAAAAACCCGGCGTAGAGTGAATAGCCATCAATGGAAGGCAGGTCTTCGGTTTCTTCAACCCGAAGGGGTGTCAAAAGGGGAAAGACTTCTCTGGCAAAAAAAGATTCCAGGTAATTCCGCTGCGAATCAGTCCATTCGTTTGGACGCCTGAGAGTTAAGCCGCCTTTGGCAAGGTCCGGAAAAATTTCCCCCACAAGCGCTTCATACTGGCGGCTTACAATAGCACGGACTTTCTGATAAATCCTGTCGAGCAGCTCCGGAGGGCGGAGGGCTTTGGGGTCGGTGTCTTCTCCCGAACGCTTTATTGCAGCCACCCTGACCATAAAAAATTCATCGAAATTGGACGAAACTATGGAAAGATACCTGAAACGCTCAAGCGGCGGCAGATCTTTCCTAAGCCCTTCGTCCAGCACGCGCCCGTTGAAATCTACCCAGGACAGTTCCCGGTTATAAAAATCGCACATTAATTTATCACTACTTTATAGCCAAATACATCCTGAAAAACGCCGCTTTTTTCCTCCAGCCCCATAAGCTCCAGAGAAAGATCCAGAGTCGTGTCGGTATTAAGCACCAGAATCTCGCCCTTTTTCTCTATCGCTTTTATTTTTACCTGCTGGGAATGTCCCTTGTCCAGCGCGTCCGCAACCCTCAATATAGAAACCATTTTCAGCACAAGGACACGTTCTTCCCTCTGAAGGGCGATGTAATCGATGTCGGTCGGGGACGGAAGCGGCCCCCGGTGATAGCGAATAACGTTGCCTATCATATCCAGCTCTTCCCGCCTGAGGCCGAAGATCTCGGAATTTGCAATGATGTACTGGCCATGCAAATTATGCGCCGCCGCCCTGATATACATCCCTATATCGTGAACCATTGCCGCCACTTCCAGAAGCATCCGTTCCCGCCTGTTCATTCCATGTTCCCGAACAAGCGCGTCAAACAGGGACATGCACAGCGATGCCACATGGCGGCAATGGGATTCGTCGATATGGTATTTCCTGCCAAGGTTTACAGCGGAAGCGAAGATCTGCGAAAAGAAATCTTCCTGCAGGGCCGGATCGACGCCCTGGGCAAGATCGATTAACAGCCCCTCCCTGATGGAAATTTTGGGAACTACCACCTGGGCTGAACCGGTCCTATCCAAAAGAAGCTTATTTATCGTAATGCCGGGAATAAAAGTTTTTGCCTCCCAAAACGGCAACTGGAGCTGTTCGGTACATTCCTCAATCGAAAAATTCTGCACTTTTTTTACAAATTCATTAAAAGCGTCCCTTGCGATGATCCAGCAATTTTCGTTAAGCGTGCTTCCCACATGGGCGGCGGCAATGGCGGCATCGGATCCGACTATTACAAAAGTACGGACATGGGCAAGGTCAAGCTCGGATGAAAGAAAGCCCGACGTGTTTCTGATATGCTCGATTATGTAGCGTTCCTGCCCCTGTGGAGTCCCAATCCTCGCGGCCTGATCGATTAGAATGGTCCCCAGCCTGAGGCTGTGGGCTGCTACCATCTGCCCCCGCCTTAAGAGCATGATCTCGGTTGAGCCTCCGCCAATTTCAAGGATCATCGAATTAGCCCGCCAAAAAAGCGGCCAGTCGTTTTTAAGGGCAAAACGCACAGCCAGGTACATAAGGCGGTTTTCTTCAATGCCGTCTACTATAGCGAGCATTAGGCCGGTTTCCTGCTTTACCCTGTCAACAAAGACGTCCCGGTTACGCGCAACCCTCAGGGCGCTTGTGGCTATCGCATGGATGTCAGAGTCGTCTATAAGCCAGCTGCGTAGGAACTCCCGGAAGTTTTTCAGCATCGTGATACATTCCAGAAATGACTCCCGCGAGACCTGCCCGGTTGTAAACACGTCCCTGCCCAGGGCTACAGGCTTGGTTGCCCTGTCCACTTCCTGCCAGCGGCCGTCGGGAAAAATTTCAGCTACCAATAGCCTGATACCCGTGGAGCCGATCTCCAGCACCGCTACCAGGCGGTTCTTTGTTTCCATTTTTTTATAACTTGTCTATCAGCATTGAGCACTTGCCCGATGGAATTGGCAAAGTTTTTTTCTTTTTTCCTAATATATTAATCGTAAAATAATAAAGCTTTTCGCTTTCCATATGAATTTCCCAACCCCGCCCGCTTTTATTAGACAAGATCGTGATCATATTTTTCTTAAGCGAAAGGTTTTCTATCCCCATTATTTCCAGGTTCGGGATGATCCAGTCAACAGTTTTTCGCGGCAGGGAGATTAAAAGACCGATTATATTTTCTATGGTAAGGCAAATAGTAGAAAGGGCGGCGTAGGTAAGGTATTGGGGCCGGGGAAAATCGTCTCTCCCCGGCCATTGGGCAGGCCCCTCTTTCATGGGCAGGTATGCCTCCCATAGCCTGTCTTTGTGGTGGTTACCGTCGGGGCTCATGGAGTCAAGGATAAAATAAAGGTGCCTAATGGCGCTGTCTCTTGAGAGATCCCAGCGCTGGTACCTTTCAAGGCCTTTTATCACCATGAATGTAAGGTGCGGGAAAACAGAGCCCCTGTAGCCATTGCCGTTTTCGTCAAAAGTCTTTTCGTTTATCGCAACGCAGGGGAAGGGATGCGGCGCCCCGAAATATTTCGGGTCAGAAAGCCTGCTAATGATCCGCTCGGCCTTGTCGTCGTTGGGAATTTCCGCGAGCAGGGGCCAATAGCCCGCCAACGTTTTTACCGGGAGGCGCTTTTCGTGCCTGTCAATGTCATGGTAAAAACCATCCTCATTATCCCACATAATGGAGTTGATCCGCGTCTTTAAGGCGAAATACTGCTTCTTGTATTGAAAACTGGCTTCCTTTTCGTTAAGGATATCGGTCATGGCCGAAAGGTAAAGGACGTTTATTGCCATTATCGTGTTGAAATCCAGAGGGTAAGCCGCTTTTTCCCTGGGCGCGTTGGGCATGCCTGTCGCGCTCAGCGGTACGCGGTAAAGGCCATTGGATTGCTTAAAGACCGAATCAATCCATTCGTTGTATTTGTGCAAAATGGGAATGACATCCTTTACGCGTTTTTTGTTTCCGGATTTATGGTAGAGGTTGAATTCCGCCCAGGCAAACAATGGCAGCCCCAGGCCTTCGGGGTTGTCGTCTTCAACTACCGGAAGGCCGGTTTCGATATTATAAGCGGAGCGAATTGCCCCGTTTGGTTCCTGGCGCTGGTAAAAAAGATCGAGGGTCGGGCTGGCCTGGAAAATCCGGTTGGAATAAACCAGAAAAAATGAAGAAAAAATCGCGTCCGATTGTTGGATTACCGGGCTCCCCGGATAAGAAAAGAATTTCCCTTCAATAACGCTTTTTTCACTGCCCGTATTCCAAAAATCCTGTATCCATGCCCATGTTTTATCGTAAATATCAACAAAATCCTGATCATAAAAGTGAATTTTGGGGAAATCTCGTCTGGTCACAAATGCTCCTTGGGGTATCCTTACCAATTTACTCCAGGTAGGGCAAAAAGTCAAATTTTTGGCTTGGAAAAACTGAAGACCAGCACAAAAACTTCTAAAGAGTTCACGCAAAGGCGCGGAGGCGCAAAGAACGCAAAGGTAAGAGGAATAATTATACCGATCGATGTATGTCCACAATATTTTTTTCTTAATTGCTGGACACTTTCCAGGTGTTTCTCTGCTTTCTTTATTACTTGAAATCCTTATTAATCCTGGATTAGATTTAAATCATGAAACAAACAGTAACTCAGGATGACTTTACAACCGCTCATCTCAATGAAATCTATAAAAAGATAGATTCATCTCTCGAACCGTGCTACATGATGGCACAAACCGAGGTGCTTGAAAGCGAAGACTGGTAATGATAAAGGGAGAAATTTGGTGGGCTAATTTGCCCCAAAACCCTTATGGTTCCGAACCAGACATAAGTTCCAGGAAAAAAGAATATAGCTTTCTCGTTATCTAAAGCTCTCCTTTGCGCCTCTGCGCCTTTGCGTGGTAAAATTCTAGAAATCCCCCAACCTCCAATTCCCCATTTCAATGAAGCCCTTTTCCTGCCGATAATAGATTTGAGGTCATCTTTAGTGCCACCAAACGAACCAATCCGCCGCAGTGAATCCAAATTCCGCCTTTATTCCGTGATTTTTTCTCTTGCACTGGGCATTTTCGGGGTATTCCTCTGCTTTTCAATAATCGCGGCTTTTTTTGAATATGGCGGCGCTTTGTCGCTGCCCGGTTCCTTTTTTATTCGCTCTTATGGTTTCCTGGCTTTTTTAATTCCGGTCTGGCTTTTTTTCGCGGCTTACCTGCTGGCGGATCCTTTCTATAGGCCGGAACAGATATTCCTATTATGCAGCCTCGCCCTCCCGTTTTTCACTTTGTCCCTGGGCATTCTTTGGATCCGCGAATATGAAGCCCTAAAAGAACAATCATCATTCATCGCGGGCGTCGGAAAATTGGGAATAGGGTTATCTGTCTTCTGCATTGCCGGCCTTGAAATTGGCGCTATTATCCTTCTCCGTTATTTCCTGTTTGCCAATAAAAAGGAAACCCCGGCTGGCATGAATATAAATCCAGTTCCGGAAAATTCGACGTATAAAATGCCTCCGGAGGACATTTCTGCTTCCGGCGCTTTTGTACCCATAGAACCGAAGGTTGCTGAACCAAAGGTCAGTGAACCGAATGTGGCCAAACAGGAACCAATAAGGTGGGAACCATCGCCACCCAAGCCGCCTTTGGATGTACCATTACAGCCGGAGCCGTCCAATGAAAAAGAAAATCCTATGGAAAGCCGTTTTCCCATAGAAAGCCATTTTATTGAAGCGGAAGTTGACGAAGATGTTGAAAAAGCCCTTGCCGAAGCGGAAGCGCTGGCTGACGCCAGGGCCGAGGAAGAAGCAGTGCGGAATGGAGCCAAAAAAACCGGTAAGCCTGTGTGGAAAAGAAAAGGCTCCCCTTACTTTGTTCCGGTCGAAGGCATACTAAGGCAATACCCCGACGGGGAATACTGGGTCATCGACGATGAAACCAAAAGCGCCGCAGTTACCCTTAAGGAAACGTTCAAGGAATTTAACATACATGTTGAAGTAACCGGCATTCGCAAAGGGCCGGTAATTACCATGTTCGAGATCCTCCCTGCGCCAGGCATCAGGCTGGCTAAAATAGAAGGCCTGGCGGACAATATCGCCCTGCGCCTGGCAGCCCAATCCGTGCGCATTGTCGCCCCCATCCCCGGCAAGCACGCCGTGGGCATCGAGGTACCGAACGCCAAACGAAACATCGTCTCCTTCAGGGAGATTATCGAAGGGGAAATTAACCGGGACGGGAAAAAGCCGGAAGTCCCCATTGTACTGGGAAAAGATATAACGGGAGAGGCAGTGACGGTAGACCTGGTGCAGATGCCGCACCTGTTGATAGCGGGAGCCACAGGCTCAGGGAAATCTGTCTGCGTCAATTCCATGATCCTGACGCTCCTGTATCAAAAGCCCCCGGCGGAATGCAGGCTTATCCTGATTGATCCGAAGATCGTGGAACTAAAGCTTTACAACGACATCCCGCATCTTTTAACGCCGGTTATAACCGAGCCCAAAAAGGCCTTTCAGGCCCTGCAGTACTGCATTTATGAAATGGAGAGGCGTTATAGCTGCCTGGACTCAATGGGAGTCAGGGACATAAGGAGCTATAACAAACGCATAAAGGAAAGGGAAATCGCGGCGGAATATATGCCCTATATTGTGGTGGTAATTGATGAGTTCGCGGATCTGATGGCAACCACCGGAAAGGAGCTGGAAAGTACCGTGGCGCGGCTTGCTGCGATGAGCCGCGCAGTGGGCATTCACCTTGTACTTGCTACCCAGCGCCCTTCCATTGATATAATCACAGGGCTTATAAAAGCAAACATTCCCAGCCGCATCGCTTTTATGGTAGCCAGTAAAATGGACAGCCGGATCATCATCGACATGGTTGGAGCGGAAAAACTCCTGGGAAAGGGAGATATGCTCTATGCGGGCGCGGTTGATCCGTTCCCTGTCCGGATGCAGGGCGCGTTCGTCTCGGAAGAAGAAGTTGAGAGGGTTGTCGATTATGTTAAGGGCCTTGGCGAACCGGATTACATCGACGATGAAATTTTCTACGACGAGGAAGAAGAAAACGCCGATCCGTCCCTGTTTTCAGAAGGCGATGACCCGCTTTATGAGAAAGCCCTGGAAATTGTCATGCAACAGGGGAAGGCCAGCGCCAGTTATATCCAGCGGCGGCTAAAAATCGGCTATAACAGGGCTGCGCGCCTGGTCGAGGTAATGGAACACCACGGGGTTGTAGGGCCGGCACAAGGATCCAAGCCAAGGGAGCTTTTACGCGGCACAGCGATGAATTAATTTCCCGATTTAAAAACCTTTACCTGGTTACGTCCGGAATTTTTGGCAGCATAAAGGGCTTCGTCGGATTTCTTAATTGAGGATTCCAAAGTATCGGTCCGCAGGAATTCCGCAAGCCCGATACTGCAGGTTATTTTTATATCAATACCTTCATAATTAATTATCATTAATTCAATATTTTCCCGAATTCTTTCCATCAAAGAAAAAGCTTCCGAAGAAGTAACGTCTAAAATCAAAAGGGCAAATTCTTCGCCTCCGTAACGGCAAAAAAGATCATAAGCCCTGGTCGTCTGGCGGATAATTCCCGCTATTGCCTTTAATACCAAGTCCCCTGCGGCGTGCCCATGGGTATCATTTACATTCTTAAAGAAATCCAAATCCAGCATTGCCGTATAAATTGTCTGATTGAGCCTTAGCGCCCTTTCCACGTCCACGTTCGCAAGTTCGATAAAATGTTTCCGGTTGTAGATGCCTGTAAGGCCGTCAATATAGGCTGCATTCTCCAGTTCTTTCATTAACCTTACGCTGTCAGTAATATCTGATAAAAGAATTAGCCTGGCTACATGGGCTTTGTTTTTCGCGTACACAGGGCTTATGCTCGCTCTGAAAAACCTGGTTTTTTCGTTATCTTTGGGATTTTCGCTGGCTATTGAAAATCCTACCGTATCTTTTCCCAAATCCATTAGCTCCTCCGGCCAGCCAAGGGTGGAAAATATGGACTCCCCGTTCATAAGAACATATATACCAGGCAGTATTTCAGTCGCAGCAGGATTGGCCGACAAAAAATTGTTATTAACGTCTACCAGGATGAACCCTTCTTTAATATATTCCATGGCTGTTTCAGTAGCCATGGAAATAATCTCAAAAACATTAAAGTGCATGACCTCGCGATAGAGAAAGAAATTCATGATTGCCAGCGAGAATGAGGTAAAATAAACCTGGTACCGATTTATTCCTGTCAGGACGCTTAAATAAAAAATAACATCGGTCACTGCCGGAGTAACCAAACATACAAGTATGGTGAAGAGCTGCTTTCTGTACCTGCCTTTCCATTTTTTCATCTGAAAAAAGAGCAGCGCCGCAGCCAAGAACATGCAGACAGTCGTATAGGCACGGGTTATGGAATAAACCGGACCCGGGGTAAAAACAAAGCTATTTATAAATTCTGTTTTAAAACCGTAATCAAGGAAAATATTATTATGGTATTTTGCGGTCCATACAAGAACGATAATAGCCAATGAAATAACTATCATCAGGGCTTTTACAAAAACCGTATGAAGCTTAACATTACAGAAATCAGCAGCAAAAAAAAAGGCAAAGACACCTATAAATGACCCACCCGCATACAGAACTTTTATAGCCGTATAGGCTTCTTCCGCATTGGTACTCGTAAGTTCCAGAAGATACCCAAAGAGGGAAAAAATAACCATTGACTGTAAAAGCAGAAAATAGTTCTTTTTATAGCTCGGGCTTCGAAAAAGAGTAAAAATTCCCGTAAAAAGAGAAATTGCCAGAGCTACACAGACAATTACAAAAAAAATTATGTTCGGCATTAGGTTCCTAATAATAAAAATTAAATTATATCCAATTATCCAATAGTTGTGAAGTGCGCGTAGCGTATTTTTGACGCGCCTGGCTTGATTAATACTAACTTGTGCAATAAAACAAACAGGAATACACTAATTCAAGAGGATAATTTATGGCAGACGTAAAATTAACAGTCAGACAAAAACTTGGATTTGGAATATTCGACCTTGGCGGAAATATGCTCTTCACGCTCATGTCGTTCTGGGCACTTAAGTACCTTACGGACACGGTGGGCATTGCCGCAGTCTGGGCCGGATCGGCAGTAATGGTTGGCAAGGCCTGGGACGCCGTAACCGACCCGATGATGGGCTTTATTTCTGACCGTACTCTGTCCCGCTGGGGCCGCCGGCGCGTGTACCTTCTCTTCGGGGCTATCCCCATGTGCCTTACCATGGTCTTCTTTTTTACCGCCCCGACCTACCTTCCGCAGTATTTGCATATCGCCTGGGCGATTATTGCTTTAATGCTGCTCAATACCGCTTCGACGATAATCAACGTGCCCTACTCTTCCCTGACGCCGGAACTCACTACCGATTATCATGAACAATCTTCATTGAACGGTTACCGGTTTGGCTGCGCGGTATTCGGTACAATCGCGGGTGCCGGAGCGGTTCAACCCCTGGTGCAGATCTTTGCCAGGCCAGGCTCAGCAGACCCGCTTTTGGACCAGCGAGGTTTTTCCGTCATGGGGTTTATCCTGGGGGCGGTGATGATGATCGTAACCTTCCTCACTTTCCTGGGAACCAAGGAGAAGCAATACCGCAAGGAGGATCTGCCTACCGAAGGCTTTTTCGCCACATTTAAAGTGGTGTTTAAAAACAAGCCCTATGTCCTGCTCCTTTTGACCTATGCCCTTCATATGACGGGAATCTCCTTCCTAACGACAATTCTGGCTTATTACACTGAAAATATCCTAAACAGGCCGGATATAACCACAATTGTCCTGGTCCTCCTTTTGGTTACCGCCATGCTCTTTATCCCCGTTTCGGTTCTGGTCTCCAAAAAAATCGGCAAAAAGACGACCTATCAGATCTGCTTTGTGATAATAGCCAGCGCCTGTGGAGCCATCTTTTTCCTTGGACACAGGATGCCGGTAGAGTTTTTCTATTTTGTGATGGTATATGCGGGGATCGGGGTAGGTTTTAGCTATGTAGCGCCCTTCGCCATGGTTCCAGACGTGATTGAATACGAAGCGGCCAAAACCGGCGTCCGGAACGAAGGGGCTTACTACGGGATGTGGACTTTCATCTCAAAACTGGGTACCGCCCTGGCCCTTTTTGTCTCAGGCCACATCCTGACGCTGGGGGGCTACATTTCCCAGGCCGGCGAAGGGACAGCGGTTCAGCCGCCTTCGGTATTCAACGCCATCAGGGCAATTATAGGCCCCCTTCCCATGGTGGTTCTTGTCGCGGCGATAGTGGTTATACAGTTCTATCCGCTGGATAAAAAGGAATACAGGGAGCGGGCAAAAAAATAGGTCTGTTACAGTATTAAGGCTTAAGAAAAGAACCTCTCACGAAGGCACAGAGCTCACAAAGAACACGAAGTTATGGGCTTTATTTGAATAATTTTCGGCACCCTTCACTCATTTTGTGATTCAAAGCTTTGAAATTTAAATTTCTTATTTCCTCTGTGCACTTTGTGAGCTTTGTGCCTTTGTGAGATAAAATTCTTAAGAATTCTTTTTCGTTTATAATATAGGGTCTATTCCCTAAGCATTCTGTAGCCTGTTTTATAGTCTACGAGGCTTTCAAGCGGCTTGCCGAGGGTAAAACGCCGGGCGTTTTCAAGGTTGATCTGCATTATGTACCCGCCGGTTTCTTTCATGAAGCGGAATCCTGATACATGCGGGGTAATTACGGCATTTTCCAGCTTCCAAAGCCGGTGACCGGCGGGCAGAGGCTCAGGATCGGTTACATCCAGGCCGGCTCCGCCCAAATTGCCCGATTCAAGGGCATCGCAAAGGGCTTCCGTATCGATGCTGAAACCTCGCCCGGCGTTTATTATCACAGCGTCTTTTTTCATTCTCGCCAGCTGGTTGCGGCTTATAAGACCAACCGTCTCTTTGGTGCCTGGCACTGCCAGAGCGATCACGTCGGCGCGCGGCAGGGCTTCTTCCAGCTGGGACGGGAGCAGAAGCTCGTCCGCGTAATCAGGCTTGGCATGGGCAGTGCGGCGAACGCCAATAATATAGGCCCCAAGAGCTTTCATGCGCCGGGCATAGGCTGAGCCTATGTCCCCAAAGCCGATAACAACAATTACCGCGCCCTGGATGCTTTTAACCGTTCCACGCTCCTTCCAGCGGCCTGCAGCCTGCTCATCCCGGTAAAGATGCAGTTTCTTTAAAAGCTCAAAGGTAAGGGCCAGCATATGTTCCGAAACGGCGTGCCCAAAGGCTCCTGTCATGCATGAAAGCATAACGCCATCAGGTACTTCTCCGTTTACATAGCCATTCGCGCCGGCGGTTTGGAGCTGAAGCCATTTCAGGCGGGGACAGAGCATTAAAAAATCAGCTTTCGGGTTGCCGAAAATAACAACGGTATTCCTGGCAACCTCAACGTCAATAGAAGAGGCGTCCGCGCTTTCATTAAAAACAACCTTAAAACCGCTTAAAATAGCCTCAAGCTCAGATCGAAAGGCTGGATCGGTCTGGAAAAGCACAAGGGCATTATCCATTTTTGCCTCCAAAACCAAAAAGGTTTAGCCTGACGCCAAAATCGTATGCGTCTGTCCCCTCGACCTTTTTAAGCTTCCTTACCACAAAAAACGTTAACGGGAATACCAATATTTCAATTGACATCTTAAAAAGGTAATTTGTCAGGACAAGCGATAGAAATAATTCCCAGCCAAACACACCCGTGAGGCTCGCGAAAAATACAAAAGCCAGGCTGTCCAGCAATTCCCCCACCAAGCTGCTGCCGATTGCCCTTACCCAGAGGGCGCGGCCCTTCATAAAGACTTTGAGGCGGGATAAAACCGCAGAATTAGAAAATTCACCAACCAGGTAGCCTGCCAGGCTTGCGAGGGCGATGCCTCCGGTGCTCATCCCTCCGAGGATGGCGTCAAACGCGGCGGTTCCGGCATAGCTTTCCCAAACTTCATCGGCAGGAAGGCGAGCGAGGGCAAAAAAAAGCAGGGAACAGAGGGACAGAGCAATAAATCCTGTCCAGATAACCCGGCGGGCAAAGCGAAATCCATAGACTTCGGTAAATACATCTCCCAAAACGTAAACGATGGGGAAAAGGAGGGTCCCACCGTCAAAAGCCAGGGGGACAGAGGGAATCCCCCAAAAACCAAAAAGGGTTATCCCTAAATCCACAATTTTTGCCGAGGAAGCGACATTGCTGGTAACGAGAATAGCCACAAAAAGGGACATCAATATGTCAAAATAGCGGTACTGAGGGATGCCCGGCCCTAAAGGCCGGGCACTTGTTTCTGCTTTGTCAGCGATAATTTAAGCCCACTTGATAAAGCCGGTCCGGTATGGATGAACCAGAGCCTCATGCTTGGGTAGAATCCTGATGGTGTGTCCCTGGTAACCTGTATCATTACATTCAATCCTGACCTGATAGCGGTAGGCAGTTCCATCCTTTCCGATGGACTTCATTTCCGAACGCCGGGCATTTTTGATGTCGGCAGACTGATTTGATACCGAACCGTGGTACAGTTCCACCTGTACTTCTTCCGGGGTAAGGGAACCAAGCTCAATTTTAGCGTTTACAGTCAAGAAATCGCCCCGCTGCATAACCGGCTTTGAATTGGCTTCGATTTTGCTGATGGTGATGCTGTCCCAGGCCTGGCGCAATTTTGTCAGGTAAGCGGCCAGCGCTTTTGATTCCTTGAAATCGTCCTTTATTATCCGGCGATAGTTCTTTAAGGCAGGAAAATAGAACTTATTGGAATAATCCATCAACATCCGGTGGCTCGACATGGACTGGCCGATTTCCTTCATGCAGGTTTTCATCATTTTGATCCATTCCCGCGGGAGACCATCCCTTCCCCGCTGATAAAAGAGGGGGATTATTTCCCTTTCCAGCAGATCATATAGAGCCTTGCTTTCGATTTCGTCCTGCAAATTGGTGTCTTCGTATTCTTCACCCCGGCCAATTGCCCATCCCACCTCGGGGTTATAGGCTTCATCCCACCAACCGTCAAGAATGGAGCAGTTAAGAACCCCATTAACGGCGGCTTTCATGCCGCTGGTACCTGACGCTTCCAAAGGGCGCCTTGGGGTGTTAAGCCAAACATCGCCGCCAGTGGTAAGGTATTTTGCCACAGTGATGTCATAGTTTTCAATGAAAACGATCCGGCTGGAAACGTCATTTTTATCCGCAAAGTGGACAATTTCGCGGATTAGCTCTTTACCGGGCATATCATGGGGATGGGCCTTCCCCGCGAAGATTAGCTGGATCGGGCGATCGTTATCCCTTACAAGCCTGAGCAGGCGATCCGGATCCCGCAAAAGCAGGGTGCCGCGCTTATAGGTAGCGAAACGCCGGGCAAAACAAAGGGTCAGGGTGTAAGGGGACAGAGCGTCTTCGGCCTGCCTGACGCGTCGCTCCATAGCGCCTGTCCGTTTATACTGCTCGCGGATCCTTTCCCTCGCGAACGCTACCAGCCGCTCCCTGCGGCGCTCATGGGTACGCCAAAGTTCCTCGTCCGAAATCCGGTCCATACGGTTCCAAACCGTAAGATCCGTAGGCGTCTCGTCAAAACGGGGGCCGAAATACCGTTCCAAAAGTTCGCTCATATTGCTGGAAACCCAGGTACGCGGGTGCACACCGTTGGTCACATGGCCAATGGGAACTTCGTCCAGGGGAAGGCCCGGCCAGAGGTTTTTCCACATATTGCGGGAAACCACGCCATGAAGCCTGGCAACCCCGTTTACATATGCCGCGAGTTTTATCGCTAGAACTGTCATGCAGAAATTTTCATGATCATCGTAGGGCCGCTCCCGACCAAGGCTGATAAAATCCCTCCAGGAAATGCCCAGAATCTGGGGCCAGGTATTGAAATACTTTTCCATGAGGCTGATTTCAAAACGCTCGTTTCCGGCTGGTACAGGAGTATGAGTGGTGAAGATATTGGTCGGCCATACTGCTTCCCTGGCTTCATCAAAACTGAAGGCCTTTTCCACCATGAGTTCCCTGATCCGCTCCAGCCCCAAAAACGCCGAGTGCCCTTCGTTCATGTGTGTCGCGGCAGGGTTGATGCCCAGAGCCCGCAGCGCTCTGATTCCCCCTATGCCAAGGAGTATTTCCTGCTGCATACGGACTTCTTTATCCCCGCCGTAAAGCGAAGAGGTTATATTCCGCAGATCCTGGGAATTTTCAGGTATATTTGTATCCAGGAGGTAAAGGGAACTACGCCCGACCCGGACTTCCCAAATTTGGGCTATCGCCACTCTTCCCGCCATCTCAACGGAAATTTTTATCGTCTCGCCGGCTTTATTGGTCTTAAGCTCAACCGGCATATTATACCAGTCATTTTCAGGATAGCTTTCTTGTTGGAAACCATCGGCGTTCAGGTACTGCCTGAAATATCCCTGCCTGTAGAGCAACCCTATCCCGACCAGGGGCAGACCCATGTCAGATGAAGTCTTCATGTGATCCCCTGAAAGGATGCCCAGACCCCCTGAATAAATCGGAAGGGATACATCCATACCGTATTCCATGGAGAAGTAAGCCACTACCTCCTTTCTGGAACCTTTGTACCAGGTATTTGCCTTCTTATAACTCAAAAACCGGCTGTAAACTTCCTTCAGGGCTGCCAGATAGGAATCATCCTTAGCCACCTCGGCAAGGCGTTCCTGGCTGACCATTCCGAGCGTTCGCACCGGGCTTTGGTGGGACTGAAGCCAGATTTCATAATCCAGGCGGATAAAAAGCTCAACGGCATCAAAATTCCAGGAAAGCCACAGGTTCCTGGCAATTTCCTCCAATGGCTTCAAAGAGTTAGGAAGCTTTGGTTTTACGGTATATGTTGAAATATTCATAGGTTAAGAGT
>Ga0268262_10000373_pt1 | contig 60064 bp, 69 predicted proteins | sample TergutNc150P3_FD_190354 | JGI IMG/M metagenome (GOLD analysis project Ga0268262, IMG submission 190354) | Nasutitermes corniger P3 segment gut microbial community from laboratory colony in Florida, USA - Nc150 P3 (SPAdes) (version 2) | ecosystem: Host-associated > Arthropoda: Insects >... | reverse complement strand
CCCGACAGGGATTTCAATGCCATAAGCCGGATTATGGGGCGGCTTGAGGATGGGGAATCTGTAATGGGTATATCGAGATATGATGACACACAAAGGTTATACCTTACCAAACTTGATAACGGAATAAATGCTTTAGGCATACATTATCGTAATAATGAAATTTTTGTGCCAGCACATGATTACACCAATATCGCTATCCGCCCTAATGGTTCTGTGTTGCTAACAGCCGATGATATATCACCAGAACATAAGAATATGTCCCTGATTCTTGGCGGGAACACGCCCATTACAACCTATATAGACGGCCAGCCTATAGAAACCAAACTCTCATATATGGACTGGGGGATATGGCAGGACGATAGGATAATATCGCCAACCATAACAGACCATCTTTCCCGTGGTTTTGTAGTGGAAGATACAGCGCCTTATTGCGGAGGTCTATCTTGCAAAATCACACCGGAAGCACTACCAGCTGGAAACTATAAATTCTACGGAAACACCCATGCCTTGGTATCGGAAAGATACCAGTCGCCAGAATACAATTGGGAGGGATACCATGACAATTATTTTGTTCATACCGAACGGACAGGCAAGGTTGTTTTGGAGTTCAATCCCGCAGCAATGGATAAATCCGCCAACTTGACGCTGGATTTCGATAACTGGCATACAATCCAGCTGAATAATATCGCCTTAAACGGACAGGTGGGATATTACGACCTATATGGGGCGGAGAATCGTATGTATGTAGGCGAAACGCCAAATCCCAACTTTACGGCCTCCATCTCGGACGGCGGTAAAACATGGGACGGAAAGCACTATCGTATAGAGGATTTTATAACGGTTTATCACGACCAAAAAACCTCCTTGTATGGTAAGAACGGCAACCCGCGCGAGGCGGCGGGAAGCTATATAGTATCGTTCGATGTTGGTTATCCTCCCAAGGACGACAACTTATTAAACATTGAGATTTGGGGCGCTTTTGGGGCTGTAAGAGGGAATTAATTTCCTCTTGTAATTTTAAGACGCGAGTGTATAATACCTCGCATACGGAGTAGCGACCCGTGGCGAAGTAGCGACTCGCGTCTTTATTTCCCAAACATCGCAGACATCGCGGAGCGTGGGCCGGACGGTAAGGCAGTGGTTTGCTAAATCATACTACCGCAAGGTAGAAGAGGTTCGACTCCTCTACGCTCCGCCATTTTTTTGGGCAATTTGTTTTCCAAGGTGAAATTATGGCGGTTGATGATTTATCTAAATATGGCAATAAGTATCCAGGCTTATGTTTGGATATATGGAATTTTTTTCACGATGAAACAATTCGGAGTATGCATTACGATGCCTTGAAAAGGTGCATGGGCGATGGGGTTGGTGCAAAAGTTACCAAAAACTCGTTAGATTTTTCAAATAAGTTTGGCAGTAAATATAAAGATCTTTACGATGACAGGGGAATAATGATTCAGCCAAGGATTATTTCGAAAATATGTGATATTTTATGTGAAAATAATATGCTTTCAAAAATGCATGTTAGTGGATTTAATTTGTCACACGGAGAAAATTTCTATTGTGGTTTTGGGAAAGAGCAAATCCCGGTAAATGTCTTCAATCAACGATATTTTAATAATATAGTTTATGGTTTCAAATATATTTATGAGGCCAATAAAATAAATGTCCTACCTGTCTATGTCCGCAAAAACATCACCGAAAATGGGGTAGTCGAGGAAAAGTTCTACACAGGAACCTGTTTTAAGAGCAGCTATGGAGTAGTTACGGCAAAGCATTGTATCACAAACTGCAATGCAGTTTCAATACCCGGCATAAAATCAGCTATTCTAAAAGAAGCAAAGATATTTTCACAAGACGGCGTGGATTTAGTAGTTATAGTTCCAGAATTATATGACCGTCTAGATGTGCTGAAGCTCGGTTCCGGGGAAGTGTTAGATAGCACTATGTCTATGGGCTATCCTAATCACGCCGGATTCGGAAATTTTTTGACTGCCACTACCGGCCAAATCGCCGCCATAGAAAAATCTTACCTTTGTCCTGCTTATGAACTTATGCTTTTGACAGGAAAAATCAAAGGCGGTAATAGCGGCGGTCCAGTCCTAGATAAACGAGGGAATGTTATTGGCGTCATTACAGAAACTGCTGATCCAGAAGGGGATTATGATAAGTTCGGGTATGGCATGGCAATTCCGAGCGATTATATTGAAAAAATAGTAAAAAATGCAGAAGAATACACAGAGAAAATAAACTTCGTCGACAGTATCTGAAACTTACACTTCGTGGTGCAATGGTGGTGCAATGGAGTCCAAAAACCACCGAAAATCGCAGTAGGCTACAAAAAACACCTCTCCCTTGAAACCCTAGGCAAAACCTATTGACAACGCCCGTAATGTGTTGTAGATTTTTGTCATCGCAGAGCGTGAGAAATGATTGCTAACCTGCACTACCGCAAGGTAGAAGAGGTTCGACTCCTCTACGCTCCGCCATTTTCGTTTTTTGGTGCAATTTTGGTGCAATGAAGTCCGAAAACTACCGAAAATCGCGGTGAGCCACAAAAAACGCTATTTCCCCATGACGCAAGGCAAAACCTATTGACAATACCTGTTGCTTGCTGTAGATTTTTGTCATTGCGAAGCGTAGTGAAGGGTTGCTAAACCGTACTACCCCTAAAGGTAGAAGAGGTTCGACTCCTCTACGCTCCGCCAAATTATCAAGAGGAAAAACATGCCGAAGTTCAAATCCGATTTCATGCGCGAGATGGAGGCGAGGGGCTTCCTGAACCAATGCACCGACTTCGACGGGCTCGACCGGCACCTTGCTGCCGGAAGCCGCGCCGCATACCTCGGCTGCGATCCGACGGCGGACAGCCTGCACGTCGGACACCTCGTGCCCGTGATGATGATGAGGTGGCTGCAAAAATTCGGGCACAAGCCGATACTCTTGGTCGGCGGCGCGACCGGGCACATAGGCGACCCCGACAAGGACGTCGAGCGCCCCATGATGACCCTTGAAACAATCAAGAAAAACTCCGTCGGTATCCGCCGCTCCTACGAGAAATTCCTCGACTTCAAGGGCAAATCGGGCGCGGTCATGGTCGACAATTACGACTGGTTCAAGGACATGAACTACCTGCATTTCCTGCGCGAAATAGGCTCGGTGGTCTCGGTCAACAAGCTGATAATGCTCGATAGAATCAAACGCCGCCTCGACGCCGACCTGCATTTGAGTTTCCTCGAGTTGAACTATCCCCTGTTCCAAAGCTACGATTTCCTCATGCTCTTCGGCAAGCACAAGTGCGACATACAAATCTGCGGCGCCGACCAGTGGGGCAACGCCATAGGCGGCGTGGATCTGATACGCCGCAAGGCGGGCGCGGATAGCTTCGTCTTGACCGCGCCGCTCCTGACTACCGCCTCGGGCAAAAAGATGGGCAAGAGCGAGGGCAACGCCGTATGGCTGAACGACGAAAAGGCGACCGCGTTCGAGTATTACCAATACTTCCGCAATGTCGACGACGCGATGGTAGGCAAGTGCCTGAGGCTCTTCACCGAGCTGCCCTTGGCTGAAATCGCGCGGCTCGAGAAGCTCTCCGGCGCCGAGTTGAACGAGGCCAAGAAGGTGCTCTCGTTCGAGGCCGCGAAAATTTGCCGCGGCGAGAAGTCCGCGAAAGAGGCCGAAGCGACCGCGCGCGAAACGTTCGAGAAGGGCGGCGTGGGCGCCGAATTGCCGAGCTTCGTCATGGCTGGCGCGATGGAGATTGTGGATTTAATCGTTGCCGCCGGCCTCGCCGAGAGCAAAGGCGCGGCGAAAAAACTTATTGCTGGCGGAGGGATTTACTTCGACGGCGCGCGCGTGGAAGACGCGAAGCTCGTCGTCAAAAAGCCCAAATCCCCGGTCATCCTAAGCGCCGGCAAAAAGAATAGAGTCGCGGTGAGTTAATCCCGATTATTACAAGGTTGGTTTGTTTTATGGAGTGAGCCATCGGCACTTTCAAAGTGCCAGAATCCATTATGGCAAATCCTTCCGTCCCTGTCGCTGTCCTTATCTCCAGGTTTGTTCTTGGCACGCGCGGCTATCCCGCCCTTGCAGGCTCGAGCTTGCGCCAGCGCCAGATTGAGGTCCATGTCGAGGGTGAACGAGCTACCCGCCGCGCAGGCGTGGCCCTTTCCAGTATAGCCCAGACTATTCAGTTTTGAAAGGGTGGTGTTTATCAGGTTTTGCAGCTTGGTGCGGTTGGCCGCATTAAGGGCGCTGCTGAAAGTGTTGATTTCGTTGCCGACTAGTTCATCGAAGCATTCGACTATTGAGTTCTGGCTGGGGAGCCTCAGACATACATCCGCTCCGGATACATTGCTTGTGCTGGCGCCTTCCTCGTTCTCGAGCGAGCGGCCGAGACTGGTGGTGATTTCGGCCTTCTCTATCGCGCGGTCGGCCATGACCACGGCGCGCAGAACGCGCTCGGTCAGCTCGCCCACGCGCTTGGAGTAGCCGCCGAGCATGCTCTCCACGTTGAGGGAGCCGGAGCCGCCCAGGAAAGCCACCGGGTCGAAGTTGGAGCTCGCGTCGAACTCCTTGCACGAGTAGTCGGAATTTTTGCCGGGCTCAAGGTGCTCTTTCTTGATGTTGCCGTCCTCGTCGTAAATGCTCTCGTTCGAAGCGCCGCCGGTCGGCGTCGAGAGCATGGAGCTCATGCCGTTGCAGCGCGTCTCGCACGAAGTTGTCATGAGCGCGATCGAGGTCTGGATTTGGGTGACGGCCTCGGTGATGGCGTTCTGCACCTCGTAGAGCCCGTCGATTTTCTCGTCGTTTATGCCCTGCTTGGTGTCGGGGTCGTCGTTCACCATCTCGAGGTTGCTAATCGCGCCGGAGAGGGTGTTGCGCGTGGACATGAGAGTCCCGAGCACCCGGTCGAGCTCGGAGCGCACCGCGTTCTCGCGTATATCCCTGGTGCAGCGGAAAATTCCGCCCTTGCCGTATTTCGAGGCGTTCACGAACGAGCGGGATTTTGCGTCGTTTCCGAACACGCCGAAGCCGGGCACGTCGATCGTGGGCGCCGGAGTGTAGAGTATGCTGCCCCCGCCCGCAGCCTGGGTCGAGGTCTGCACGCCCATCTGGGTCATGAGGCCGGAGGTGGCGGTGCGCGCGTTGGCGATAGCCCTCTTGGCCTCCGAGATGGCGTTGTTATACATGACGTTGGGCTTGGAGTTTTTCTGCGCCTGCTCGGCCTTCTGCTGGCGGTTGAGCTCGGCGTCCTTGGCCGCCTGCTCCTGCTGGAATTTTTGTTTGTCGAGCGCCAGCTGGCCTTGGGCGGTCTGCGTGCTGGCTTGGATACGAGCCTTTTCCGCCTCGGCGGCTTGAGCCGCCTGCTGCTCCTGCGAACGCAGTTGAGCCTGCTGCATGTCGCGCTCGTGCATGCGGTTCCGCTCGTCGAGCTCGTTCTTTTTCGTCGCGGCATACGCGCTCGCCTTGCCCGCGATATAGCTGGCACAGGTGAAGGGCAGTGTCGCGCCCTCGGCCTTGAGGCAACCGGAGAACAGCGCGCGGTTCGCCATCTCGTCGGTGCACGAGCCCTCGGCGGAGCAGTTGAAGTTGAAGCAGGAATCTATCATGCTCTCGCACACGCCTGCGGGCTTGCCTTTGCAGGTCGGCATTATTTGGGCGCATTTCGAGGCATTTGAGGTGAAGGTCAGCGTCGTGGGCGAGAATAGGTTGAGGCAAGCCTTGCAGTTATCCGAAAGACCCGCAGGCGCCTCTTCTTTGCCCTTCGCGGGCTTCTGCTGGGGCACGCGCTTCGCCTGGGCGAACGCCTCCACCCCATTGAATAGGCAGAGGACAAGCGCGATATACGAAATTCCCCTTAGTTTATACATCATTCCCTCTCGTTAGATTATACCATAAAAACAGGGGTGTTGCAAGCCGGAAAAAGACCATAATTTTAGCCCGAAAATAGTGTATTTTATCCTTGATTTTGCCTCCCCGAATTGCTAAAATTCGACCTCAAGAACAGGAGAAAAAAGTGTCCGAAGAAAATAATGTGAAAACCGCGGAATCCGCCGCGCGTGCGCCTGAAAAAAGCGTCAAAATCGCGCCCATAGTGCATGAGATGAAGTCGAGCTATCTTGACTACGCCATGAGCGTCATAATCAGCCGCGCCCTGCCCGATGTTAGGGACGGCTTGAAGCCCGTCCACCGCCGCATAATTTACTCCATGAAAGAGAACGGATACGAGGCCGGCAAGCCCTTCAGGAAATCCGCCCGCATAGTCGGAGATGTGATGGGTAAATACCACCCGCACGGCGACGCCGCGATATACGACGCCATGGTGCGTTTGAGCCAGGACTTCTCTATGGAAGTGCCCATGATCGACGGCCAGGGCAACTTCGGCTCCATGGACGGCGACAGCCCCGCGGCCATGCGATACACCGAGGCGCGCATGAGCCGTGCCGCGGGATACATGGTCGAAGACCTCGACAAAGGCACTGTAGAGTGGCGCCCGAACTATGACGAATCCACCAAGGAGCCCGAGGTCTTGCCTGCGCGCTTCCCTAATCTATTGGTGAACGGCTCGGCCGGAATAGCGGTCGGAATGGCGACGAACATTCCTACGCACAACTTGGGCGAGGTGATAGACGCGACAGTCGCCACCATCGAAAACCCCGATATAGAAATCCCCGAGCTTGCGAAATTAATCCCCGCGCCCGACTTCCCGACCGGCGGCACCATCATAGGCTTGGCGGGCTCCTACAGCGCGTTCGCCACTGGACGCGGCAGCGTGATAATCCGCGCGAAAACCCACTTCGAGGAAGTGCGCGGGAGAACCGCGATAGTGGTCGATGAGATTCCTTATCAGGTCAACAAAAAGACCATGATAGAAAAAATCGCCGAACTGGTGAAGGACAAGAAAATCGAGGGAATCAGCGACTTGCGCGACGAGTCCAGCCGCCAGGGCGTGCGCGTCGTGATCGAGCTGAAGAAGGAGGCCATACCCGATGTCCTCTTGAACCAGCTCTACAAATACACCTCGCTCCAGACTTCATTCGGAGTGAACATGCTCGCGATAAACCGCGGCCGGCCGGGCATTATGAACTTGAAGCAGGTCTTGGCCTCGTTCATAGAATTCCGCGAGGAAGTGATACGCCGCCGCACGAACTTCGACCTCAACAAGGCGCGCAACAAGGCGCATATATTGGTGGGACTCTCCATAGCGGTCGCGAACATCGACGAGGTGATAGCGCTTATCCGCGGGGCCTCGGACCCGAACGACGCGAAGGACAAGCTGATGGCGAAGGCCTGGCCTGCCCATGACATAGAGCCGCTCATCGAGCTGATAGACGACCCCGAAAGCAAGGTCGTGAACGGCTCCTACGCGCTCACCGAGGCGCAGGCGAAAGCCATATTGGAGCTGCGTTTGCACCGCCTGACCGGGCTTTCGCAGACCGAGCTGGCCGACGACATAAAGCAGACCGGCGCCGAGATAACCGAGCTGCTCTCCGTGCTCCTCGACCGCGAGAAGTTACTCGGTATAATGAAGGCCGAACTCCTGGAAGTTAAGGAGAAGTTCGCGACCCCCCGCCGCACCGAGATAGTGCCGAGCGAACTCGAGACCGACATGGAAGATCTGATAGCCCGCGAGGACATGGCCATCACGATTACCAACACTGGCTATATAAAGCGCGTGGCGCTCGATGTGTACCGCGCCCAGAACCGCGGCGGAAAAGGCCGCCAAGGTATGAACACCAAGGAAGAGGATTTCGTTACCAAGGTGCTCGTGGCCAATACGCACACGCCCCTGATTTTCTTCTCGAACAAGGGCATAGCATACCAGATGAAGGCGTACCGCATACCGCTCGGCACTCCGCAGTCGCTCGGCAAGGCGCTCGTGAATCTGCTGCCGCTCGAGCAGAACGAAACCATTTCCACCATCATGCCCCTGCCCGAGGACGAGGCCGAGTGGGACAAGCTGTTCGTCATGTTCGCGACCTCGAAGGGCACGGTTCGCCGCAATAGGCTCTCCGACTTCATCGGCATACACCGCAACGGCAAAATCGCCATGAAGTTTGAGGAGGAGGGCGACAGCCTCGTGTCCGTGGCGCCGTGCGCCGAGAACCAGGACGTGCTGCTCGCATTGAAGGGCGGGCGCTGCGTGCGCTTCCCCGTTCCCGAAGTGCGCGTGTTCCAATCGCGCTCCAGCGAGGGAATTAGGGGCATTAAGCTGGAGAAGGGCGATGAGCTTATATCCATGTCGATTATAGGTCACGGCGATGAAGACGCCGAAACCCGCGCCTCTTATATAAAGATGAGCCGCGCCGCTAGGCGGGAAGAAGATGTCGCCGACGAGGAGGAATCCATCGCCACGCACGAGCTCTCGAAGGAGGAGTTCGACAGGCTCGCGGCCTCCGAGCAGTTCATACTGACCATAACCGACACCGGCTTCGGCAAGCGCACTAGCGCGTACGAATACCGCACCACGCACCGCGGCGGCAGCGGTATAGCCAACATAAAGCTGGCGGCCAAAGCTAAGGCCGTAGTGTGCTCGCTTCCCGTCGAGGCCACCGACCACATACTCCTCATCACCGACGGCGGCAAGATGATACGTATGGGCGTGGGCGACATTCGCATAGCGGGGCGCAGCACGCAGGGCGTGACGCTCTTCCGTATAGGTGAGGGCGAGCGGGTGATTTCCGCCGCGCTTGTTGAGGGTGCCGGCGACGAGGAAGCTCCCGCCGCGCAGGATAACGAGCCGACCGCGGGAGAAAACTGATGTTCGGAATCTCACTCAGCGAGCTGCTTGTCGTGGTGATTATCGCCGCGGTTTTGATAAAGCCGTCCGACCTTCCTGCCGTCGCACGCGGGCTTGCCAAAATCTATGTCAGGGTGCGCGACTTCTTTTCGAGCGCATCGGAAAAGTTCGAGAGCCTGGTCGAGCAGGGCGAGCTTGATTTTAACAAGCGCCCGAAGCGCAGGCTTCCCTCGTTCTCCGAGCAGATAGAGCGGCAGAAAAAAGCCATGGGTATAAGCAAAAAGCGCAAGCCTCTCGACCTTTACGAAGAGATAAAGGACAAGAAAACCCCTAATCTGGAGATATGAATATGGCCGCGAAAAATGACAAGGCTCTGCCGCTTGCCTCGCACCTGTACGAGCTTCGTGCGCGGCTTCTCGGGTGCGTGGCGTTCTTCGTCGTCGCGCTGGTTCTGTGCTACACGCTCCGCGCCGAGATCTACGACATAATGACCGCGCCGCTCGCCGAGGCGTTGGAGAGGGCGGGCGTGAAGCCGTCGCTCATCGCCACTTCGCTCGCCGAGGGTTTCGTCGGCATGATAGGCCTGGTCTTCGCGGCTGCGCTTATGGTCACGCTTCCGTATGCGGGAGTACAGGCGTGGCTTTTCATTTCTCCCGCGCTGTATGCGAAGGAACGGCGTCCCGCGCTCGCCATAATGCTGCTTACGCCCATGCTGTTCGCGGCCGGAGTGGTGTTCTGCTATTATCTTGTGCTGCCGAACGCGATTTATTTTCTGGCGACGTTCGTGGATAGTGGGAGCCTGCAAATTCCGCTTCTGATTATGCCGAGGATGGCGGATTACCTGAACTTGAGCAAGTCGCTTCTCTCCGCGTTCGGGCTGGCGTTCCTGTTCCCGCTGGCCTTGGTCGCCTTGACGCGCGCGGGCGCGATAACGCGCGAGGGGCTTGTGGCTTTCCGCAAGTATGCGGTGGTGCTGGCGTTCGTCGTAGGGGCGATACTCACTCCGCCCGACATCGCGAGCCAAATCCTGCTTGCCTTGCCTTTGGCAATCATGTATGAGATTGCGATACTCTTCTCGCGGAAGTAGTTATCGTTCGCCCTTCTGACGCTTGTATGCGTCGATGATCAGCTTGCGCATCGGTTTTTTATCGAGGAAAAGGTCTTTGCCGATTTTTACGACAGCCCTTCTTTTGCCTTCGGGCGAGAATGATTCGTATGTGATGGCCTTGGTAATGCCGAATAGGTTTTTCACCGCCACGATGGGCGCCCATCCGTTGTAGTCAAGGTCGAGGCAGGGCTGGGAGCCCACGGCCTTATGCGTATGTACGTACATCAATATATTTTTTGGGACGCGTTTCAGCTTGACCATTTTCCCTTCGGCTATCAGTTTTCCCAGTTCGTTGACCTTGGCAATGTCCAGCGACAGCTTGCCGTCTTTTTCAAGTTTTTTGAGTACATTCATGATAAACTCCCAAAGTTGTTTTATCGACCCAATTGTGCGACATAAAATTAATTTCGTCAAGAAGTTTTTCCCGGATACGCTCAACTGACAAGAATGTATCTTTTTAGACCTATTTCCCAAATCCGCCTAAATCACTCTTAATGTCCTAGTTTTTACATAATGATGGATCAAATGAATGTGGTGCGAGAGAGTTCGTTATCCGCTTAAATTCTTTATATGAAACAATTTTTAATCCATCTTTTTCTACTAAAAAACGGGGCTGAGGTCTAAAAATATTATATCCTATATTATGCCCTGCGTTTATTTTCATATTTATTAGCTCTTCTTGATTATACGAAAATAAAAAGCATTGTTTATTTTCATCTTGATAAAAGTTAATTTTCCTAGGCATAATATAAGAGGCGATATTCTCCCGCGGTCTATATCTTGTATCTAGCCTTGTAGAAAATAATAGTTCATCATTTAGTGTAGTTGATTCCCCGGAATTCGCCGTGAAGGTATTTTCAGCAAATACTTTATCAAAATAAACATTCTGTGTAATAAAGACATGATCAGAACTACAAGCGCAAAACAATAACAAACCAAGAAAATAAATTTTTTTCATAGATAAATCATGTAATATTTCAACTGGAAAGTAAAACAAAAAATGTGTCAAAAAAGATACATTCTTGTCAGTTAAGCGTTCGGATAATAAAACCGCGGAATGTCTTGGGGCGGGCGGCGCGAGCGCGTTAAAAATTGCCGAGCAGCACCGAGGTCTCGGCGCCGGAGAATATCCGCCCTGCGGCGGTTTTCACGTCCGCGGGCGAGAGTTTGCCGAGGATTGCGATGTCTTCTTCCGGAGTTACTATGTGTCCGAAATATTGTATCGCCCGCCCCATGCGCCGCGCGCGGTTCGACGGGCTCTCCTGCGCCATCAGGAGCGAAGTCCTTATGCCCTCCCTCGCGCGGGCGAATTCCTTGTCGCTGACGCCCGAGAGCATTTTCTCGACCTCGCCCCTGGTCGCGGCGATTACTTCTTTCATGAGACCGGGCTCGCTCGACGAATGAATGTGCAGCACCGCGGCGTCGACGTAGGATTGGAATCCGGAGTAGATGGAATAGGCGAGGTTGCGCTTCTCGCGCACTTCTTGGAACAGACGCGACGCGGGCGAGCCGCCGAGTATGGAGCACATGATCATCTCGGCCATGGATTGCTCGCGTAGGGCGATGGGGCTTGCGGGGAAGCCGAGTATGAAGTAGGCCTGCTCCAGCTTCTTCTTTTTTTCGACTCTGCCGCCGACATATTTCGCAGCGGTGAACGCGGAAGGTTTCGGCGCTGTTATGCGGTCGAAATATTTTTCCGCCAGTCGCTCCGCTTCGTCTGGCGAGACATTTCCCGCGACCAGCAGCACGAGCTTGTCCGCGCTGTATTTCTCGGCAATCCATGTCTTGAGTTTGTCAGAGGTCATCGCCCCGACGGTTGCCTTGAACCCGATGATGGGCCGACCGAGCGGCGTGTCGCCGTATGCGGCCTTGCCGAACAGCTCGTAGGAAAGATCGTCGGGATCGTCTTCTGCGCCCAGGAGTTCCTGGAGTATTACGCGCCGCTCCTTTTCGACTTCTCCGGTATCGAAGACCGAGTTCTGCACTATGTCGGCCAAAAGCTCCACGCACGTCGGCAGGTGCTCCTTCAGGGTTTTAGTGTAATATAGCGTGTGGTCCTTCGAGGTGTAGGCGTTCATCTCGCCGCCTATGTCCTCGATGGTCTCGGCGATTTGCATGGCGGTTCGGGAAGTCGTGCCCTTGAACGCCATGTGCTCGAGGAAGTGGGATATGCCCGCGAGCTCCTTGGGTTCGTCGCGCGAGCCTGCGCCTGCCCACAGTCCGACGAATAGCGTTTCGACCGAAGGCATTGCATCGACCGCAAGCCTCATGCCGTTCTTTAGAGTTTTGATTTCGGCTCGCATTATTCCCCGGCTCCCGTTTCTCCGCCGCCGGAATTGTCGCCGGTGCCGGAGCGGGGCTTCTCCTCGGGGGCGGGCGGCGGCGCGTTTGCGCACCCCAATCCGTCGGCCGGGGCATAGTAGGGGTCGAGTTGTTTAAGCTGGTTGTCGAGCTTGCATATTTCCTTGTTCTTGTTCGCGAACGCGGGCTTGGCTGGGTCGAGGCCGACGGTGTCGCGCACCAGTTTCGCGCGCTCGTCCTTGATCTTGTTTGTCTGCTCCTGCTCGCCCTGCTGCCGTTTCGCTTCCTGCAGGCTGGTCGCTTCCTTGGCGAGTTCCAGCGCCCGGGCGGCGTTTTCGTTTGCGCCCGAGAGGCGCTTCAACAGCACGGTCTCAAGCTCGCCCTTCCGCTTCATCACATCGGCGCGCGCGTTCGCGGAGTGCTTTATCAACTCGGACTCGTAGTCCGAGCAGTTTTTGGCGATCTCGGTTTTCAGCAAGGGATCGCTCGCGGCGTTCGCCCCGCACTTGCCAAGAGCTTCCGTCGCCGCGCTTCGGCACCGGTCGATGTCGTTTTTGGTGAAGGGCAGCGAGATGGTCACCTGGGCGATCTCCTTGTTCTCTATCACGGCTTGGCTTTTCGGGTCTATATCCGAGTCCTTGAGGATCTGCTCGGTCAGCTTGTCGAATATGTCCGCGTCGGAGAGCTTGCCCGAGTTCAATCGTTCCAAGACGAACGAGAAATATTCGCCGATGCCCTTGTTCTTGTAACCGATGGTGAGCGTGCCGACGCCCTCCTTTATGCGGGATTCGGAAACACCGTAGCCCTGCTGGAGGAAGTATTCGAACACCGATGTCGTCTTGCCCGAAGCCTTGGTTTGGAGCGCGCAGAGGAACGATTGCTCGCCGAACGGCGTCGCGCGGACGGGTTCCGGCAGCAGGAACTTGCACTCGCCGCCCGTGAGTTTGTCGGCAGCTTCTTCGGCGCAGACCAAGAGGGGAGGAGGGCCCTGGTCTTCTTCCTTGCCCGAACCCCTTTTGCCGGATTTTGTTTGGTTGCCGGAGCCGCCGGATTTTTTCGTTGAGGCCGAGGTTTGCGCCGCCCTTTGTTGTTTCGCGGGAGCACCGCCGCCGCTCGAAGTTGCGGAACGTGCGCTCTTGACCGCCGCTGCGCCTCCCGTGGCCGAGCGTGCGCGCGACGGCTTCTGCGCGACGGCTTCGGCGCCATAGCAGAGCAGTATGAATCCAGCCAGCGCGAGAAGGGAGGTTCTCATCAGAATGTTCCTCTCAAGGCTTTGTCCGCCGGGAATCCGTCGGTGCCCCAGCCTGCGGGCACGGGCGTGGCCGTCCCGGTCGGAGAGCGCGTGCCGCCCGGCGAGAGCAGGTATCCGCCGCCCGCGATGGTCGCGCCCGGCAATACTTCGATTTGCTTCTTGTCGCCGCCGCTTTGGTCGTAGATTATCTTGAACACGCACTTGCCGCCCTCTATCCAGCCCTGCGCGGCGGAGCATGCGAGGGCGACATCGTCCTTCCTGATTTCTTTTTTCATGAAGTCGTGGAGGCCGGCGATGATGATGGCCTTGACGTCCTCGCACTTGCCGTAGTTCGCGTCCTCGCATTTCTGGAGTATGGCCTTCTGTCGGTGCGCTTCCTTGCAGTTGCGGAAGTTCACGCCGCACTCGTCTTTTATGCAGGCCTCGTATTCGAGGCGGCACGCGGGCAGGTCGAGCGCGTTCGTCTTCTTGTTCCGCTGCTCGGTGAACATCTCGAGGTTCTTCTGGGTCTGGATAAGGAGCGAGGTCACCGCGTCCGCGCGCTCCTTGAGGATTGTGGTGTACGCGCCGCAGTCTTTCTCGATGAGCGACACGTATTCTTTCACCTTCGCGTCGAAGTCGGATTTTTCCATTGCGGCGATTTCAGGCTGGCATTGTTTATGAGCCTCGTTGTAGAGGGGTTGCCCTTCGGCGACGAGCGTGTCGGAATCTATGCGGTTGGCGGCGATGGACTTGGCCGTCTTCTCGATGGAGTTTATGTTCTGGTGGAGGTTGCCTATGGTGTCGTTGACCGCGCCGACGTTCGCCACGTTCATTAGGCCCTCGAGTTCCTTGCTCTTCCTGTCCGCTTCGGCCTGAGCTTTCTCTATGTCCCTGAGGACTTTTTCAATGCGGGGAAGTTGCGAGGAACAGCGGCAGCGCGCCTTGTCCGGGAACATGGGGGATACGCAGATGTCGTCCATGCAGGCTATGTAGTTGCCGATTGCGGGCGCGGTAGCTGGTACAGGCGCGCTGACGTACGGCGCCGGAGCCGTTTCTACCGCGCGCGCGCGGGTCGCGCCGGGTTTTTTGGACGCCGAGGAACCCTTGGAATTCCTTTGCGCGCCCGCCTCAATACCGAACATTGAAGCCAAGGCCGCGATAGCGACGATGGATAAACCCCTTTTCATGCCGATTATTATAGCATAAAAACCGGTGCTTAACAAGCCTTTCCATCGTTGCGAATGAGATCGCTCAGGCTTCCACGAGATTTATCTCCACGCGCTCGCCGAACATGCGCTCCGCCTGCTGGGCGTATGCTTCCGTAATGTCCGTAATTCCAAAGAAGCGCGAGCCGCCACGCGAGAGCTTTGCCTCGACCTCGCCATGCCGCGCCAGATAGTCGGCGAGCGAGGCGGGGATAATCTCGTCCTGCGAGATTATTTTCGCCCCCGGCAGTTGCTTCTGGAACAAATCCTTGTAATAGGGATAATGCGTGCAGCCTAACACCAGCGCCTCGACCCCCGCGAGCGGCTTGAGATAGTCGGCGATTACTTCCGGCGCGTATTTGTCTCCGCCGTTTTCTATCAGCGAAACCAGGAGTGGTGTCGCGACGGGCCGTATGGAAATGTCGGGTGAGAGCTTCGATAGCTCCTGCTCGTAGACGCCGCTTCTTATCGTGGCTTGGGTCGCGATAAGTCCCACGTCCTTGAATCCGCCCGCGCACACGGCTTCCATGGTGGGAATTACCACGCCCAGGACCTTGCGCTTCGAGAAATGCGCCTGGAGAAATTTCAGCGCCGCGATCGAGGCGGTATTGCACGCGATTATCACGAGCGCGCAGTCCTGCTCCCGGAACAGCCATTCGACTCCGCGCAAGGCGAGGCTCTTGACAAGCTCGCCGGAACGCGCGCCGTAGGGCAGGTTGGCCGTGTCGCCGAGATAGGCGTAGTCGTATTGAGGGAGCGCCTTCACGAGCGCCTTTGTCATTATGAGTCCGCCAAGCCCGCTGTCGAATATGCCTATTTTCATAGGATGTCGTCCTCTATTTCCTCAGGCTTTTGTCACTTTACTTCGCCCTTTTCATAGAGAGCTTGTTCTTGCCTTCGCGGGACTCCATGAGGAGCACCTTGACCTCGTCGCCGATCTTGAGGGCGTCCTCGACCTTAGCCACGCGGTTCTTGCTTATCTCGGAGATGTGCACCATGCCGTCGTGGCGGCCGAACTCGACTATCGCGCCCATGTCCATGATGCGCACGACCTTGCCGGTGAAGACCTTGCCCACCTCGGGATCGTCCACTATGTCGTGGATTATGGCGAGCGCGGCCTCGATTGCCTCGGCGGAGGTGCCGGACACGTTGACCTTGCCGCTGTCCTCTATGTCGATTTTCGTTCCGGTCTTTTCCTGTATCTCGCGGATTACGGTGCCGCCGGAGCCGATGACCTCGCGGATTTTCTTGGGAGGTATCTCGATGGTCTTGATGGTCGGCGCGTACTGCGAGAGGTTTTTGCGCGGCGCTTTTATGGCGTCGGCCATTTTCCCGAGTATGTGCAGACGTCCTTCCTTGGCCTGCTCCAAGGCCTTCTTCATTATGTCGAAGGTTATGGAGGTTATCTTGATGTCCATCTGCAGGGCGGTGATGCCGTCCTTGCTGCCCGCGACCTTGAAGTCCATGTCGCCGAGGTGGTCCTCGTCGCCCATGATGTCGGAGAGGATTACAAACTTGTCGCCCTCTTTGATAAGTCCCATGGCTATGCCGGCGATGGGAGCCTTGACGGGAATGCCCGCGTCCATCAGCGCGAGCGACGCGCCGCAGGTCGTGGCCATGCTGGAGCTTCCGTTGCTCTCGGTCACGTCGGACACTATGCGGACTGTGTAGGGGAACTCCTCGAAGGTCGGCATGACCGGATGGTTCGCGCGCCATGCGAGTTTGCCGTGGCCGATTTCGCGGCGGCCGGGGCTGCCCATGCGCTTGATTTCGCCCACGGAGTAGGGGGGGAAATTGTAGTGCAGCATGAAGCGGTCGAAGCTGATTCCGTTGAGGTCGTCGATGAGCGCCTCGTCGTCCTTGACGCCGATTGTCGCGGTGACGATCGCCTGGGTCTCGCCGCGCGTGAAGAGGGCCGAGCCGTGGTTGCGGTTGAATATGCCGACCTCGCACTCTATGGGGCGTATGTCGGTGGACTTGCGCCCGTCGAGGCGGGGCTTGCCCTCGAGCACCGCGCCGCGCATTACTTCCGCGGTGTAGTCCTCGAACACCGAGGGAACCATGGCGGTTTCCGCGCTGTCCTCGGCGTAGTGCGATTTCAGTTTTTCTAGCACGGCCTTGCGTGCGTCCTGGCGCTCGAGCTTGTCCTTAATGGAGAGCGCGGCGGAGAGCTCGGATTTCGCGGCTCCCTTCATCCATTTCAGCACTTCGTCGTAAGCGGCGGGGCGCACGGGCTCGGCCCAGCGCTCCTTGCCCGCTTTTTTAGCGAGGTCGTTTATCATTTCTATGACGGGCTGGAAAGAATCGAAACCGGCCTTGACCGCGCCGAGCATGACTTCCTCGGAGAGCATTTTCGCTTCGCTCTCGACCATCAGCACGCCCTCGGAAGTTCCGGCTACGACTAGGTCGAGCTGGGACTCCGCTTGTTCGGCGAGGGTGGGGTTGATTATGTACTTGCCGTCCTTGTAGCCTACGCGCGCGGCGCCTATGGGCCCAGCGAACGGAATGCCCGACACGGCGAGCGCGGCCGAGGTCGCGATCAGCGCGACTATGTCCGGCCTGTTCTCCTTGTCGTAGTTGAAGACTGTCGGCACGATTTGCACTTCGTTGCGGAATGTTTCCGGGAACAACGGGCGTATGGGCCGATCGATGAGGCGCGAGGTTAGCGTCTCGTCGGTAGAGGGCTGCCCCTCGCGGCGCTTGAAGCTGCCGGGGATTTTTCCGCCGCTGGCGAACTTCTCCTGATAGTTGACGGTTAGCGGGAAGAAGTCCTGCGCGGGCAGGGCCTCCTTGGCCGCGCACACTGTCGCGAGCACGACGGTGTCGCCGTAGGCGGCGAGCACCGCGCCGCCGGCTTGGCGCGCGATTTTTCCCGTTTGGAGGGTAAGTTTTTTCCCCTCCCACTTCATTTCTTTTTCGACCACGTTATCGAACATAGTCTTTTTTCCAAATCCGAACATTGTTTTTCCTTTCTTGTTCGTTGCTGTTAAGGCAAAGGAAAACCCGGTCAGAAGATAAAGGGCAACAGTTGCCGCATTGCCCTTTATTTTCCAACATGTTTTCCCTTGCCACCATCAACCTACTTTCGCAGGTTCAATTTTTTAATCACGTCCTCGTACGCGGCGTTGTCCGTGCGCTTGAGGTAGGCGAGCAGCTTCTTCCTGGTGTTGACGAGGCGCTGCAATCCGCGCTTTCCAGCGTTGTCCTTGGGGTTCGCCTTGATGTGCTCGGATATTTCGTTTATCCGGGCGGTCATTATCGCGATCTGGACTCCGGAGGAACCGGTGTCCTTGTCGGACTTTTTAAGCGGAGCCGCCGCAGTCTTTTTTTTGTTCTTGTCTATCATTTTCTCTTTCTTTCAAAAGTTGAACACCCGTTCCGGTTTCAGCGTGTCGGCAGTCGCGCGCGCTATCGCCAGGAGCTTGTCGTCGCTAAACACTTGGTAAAGTCCGGGAGCCGCCCGGGTCGGGATGGTTTGTCCCTGTCCGATGGCTGTTGCCTCCGCCTTATTGGCCGTAAGAACCGGGATGCCGTCCAGTCCGAACGAAGGGGGAAGCACGAAACTAAAATTCCGCGCATCTTGCGAGTGTGGAGCATTTTGCAGCATTTTTTCGATTCTGTCAAGGGTTATCGAGGCTTCCTCTAAGAACGCTCCTTCTTGCGTGCGCTTGAGGTATGTCAAATGCCCGATTGTGCCGAGCGCGGAGGCGATGTCGGTCGCCAGCGAGCGGATGTAAAACCCCCTGTCCACTTCGACCTTGAAGGTGTGCCCGCCTAGGTATTCTATTGAGAAAATCTGCTGGCGGCGAGGTTTGATTTCAAAATCCTTTCCCGCGGCGGCCAAGTGGTACGCCCGCTTGCCGTCTATATGCACGGCGGAGAACTTCGGCGGAGTCTGCATGATTTCGCCGAGGAATTGCGGCAGGACTTTTTTTATCTCGCTGTCGCTTGGCACGCGCCCGCCTTCTTTTACGACATCTCCGTCCGTGTCGAGCGTGTCGGTTTCCACTCCGAATTTTATGGTGAAGACATAAGTCTTATGCGCGTCCTCCATATAATATAGAATCTTGGTCGCCTCGCCGAGCGCGATGGGCAGCACGCCCTCGGCCATGGGGTCGAGCGTTCCGAGGAAGCCCGCTTTCTTTTGCGAAAGCAGGCGCTTTACACGCCTAAGGGCATAGTTCGAACCCATGCCCCGCGGCTTGTAGAGATTGATGAAACCGTTGATCATGCACTCATAATACATTGACACTTTGCTCGTCGCAAGCTATAATCTATAACCATGACAAAAACAATTCTCACAGGCATAAAGCCGACCGGACACCCTCATATAGGCAATCTCTTTGGCATGATATTGCCGGCGATAGAGCTTACGCAAAATAACGAGGACAGCTTCCTCTTTATCGCGAATATCCATGCGCTGAATTCCATCAAGGAAAGGAAGGCGCTCGCCGACAACACCCTCGAGGTTGCGGCGACGCTGCTTGCGTTCGGCCTTGATCCGAACCGCACGACCTTCTATCGCCAGAGCGACGTGCCCGAGGTGTCGGAGTTGACCTCGATACTTACGAACTTCACGCCCAAGGGTCTTATGAATCGCGCGCACGCATACAAGGCCATGCTCGACCGCGACGGCAACGACGACAACGTGAACATGGGGCTCTATACTTACCCTATCCTGATGGCCGCGGACATTCTGATTATGGATACGGACATAGTGCCCGTGGGCCTCGACCAGAAGCAGCATATAGAGATGACCCGCGATATAGCCATCGCCTTCAACGCGCAGTATAACAAGGTCTTCAAGCTGCCGATGGAATCCATCAGCGAGGGCGTGGGCACCGTCGTCGGTCTTGATGGCCGCAAGATGAGCAAGTCCTACGGCAACGTTATCGCGATTGCCGAGAGTCCGGAGGAGACGGCGAGGAAGGTCTTAAAAATCCCCACCGACAGCCTGCCGCCCGAGGCGCCCAAAAGCAAGGACGCCGCGCTATATAAGATGATGGAGCTTTTCCCCGGGACGAAGGATTTGCGGAAGCAGTATCTCGCTGGAGGGCTTGGCTATGGCGACGCGAAGAAGGAACTGGGCGACGCGATAAACGAGTTCCTCGCCGCCCCGCGCGCGAAGCTGGCCGAGCTCATGGCCGATCCGGGCGCGATAGAGTTGGCGCTCTCCGCCGGAGCGAACAAGGCGCGTGCCCGCGCCGCGAAAACCCTCGCCCGCGTCAAAGAGGCGATAGGGTTATGAATCCTCTCATAAAAGATTTGGAAAATAAAATCGCCGCCGCGATAAAGGAAGCGGGCTATGAAGCGTCCGACGGAGCCGAGCTGGTACGCGCTTCCGACCGCCCCGACCTCTCCGATTTCCAGAGCAACGTCGCCATGGCCATCGCGAAATCCGCGCGCAAGAATCCCGCCGAAATCGCCGCCGCGATCGCCTCGAAATTGGAAGGTGCGAGCGCGGTCGGGGGCTTCGTTAATATAAAAGTTCCCAACGGGCTTGTGGAGAAATTCGCGAATAAGCTCGACGAACGGCTTGGCGCGCCCCTTGCGAAAAAGCCCGAAACCATTATAATAGACTTCGCCCAGCCCAACGTCGCGAAGGCCATGCATGCCGGCCATTTCCGCGGCGCGATTATAGGCGAGACTCTCAAAAACCTCGCGCTCTTCATGGGGCATAAGGTCATAGGTGACCACCACCTCGGCGACTGGGGTCTGCCGATGGGCATGCTGATAGCCGCGATAAAAGAGAAGAAAATAAAGCTCCCCGTCGATGTTGATACGCTCAATAGACTTTACCCGGAATCCTCCGCCCGCGCCAAGGGGGACAAGGAATTCTATGCCCGCGCCGCCGAGGAAACGAAGAAACTCCAAGACGGCGACAAGGAGAATAGGACCATCTGGAAGAGCTTCACCGAAACCTCCAAAAAAGACATGAAGGCGCTGCTTGCGCGATTGAGGATCGACGCCTCGCCCGGCAATCCCGACCTGTGGCTCGGAGAATCCGACGCCGACCCGTTCGTGAAAGAGCTCCTCGCCGACAAGAATTTCGCCAAGCACTTGAAGTTGGACGACGGCGCGCAAGTGATACGGCTCGACGATTATCCTATGAACGGCTCGCCCGTGCCGCCGTTTATCGTCGTCAAGACCAACGGCGCGATAATGTACGGCATGACCGACATGGGCACGCTCCTCGACCGCATAAGGAATATGAAGGCGGATCGGATTTGGTACCTTACCGACAGCCGCCAAGCGCTCCACTTCCACCAGGTTTTCAGCGCGGCGGAGATAGTCGGTTTGAAGGGCAAGACCGAGCTGGTCTTCCTTCCGCACGGCTCGCTCATGGGAAAGGACGGCAAGCCGTTCAAGACCCGCGACGGCCAGGCCGCGAAGCTGGAGGATTTCCTGGACGAGGTGGAGGCGAAAGCTGGCTCGCACCAGATTGCGCTCGCCGCCATAAAATTCGCCGACATGATAAATCCCATCACCGGCGACTACATCTTCGACCCGGAAAAATTCGTTAGCTTCGAGGGCAAAACCGGACCTTATATATTATATACCGCGGTGCGGATAAAATCCCTGCTCGAGAAAGCTCCCGCCGCCGGAGCGATCCGCCTCGCCAACGAATACGACAAGAAGCTCGCAATCGCGCTGCTCGGGTTCGGAGACGCAGTGTCGCGTTCGTTCGATTCAAAAAGTCCGCACATCTTCGTGCAATATATATACGACCTCTCGGTCGCCTACAATGCCTTCTACCGCGAGTGCGGCATATCGACCGAAGCGGACAAGGCAAAGGCTGCGGGCTGGGTCGCCCTCTCCAAAATTACCTTGCAAGCGCTCGAGATATTCGCTAGGATTATAAGCATAGAAATACCGGAAAGGATGTAAAATGGAATACCAACTGCTGCTGTTCGCGCTCGTCGGCTATCTAATCGGCGCGATACCGTTCGGCTTTTTGCTAGGCAAAATTTTCTTCAAGCAGGACGTAAGGGAAATCGGTAGCGGCGGCATCGGCGCGACCAACGTCCTCCGGCTCGGCAACAAGTGGGTCGCGCTCGCCACCATGATACTCGACATAGCCAAGGTTCCGTTCGCATGGTTCGTGGTCGAGCAGATTATAGTCTACATGTTCGGCTGGTTCGCGGCGGCGATAGTGCTCGGGATCTATGGACTGCAGTTGAAGATGATAGTGGCCGCCGCAGCGGTGATAGGCCACTGCTTCCCCGTATATATAAAATTCAAAGGCGGCAAGGGTGTGGCCGCGTTCGGCGGAGCGATTATGGTTTTCAGTCCGGCGCTTTTCGCGTATTTGTTCGCGACATGGGCTTTGCTCTTGACGATTGGCGGGAAATCCTCGCTCGCCGCTATTGTCACGGGAATCCTCGCGCCCTTTTATGTCCTGCTCGTGAAGCCTTATTCGGCGGCGGACAACAACCTGCTCGCATGGTTCGTAGTCGCGCTCGTCCTGTTTATATTCACTCGTCATGCGGGCAATATAAGGCGGCTTCTGAAAGGCGAGGAGCCCAAGGTCGAACTTAATCCCAAGAAAAAAGAAGAAAAGAAAAAGAAGTGAGCCGCGAAGCCGACTACATAAAGCTCGCCACGACGGAACGCGTAGGCTCCGTGGCGTTCGCGCAACTGATACTATCCGATTCCGCCATAAAGTAGGCGTGCCCTAGGGAAAAGACGCATTCGTATCTGGGGCGGAGCGGTGGCAGGTTTCGTACGTCAACGGCGGATTGGTCAGAGTAATATGAAAAAAGCCAAGGATGCCCCTGGCTTTTTCCAATAAACTTGGTGAAAGCTATTACGGTTTGCCGCGGTTTATCGCTTTGGTGTGGCAGTGGAACTCGCCGTCCTTCAGGCCGTACTTCGCGCAGTTCGCGGTGCACCTGTGGCAGCCGTTCTTGTCGAGGCGTCCGGGCGAGGCGAGGACGAGCGCGGAATAGCCGAGCGTGGCGGCGATTACCAAGAGCATTAATTTTTTCATTTCTTTCTCCCTATGAATTTTATGTTCTACGCTGTAGATTATAACCCAATTTTTAACTCTTTGCAAGAGGTTTTTTAGTAAAAAATACCCGGAATTTCCTATTTGTTGTTTTTGCTTTGCGGAATAAATTAGTTGACTCTGCAAAGATTTAACCTTATACTCCCCACACTTTTATTGGAAAAAATGGCAAGATAAAGGAATGATATGCCGACTATAAACCAGCTTATACGCAACTCGCGGAAAGATAAAATCCATCGCACCAAGACCCCCGCGATGCAGCAGAATCCCCAGAAGCGCGGAGTTTGCACCCGCGTCTACACCACCACGCCCAAGAAGCCCAACTCCGCCATGCGAAAAGTCGCGCGCGTGAAGCTGGTCAACGGCTACGAGGTCACGGCCTACATTCCCGGCGTCGGCCACAATTTGCAAGAGCACTCGGTAGTTATGATCCGCGGCGGCCGCGTGAAGGACTTGCCCGGCGTGCGCTACCATATAATCCGCGGCCGGCTCGACACCCAGGGCGTCGCCAACCGCAAGCAGGGCCGCAGCCTCTACGGAGCCAAGCGCCCGAAATAGTTTTCCGTTCAATTGAAGCTGTCCGCTAAAGCAGGACTACCTAAGACAAAAGGAGTAAATAAATGTCAAGACGTAAACGCGCTCAAAAGCGCCCCATAAACCCCGATCCCAAATACGGAAGCCTCCAGGTTTCCAAGTTCGCCAACTACCTCATGCAGGACGGCAAGCGGACCGTCGCGAGCGCTATAATATACGGCGCGCTCGGCATATTGCGCGACAAGACCAAGAAGGACGAGTTGCCTCTCTTCATAGAGATTGTCGAGAAGGTGAAGCCCACGCTCGAGGTCCGCTCGCGCCGCGTCGGCGGAGCGACTTATCAGGTTCCGACCGAAGTCAGCGCCGTGCGCCGCGAGGCCCTTGCTATGCGCTGGATAATCTCCGCCGCCCGCAAACGCGGCGAAAAGACCATGGACGCCAGGCTCGCGGGCGAGTTCCTCGACATACTTTCCGGCAACGGTGCGGCCTTGAAGAAGAAGACCGACGTGCACAAGATGGCCGAGGCGAACAAAGCCTTCGCCCACTTCCGCTGGTAAGGCTTCGCTATGAAGGGCAGCTCGGTCAAACCAAAGGAACCGTCGAAAGAGGAAGGGAAGCCGTCCTCCTTCGTCAACGTTTCGAAATGGATCGAGTCTTTGGTGGGCAAAAAGCCGGACCAGTACAGATCGCTCTACGGCGAAGCGCAAAGGGTGCAGACGGCATTGAATGATGATATAAACAGTGGGAACGTAGTGGTCCCCACAGGAAAAAAGAAGTCCGACAAAAGAGTCCATAAACTATCTTGGAAGGCATCAGAAGCGGCAAGATTAAAGTTGTCGAAAAGCCTGCCGTCAAGCCTGTCGCGAAGTCCGCCGCCAAGCTCCCAGTTACACAACCAAAGCAAAAATAAAACTAAAAAAGGAGATAAAAAACCATGCCCCGCACTACCCCGATAGAACGATACCGCAATATAGGAATCATGGCGCACATCGATGCCGGCAAGACCACCACGACCGAGCGCATACTATATTACACCGGCAAGAACCACCGCATGGGCGAGGTGCACGAAGGCGCCGCGACGATGGACTGGATGGTTCAGGAACAGGAGCGCGGCATAACGATCACCTCCGCCGCCACCACTTGCTTCTGGCGCGACCACCGCATAAACATAATAGACACCCCGGGACACGTCGATTTCACCATCGAGGTCGAGCGCAGTCTCCGCGTCTTGGATGGCGCCGTCGCGGTGTTCGAGAGCGTGTCGGGCGTCCAACCGCAGAGCGAAACCGTGTGGCGCCAGGCCAACAAGTACCGCGTTCCGCGTATATGCTTCATTAACAAGATGGACCGGATAGGCGCGAACTTCCAACACTGCCTCGACACGATCAAGACAAAACTCGGCGCCAATCCCGTGGCTATTACCCTCCCCATCGGCAACGAGGCCGACTTCAAAGGCATAGTGGATCTCGTCACCATGAAAGGCATGGTCTGGCATAACGAGGACTTGGGCGCGCACCCCGACATAGTCGAAATCCCCGCCGACATGAAAGAACAGGCCGACAAAGCCCGCGCCGAGATGATCGAGAAAGTCATAGAGTTCGACGACGACGCCATGGCCGCCTACCTCGACGGCACCGAGCCCAGCGTCGAGACTCTGAAGCTCTGCATACGCCGCGGCACTATAGCCATGAAGATTTTCCCCGTGCTCTGCGGAAGCTCGTTCAAGAACAAGGGCGTGCAGTACCTCTTGGACTGCGTGGTCGATTACCTGCCTTCGCCCATAGATATTCCGCCGGTTGCCGGCATAAACCCCAAGAACGACCAGCCGGACACGCGCGAGGCCTCCGACTCCGCGCCGATTTCTCTGCTTGCGTTTAAGATTGCGAACGACCCGTTCGTGGGCTCGCTCACATTCGCGCGCCTCTACTCCGGCCACCTCGAGGCGGGCAGCTACCTATATAATTCCGTCAAGGACAGGCGCGAGCGCATAGGCCGCATGATACTCATGCACGCCAACAACCGCGAGGATATAAAAGAGGCGTTCGCGGGCGACATAATCGCGCTCGTGGGTCTCAAGGACACCACGACCGGCGACACGCTTTGCGACGAGAACAAGCCCATAATCCTCGAGAAGATGGACTTCCCCGACCCCGTCATAGAGGTCGCGGTCGAGCCGAAAACCAAGGCCGACGTCGAGAAGATGGCTCTCGCCCTTCAGAAGCTCGCGGTCGAAGACCCGTCCTTCCGCGTCGCCACCGACGAGGAGTCCGGTCAGACCATAATCAAAGGAATGGGCGAACTCCACCTCGACATCATCGTCGATCGCATGAAGCGCGAGTTCAAGGTCGAGGCCGACATCGGTGCGCCTCAGGTCGCATATCGCGAAACCATCTCTAAGGTCGTGGAGCTCGAATACACCCACAAGAAGCAGACCGGCGGCTCCGGCCAGTTTGCTAAGATAAAGCTCCGCTACGAGCCCTTGGGTCCGGGCGCCGGCTTTGAGTTCAAGAGCGAGGTCGTGGGCGGCAACGTGCCGAAGGAGTATATTCCTGCGGTCGAGAAGGGCTTCAAGATGGCCAAGGAAACCGGCGTGCTGGCGGGCTATCCCACGACCGACTTCAAGGTCGTGCTGTACGACGGCGCCTACCACGAGGTCGATAGTTCGACCATGGCGTTCGAGATCGCCAGCCGCGCCGCGTTCCGCGAGCACATTCCTCAATGCGGCCCCAAGATTATGGAGCCTATAATGAAGGTCGTGGTGATCACTCCCGAGGAATACACAGGCGACATAATCGGCGACATCAACAGCCGCCGCGGCCAGATAAACAGCATGGAGGCCGAGGGCAACGCGAGCGTCGTGACCGCATTCGTGCCGCTCGCCAACATGTTCGGATACGTCAACACACTGCGCAGCATGTCACAGGGTCGCGCGCAGTACACCATGGAGTTCGACCACTACTCTGACGTGCCCGCCGCCGTTGCGGAGGAAATCCGCGCCAAAGCCGCCGGCGGAAAGAAGTAGTCCGCGATACCTGCTCCAGTTCGCGATTATCTGCGTTTGCGGGCGACGTGCTCCTATGGCCTGGTCGTGATATTCCTGCTCCTCCACGATGCGTCAAAAACCATACACGTATCATACTTGCGCCTTTTGAAAATGTTTAGAGTTAAACATTCTGTCGCCAAGGGAATAGCCATCGGCACCGCCGCGCACGTCGTGGGCACGGCCAAGGCGTTCGAGCTTGGTCAGACCGAAGGTGCCTTCGCCAGCATTTCGATAGTAACCACTAGGCTCGCTGCGGTAATCTTCATGCCCTTAGTTAGCGCTGATGCTTTTGGGGTAATCTCCTCCCCCTGGGAAAAATAATCCCCCCTGCCGGATCCGGCCTGTTTTGTTTTTAGAGCTTCAGGCTGGACGGAGGCTCATATTATGTATGAGTGGCAGGGGGAAACTTGCAGGTCGCGACATCACCAGATAGCCGAAGAACGCCAATTCGTACCGCCCGTGCAATAATCGCTGGAACAACGACTCGCGCAATCGAGGGGGGCGCCGGTGTAGTCGTGGCTGAACACCCAAGAGGAGTATTTGGTAACACCACAAGCTGTCCCAGTTAAAACCTTCGTGAAATCGTTTTTCATAAAACGGCACCAACAATGTTGACCAGAATTCGAGGACGGATTACCTGCTATATTTTGAGTGCCGTTAGTTGTTGAACATCTATATTCTACAGTGCCTCCGCCGGGTGTGCCAGGAATTGGTAGGTTACAGACGTCCAGCACATCCCTTAATTGTCCCACTGTTATATCCCCCGACAAGTCAAACCCCGCAATAGTGCGCGTCGTAGGAACCGCTCCGACCTCGACGAAATTATTCCATTCGGTTCCGTTCTCTGTGCGGGTCAGAACTTGCCCTGTCGCGCCGTCCAGCACGGGCGTGCCCGTGGAACAGTCGTATCCCGGCGGGCAGACTATACATATCCCCGCCGCGAACGTCGGGGTAGACAGCAACAGAATTGCTGCGGTTATTGTTTTAAGATTCATTTCTTCCTCCTCTTGGTTTATACTTCCAACAAGAGCAGGTCGGGACTTAACAAATTGTGCGATACAATTCCTCAACCTCGCGGTTAAAGCGTCCCGACCAATTAGAATCAGGACAAGATTTAGGGACAATGCGCCTAAATCCTCATTCGCACGGCTTGTTAAGCCGAACCTGCCTCTCGCAAGTCGGCTATGATTATATCCTGCCGCGATAAAATTTGCAAGAGCATTTCTTATTGTGCCCAAGACGCCTTTTTCCGGCATGCGCCTCCGCAAAAATAAAGATTGATTTCGGTTAATATAGTGAATATAATTCCGAACAATCGTAATCGGAAAACTTCGGTTATGGGAGTTCAACCAACGAAAGGAAAGAAAAATGAAAAAACTAGCTCTCGTCGGCCTTCTGGCTCTCGCCGCTTGCGGCATGGTGACCGTGAAGGAAGGCAATAAGGAATGCATGACAGCGACCATCGGTCTGTTAGGCTTCTCGATTGGCGGCCCTCTCAGCAACGGCTGCAAATAGTCGCTAACTGCGATAATATGGGAAAGCCCCTTCCGAGGGGCTTTTTCATTTTTGGAATAGGTGGTTTTTTAATTACATGCCCAAGCCTTTGGCGACATCCCATTCGATAACTTCTTTTCTCGTTCGCAACACGTTGACTATCGCTTTTGTTCGCCCCGGGTCTTTTTCTATCTTGCCGTTTATCTTGACGCTAGCCTCCAACTGCGGCTTTATACCGACGACCTCATCATGACCGACGACGGACAAAGGATTATAATTACAGCGAATAACTTGGCCATTCTGTTTTGCGCGAATCACCAGAAAATTGCTAAAAGGGGAGGCGTATTGACAGGTGACCGTGGCGCTGGAAATGAACGACCCGATGGTCGAGAGGTCGGTGGCCGTATTTATTTTGGCGAATTGCCCGTTTACTTTCATGTGTTATCTCCTGAATGTTATGAGGACATACTAGCGACAAATGATTATTTTGTCAACTAATTTTCAAGGGCTCAAGTATCAAGAACGTATCTTTTTCGACTTTTGGTTTTACTTTTTAATTGTAGCTTTATATAATCTTACAGAGGCTTAAAATGATATACGAAATTATTGCAATTATCTTGATGATTGTATTCTATGGAGCGTATTTTGTAAAAAATACGTATTTGCTTAGGCAAAACATAGATGTCTATCAACTAGGACGCGGTAAAAAGAAACGAGCTTTGGCAGTAAAAGAAATCATATTGAAATATATGACCGCTTTAGTGGCTATCGTACAGGTTTTTAGTTTATATTATCACAGCTCACGATGGTCGGCAATCGGCTTGTTAATTGCTGGATTGGGTGTTGTAGTTTACATTACGGCATTGTTAACTATAAAGGATAATTGGCGAGTTGGCATATCGGCGCGGGAGAAGACAAAGCTCATTACAACTGGTATATACAAATTTAGTCGCAATCCTGCATTTACAGGGCTTTATTTAGTGTATGCTGGATTATTGGTAGCGTTTCCTTGTTGGATACATTTTAGTGTTGTGATATTGGCTATCGTCAGCATACATCTGCAAGTACTTGAAGAAGAGAAGCATTTGGCAAGGTTATTTGGAAAGGAATATCAAGAGTATAAGGGAAAAACTCGTCGTTATATTTGAAGTGGCAGATTTTAACGTTTGCGAACAGGTCGAAAAAGATACGTTCTTGATACTTGAGCCTTTTCAAGATAGAGTTCCGCCAGTTCAAAATAAATGCATAATAGCCTATTTTTTCCCTTGATTTCCCCGAAGAGATGCTATACTATCCTTGCACTTTATGCTGTTTGTTGACCAAAAGGGACGCTGAAAAAATGAGTAATAGCAATATACGAATCACGATGAAGGCCTTCGACCACAAGATATTGGACGAAGCCGTTCGCGAGATCGCCGCGACCGCGCGCCGCACCGGCGCCGAGATTGTCGGGCCCGTCCCCATGCCGGTCAAGATAGAGAAATTCTGCGTGAACCGCTCGCCGCACGTGAACAAGAAATCGCGCGAGCACTTCGAGATACGCACCTATAAGCGCGTGCTCGATATTATAAACCCGACCCCGCAGACAGTCGATGCGTTGATGAATTTGTCGCTCTCGGTCGGAGTGGACGTGAAAGTAGGCTAGGTGCGAGATGAGAACAGGATTGATAGCTTACAAAGTTGGCATGACTCGGGTCTTTGAGGACAATAAACATATCCCCGTGACCGTGCTTAAAATCGACAACGTGCATGTGGTCGATGTCAAGACGCAGGAAAAGAACGGCTACTCGGCCGTGCAGCTCGGCGCCGGAGCCGCCAAGGAAAAGAGGTTCGCGAAGCCCGTCCTCGGCCACGTCAAAAAAGCCGGTGCGATACTCTCCAAAGTGTTGAAGGAGTTCCGCGTCAGCTCCGAGAATCTGCTGAAGGTCGGCGACGAGCTCGCTCCCTCGCACTTCGTCAAAGGCCAGTTCGTAGATGTGCAGGGCACCACGATAGGCAAAGGTTTCGCGGGTGGCATGAAGCGCTGGAACTTCCGTGGCCTTGAGGCCAGCCACGGCGTGTCGGTCTCGCACCGCTCGCTCGGAGGCACCGGCCAGCGCCAAGACCCCGGTAAAGTCTTCAAGGGCAAGAAGATGCCCGGCCACCTGGGTCAGGAAACCATAACGGTGATGAACCTGCTCGTGGTCGATACGAACGACGCCGACGGATATATCTTGGTGAAGGGCGCAGTGCCCGGAGCCGACGGCTCGGTCGTGTTCGTGAAGGACGCCGCCAAGCGCCCTGCGCCCAAGGACGCCCCCCTTCCCGCCGGTTTGAAAAAATCCGGCAAAGCTGAAGCGAAGGCCGAGAAAGTCGAGGCGAAACCGGAAGATGTCAACCCCGCCGCCGACGTCGTAGTCGAGCAGAAGGAGCAGGGATAATGCAACAAACTATACGCGATATATCCATAGTTTCCGGCAGGCGTAATGTTGGAACGCTCCAGGTGGCGCTGTTTCTCGGAGAGGGAAATGCTCCTGAAATAGGTTATTTCGCATGGCAGGAGAAGAATGAAAAAATGAAGAAAGATTTCGAGCAACCTATGAAGGACGTCTGTTCTTTAGAGGATTTGCTCGCCTTCCTCCGGGAAGGGAAATAGAAGTTTAACCGAAATCCGCTAGGAAAGTAGAAAGGTGGAAAAATGAAGTTTGATGTAATAACGCTTGAAGGCAAGAAGGCCGGGGATATTGAACTCCCCAAGGCTATTTTTGAAGTTGCGCCCAAGGGCGACGTGATGTCGCGCGTCGTGAAGTACCAGCTGGCCAAGCGTCGCGCCGGTACGCACAGCACCAAGGTAATTTCCGAGGTCAGCGGCACGACCAAGAAGCCGTTCGCGCAGAAGGGCACAGGCCGCGCCCGCCAGGGTTCGCTCCGCAGCCCGCAAATGCGAGGCGGTGCGGCGCTCTTCGGCCCGCGCCCTCAGGACTTCACCCACTCGCTCCCTAAGAAAATCCGCGCGCTCGGCCTCAAGATGGCGCTCTCCGCCAAGGCCGCCGAGAAAAAGCTCGTGATAATCGACAGCGAGAAAATCGCCGCTCCCAAGACCAAGGACCTGAAGGCGAAGCTCGAAAAGCTCGGCCTCAAAAAGCCCCTCTTCATAGGCGGTGCCGAGTTGGACAAGAACTTCACCCTAGCGCTCGCTTCGATAATCGGAGCCGACGCTCTTCCAACGATCGGCGCGAACGTCCATGATATACTCCGCCACGGCACGCTGGTGCTTACCAAGGATGGCGTGGAGGGTCTAACCAAAAGGCTGGAGGCGTAATCATGGCAGACAAGAAAATCATAGCGAAGCACTACGACACCCTGCTGCGTCCGGTCATTACCGAAAAGACCTCGATGGTCTCCGCGCAGAACAAGGTCGTGTTCGAAATCCCCATGTCGGCCACGAAGGAAGACGCGAAGGCCGCCGTCGAAGCTATCTACGGCGTGTCGGTCAAGAAGGTCAACACGGTAATCCGCGACGGCAAGGAGCGCAAGTTCAAGGGCGTGAAAGGCCGCACGAACTCCGCCAAGCGCGCGTATATAACGCTGGCCGAGGGCGCGAAAATCGACCTCGCCGGAGGCGAAGGCGCGAAATAAAGTTTAAGGCAGAAAGAAAAAGAAAATGGCACTGAAAACATTCAAACCCACGACGCCCTCGCAACGCGAGTTGACCCTCGTCGATAGAAGCTCCCTCTACAAGGGCAAGCCCTATAAGAAGCTGACCGTCGGAAAGAAAAAGACTGGCGGCCGCAACAACGTAGGCCACATGACCGACCGCAACATGGGCGGCGGCCACAAGCAGCGCTACCGCATAATCGACTTCAAGCGCGCCAAGCGCGGCGTGTTCGCGACTGTCGAGCGCATAGAGTACGACCCCAACCGCACCGGATTCATCGCCCTGATCGGCTATCCCGACGGCGAGAAGGCTTATATCATAGCGCCGCAAAAGCTCGCGGTCGGTGCCAAGGTTTTTGCGGGCGAAGAGGCCGACATACAGATCGGCAACGCGCTCCCCTTGAAGAACATACCCGTCGGCACCATCATACACAATATAGAGATGCAGCCAGGCAGGGGCGGCCAGCTCGCGCGTTCCGCAGGCTGCTACGCTAGCCTCGCCGGAAAGGACACGGGCTTCGCGCAGATAAAGATGTCGAGCGGCGAGCTCCGCGTCGTGCCCGCCGAATGCTACGCTTCGATCGGCGCGGTTTCCAACCCCGACCAGAGGAACGTGAACCTAGGCAAGGCCGGGCGCAATGCGTGGAAAGGCCGCAGGCCGCACGTCCGCGGAACCGCCATGAACCCGGTCGATCACCCCCACGGCGGCGGCGAAGGCCGCACCTTCGGCAAGGTGCCCCGCTCGCCCACCGGCGTTCCCGCCAAGGGCTATCGCACCCGCAAGAACAAGGTGACGAGTAAGTTCATAATCCGCTCGCGCCACGCGAACAAGAAGAAATAGGAGTAATAAGATATGACACGCTCGGTATGGAAAGGCCCTTATATCCACCCCTCTCTCTTGAAGAAGGTGGAGAAGGCCAACGCAGCCAACGACAGGAAGCCCATCAAGACCTGGTCGCGCTCCTCGACGATTATGCCCCAGATGGTCGGTCTGACCCTGGCCGTGCACAACGGCAACAAGTTCATCCCCGTTCTCGTGGGCGAGGAGATGATAGGCCACAAGCTCGGCGAGTTCTCGCTCACCCGCACGTTCAAGGCGCACAAGAAGAACGAGGCCGACAAGAAGGCCCCCGCACCCGCGGCAAATAAGTAAGGAATGAAAATGACGGAAAAAAGGTATAACATAGGCGAAAAAGAGGCGAGGGCGTTCCTTAGGATGACCAAGGGCTCGGCCCAGAAAGTCAACTTGGTCGCCGAGAGCATACGCGGCCTGTCCGCGAGCGCGGCGCTAGCCCAGCTCACTGTTTCCAAGAAGCGCGCCAGCGAGGATGTCAGGAAACTCCTGCTCTCCGCCATCGCGAACGCGACCAACAACTACGGGCTCGATGTTGACAAGCTCTTCGTGAAAGAGGCGTATGTCGGCAGGGCCATGACCTTGAAGCGCTTCCACGCGCGTGCCCGCGGACGCGGCGCCGCCATATTGAAGCCGTTCTCGAACATGACCCTTATCGTGGCCGAGAAGGAAGTGGCTAAAGCTCCCAAGGCGGACAAGAAGCCTGCGGTGAAAAAGGAACCGGCTGCGAAGAAAACAGCAAAGAAAGCGGAGGCTAAATAACATGGGACAGAAAGTCAATCCGATAGGCCTGCGCCTCGACATCAACAAGACCTGGGATAGCCGCTGGTTCGCCGAGGGCGACAAGTACAAGCAGCTGCTGCTCGCCGACGTGAAAATCCGCGAGTTCCTCGAGAAAAAACTCAAAGACGCGAGCGTATCCAAGATCGTTATTGAGCGTATCGCGAACAAGATAAACGCGATAATCTTCACCTCGCAGCCCGGCCTGGTCATAGGCAAAAAGGGCGCCGACATCGAGAGCCTGAAAAAAGCCTTGAAGAAACTTGTCGGCACGGACGTGAACGTGAATATAATGGAAGTCCGCAAAGCCGACCTCGACGCGGTGATTACCGCGAAGTCCGTCGCTCAGCAGATCGAGAAGCGCATGAGCTTCAAGCGCGCCATGAAAAAAGCCGTGGGCAACGCCCTACGCGGCGGCGCGAAAGGAATCAGAATCTCCTGCTCCGGTCGTCTGAACGGAGCAGCCATCGCCCGCACCGAGTGGTACCGCGAAGGCCGCGTGCCCCTGCACACCCTTAGGGCCGACATAGACTACGGCTACGCGAGAGCCGAAACGGTGAGCGGCGTCGTGGGCGTGCGCGTGTGGATTTATCGCGGCGACGTCCTCGGCGACGAGACCATAGCCGAGACCCGCCGCCAGACCCGCGAAGCGCCGAAGAACGCGCCCGAGGCCCCGGCCGCCGCATAAGGAATTAAAATAAGGTGAACTAAAATGCTACAACCGAAAAAGACAAAGTTCAGGAAGTCGTTCAAGGGGCGCATACACGGCGAGTCAAAGGGCGCGACATCGCTCGACTTCGGCCAGTACGGCCTCAAAGCTCTCTCCCCCGAGCGCGTGACCGCAAGGCAGATAGAGGCCGCGCGCCGCGCCATGACCCGCGCCATGAAACGTCAGGGCAAGGTGTGGATACGCGTATTCCCCGACGTGCCGGTGACCAAGAAGCCCGCCGAAGTCCGCATGGGTAAAGGAAAAGGCGCGATCGAATACTGGGCGTGCCGCGTGAAGCCCGGCCGCGTCATGTTCGAGATAGACGGCGTGAGCGAAGCCGTCGCGCGCGAAGCCCTCGGCCTCGCCTCGTTCAAGCTGCCCGTCAAAACCAAGATAATAGTAAGGAGCGAGGTGGAATAATGAAAGACAAACTCGACATAACGAAATACATGAACGCCACGGCCTCCGAGATAGAGGGCAAGGTGCTCGATCTGAAGAAGTCGCTTATGGAAGCCCGCTTCGCCCAGGCGAACGGCTCGATAAAGGACACTTCGGTAATATCGCGCACGCGCCATGCCATCGCGACTCTGCTCGGCTATATCACCAACAAGAAGGCGCCCAAGGCGGCGGCCGCGAAAGCCCCTAAAGCTGCGAAGCCCAAGGCGGAGAAGCCCGCCGCGGCGAAGCCTGCCGACAAGAAACCTGCGCCGGCGAAGAAACCCGCCGCGAGCGCGAAGAAGACAAAGAAGGAGGCCAAAGATGCCTAAGCGTATGTTAGAGGGTGTCGTGATTTCCGACAAGATGGACAAGACTATCGTCGTCGGGGTCGAGCGCAAATATATGCACCCGCTCTACAAGAAGTTCGTGAAGACCACGAAGAAATACCACGTGCACGCGGACAAGAAACCAGCCATCGGCGAGAAGGTGAGCTTCGTCGAGTGCAAGCCCCACAGCAAGACAGTGACCTGGGAACTGGTGTCGAAGGAGTAAATCATGCATACGCAACTCTTGCAGACATATGTGAACGATGAGGAAGTCAACATAACTCTTAATCGCAAAGAATTGGCTTATATTGCCGAAGCTTGCGGGATTCATGCGTTCGCAATCCAGTCGGAACTTGACAAGGAGTTAGATCCTGATAACGTGAAAAATAAGGCCGAGATATTTCTCGGGCTGGCGGATTTGAGAAATTCGGGCGATCCGAAAACGAATATGGAAGAAGCCGTGAAATTGACAGAGTCCTTTATTAAAGGGAACAGACTGCCCAGGCTGAATACACTTCAAGCCATAATAAAACTTGCACAGGAGAACGTAAAAAAATGATACAGATGCAATCGGTTCTGGATGTGGCCGACAACTCGGGCGCGAAAAAAATCCAGTGCATAAAGGTGCTGGGCGGCTCGCACATCCGCACCGCCTCGGTCGGCGACATAATTGTCGTTTCGGTCAAGGAAGCCATGCCGAAAGGTAAGGTGCAGAAGGGCAAGGTCTACAAGGCCGTGATCGTCCGCACCAAGAAGGACATAAAGCGCGCCGATGGCAGCGCAATACGCTTCGACTCCAATGCGGCCGTCCTAGTCGGCAACAACAAGGAGCCCATCGGCACCCGCGTGTTCGGCCCCGTCGCCCGCGAGCTCCGCTCCAAGGGCGAGGCGTTCATGAAGATAATCTCGCTCGCCCCCGAGGTGTTGTGATGAGGATAAAAAAAACGCTTGCCGATGTACTGATGGAATACTCCGAGCTCACGGAGATTTCAAGGGAAGAATTCGACGCGCTCTCTGGCAAAAAGAAGTTCCTTTACAGGACCTGCCCTGGCGATATCAAAACTTACCAGAAAGGCAATATAGTTACAAAAGGTTGGTTAGCTATCATGAGTGATAAAGGCCTCACGGGGAAAAAATGGACGCGTCCGTCTATATTGGCATGTCTGTGGAGGGAAGTCGAGAAAAGGCCTGCGAATCCGGTAAATCAGGCTCTTGCGGCAAAAATAGTTGGAGCATAAGAATGAAAAAGGAGTTCAAAGAACCCTTGATTGGAGCCATCAGAGCTTGTTCCGCCACGGGAACCGTGGACAAGATTTTCGACATGTTCGGGGTGAAGTCTACGAAAGAAAAATGCGGGATTCTCAAGGACGCAATGGGTGTCCGGGCAGAATTGGGCGAATCTGAAACCTATAAAGAGAAATATAAAGGCCTCTTGGAATCTTTCGGTTTGGGATATTGGAGAGCAAGCATGGAGAAAAAAAAATGATGAAAATAAAGAAAAACGACATGGTAATCGTCCTCGCAGGCCGCGACAAGGGCAAGACCGGCAAGGTCTTGAGCGTTTCCCCCAAGGCGGGCAAGGTCTTGGTCGACGGCATAAATGTCGTGAAGCGCCACCAAAAGGCCGACGCCATGGGCAACAAATCGGGCATAGTCGAGAAGCTCTTGGCGATCGACATAAGCAATGTCGCTATCCGCGACCCGAAGACCGGCAAGCCGACCCGTGTGGGAATAAAAAAACTCGCCGACGGCAAAAAGGTTCGCGTCGCCAAAAAAAGCGGAGAAGTCATTGACAAGTAGCGATATATAGCATATACTCGCCGCTCTGTCAAAACGTATGGCTGCTACTATACAAAGGAAAAAAAATGACAAGCAGATTAAAAGACATCTACGATAAGAAATTGAAGCAGGAGCTAAAGAAGTCGCTCGGGCTCAAGAACGACCTCGAGGTTCCCCGTATCGAGAAGATAGTCCTCAACATGGGCGTGGGCGAGGCCGGCACCGACAGGAAGAAGCTCGACGCCGCCGAAAAGGACATGACCTCCATCTCGGGACAGAAGGTCGTAATCAGCAAGGCGAAGAAATCGCTCGCGAACTTCCATCTGAGGGCAGGCATGCCGATCGGCTGCAAGGTGACGCTCCGTCGCGACAGGATGTACGACTTTCTCGACCGGCTGGTGAACGTCGCCATGCCCCGCATACGCGACTTCCGCGGCCTCAACGCGAAGAGCTTCGACGGCCGCGGCAACTACGCCTTCGGCATAAAGGAGCAGATAATCTTCCCCGAAATCGACTTCGATAAAATCGACAGTATCCGAGGCATGGATATAATAATCTGCACCACCGCGAAAAACGACAGGGAGGCGAAAGCGCTCCTCGCCGCCTTCAACTTCCCGTTTTATAATTAAGAGGGTCAAATGTCCAAACTAAGTCTGATAGAAAGAAACAAGAAGCGCCAGAAGATGAGCAAGTCCTTGGGCCCCAAGCGCACGAAGCTCTTGGCCGTCGCCCGCGACAGGAAAGCCTCGCCCGAAGACATATTCGAGGCGAACCTCAGGCTCGCGAAGTTGCCGAAGAACAGCGCCCGCGTGCGCGTGAGGAACCGTTGCGCCCTCTCCGGCCGCCCACGCGGATATTACAGGAAGTTCGACCTCGGCCGCAACGCTCTGCGCGAAATGGCCTCCGAGGGCAAGCTCCCCGGCGTCAGAAAATCGAGCTGGTGAGAGGTATATCATGAGCAAAAGAATAAACACCGCCGCCCACGAAAACTTCGTCCTCAATCAGCAGTGCGCCCAAAGAGAAGCCGAATATAACGCGAGTTATGCCGCATATGTTCTTCAAACCATGCAGTTGAACGAGAATAATCCGGTGTGGATTAAATACAAAATGAACATAAAGGAATCCTAAAATGATGACAGACACGATCGGCGATATGCTGACAAGAATCAGGAACGGCGCGCGCGGCAAGCTCGTGTCCGTAAGCACGCCCTTCAGCAACGTGAGGAAAGGCGTGCTCGACGTCCTCAAGAACGAGGGCTTCATCACCGACTATGAGGTGAGCGAAATAAGGAAGGGCGTGAAGGAAATCAAAATCTCGCTGAAATACAAGGACGGCGAGAACGTGATAAAAGAGCTAAAGCGCGTATCCACGCCCGGCCGCCGCGTCTATCGCGAAGCCGGCAAAATACCGCCCGTGATGAACGGCCTCGGCGTCGCCATACTTTCCACCTCCGCCGGCGTCTTGGCCGACTACGAGGCCAGAAAGCAGAACGTCGGCGGCGAAGTGTTGTGCTATGTGTTCTAGGAGCAAGTCATGAGTAAAATCGGAAAAAATCCAGTCAACATACCCGAGGGCGTCAGCGCCGAAATCTCGGGCGCGACGCTTAAAGTAAAAGGCAAGCTCGGCGAGCTGACGCTGAAGCTCAACCCGCTGGTAGAAGTCAAAATCGCGGACGGCAAGATTACGGTCGCGCCCAAGGACATGGGCAACCCCGCCGCGCTCGTCATGTGGGGCACGCAGCGCGCGCATATCGCCAACGCCGTCGCCGGAGTCTCAAAGGGCTTCGCGAAAGAGCTCGAGTTCAAAGGTGTGGGCTACAAGGTCGCGCTCAAAGGCAACACGCTCGACATGGTCTTGGGCTTCTCGCACAACGTGGAGTACAAGCTGCCCGAAGGCGTGAAGGCCGAAATAGTATCGCCGACCGAGGTGAAACTGACCTCCGCCAACAAGGAAATCTTAGGTGTTGCCGCCGATGAAATCCGCAAATACCGCATGCCGGAACCCTATAAGGGCAAAGGCATACTCTATAAGGGCGAGCGTATCCGCCGCAAGGAAGGCAAGAAGAAGTAAGGAAGTTTGAAATGGACAACACGAAACTCATCGCGCGCCGCGCCAAGCGCAACCGCTGGAACCTCAAGAAAGACAACAAGTCCGAGCGTCCGCGTCTCTCCGTACACCGCACCGCGCGCCACATCTACGCGCAGATAATCGACGACGCGAAAGGCGCCACGCTCGCCTCGTTCTCGACCATGGGCAAGGAGTTCAAGGGCAAAAAGACTTGGGATATGGCCGCCGCGACAGCGGTCGGCGAAGGCGTCGCCAAGCTCGCCAAAGCCGCGAAAGTCGAGAAGGTAGTGTTCGACCGCGGAGGGTATTACTACCATGGTCGGGTAAAGGCCCTGGCCGACGGCGCCCGCAAAGGCGGATTGGAATTTTAAGGGAGTGAACGGAAATGGCACCTAAATCAGCACAAAGAACGCGCGAAAAAGACGACAGCCTGCAGGACAGACTAATCGCCGTCAATCGCGTGACAAAAGTCGTCAAGGGCGGCAAGAACATGCAACTCGCGGCGATAGTCGTCGTAGGCGACGGCCGCGGCCGCATAGGCTACGGCACCGGCAAGGCCAAGGAAGTCCCCGACGCAGTGAAGAAGGCCACGGAAAAAGCCAAGCGCAGCATGATACGCGTCCCGATGAAAGAAGGTCGTACCATACACCACGACATCGTCGCCACGTTCGGCAGCGGCAAGGTCGTGCTGCGGACGGCGAAAGTCGGAACCGGCATAATCGCGGGCGGCCCCATGCGCGCCATATTCGAAGTCGCCGGAATAAAAGACATAGTGTCGAAATCCCAAGGCAGCTCGAACCCGCACAACATGCTAAAAGCCACGTTCAAGGCTTTCGAGATGCTCTCAAGCCCGCGTCAGGTGGCCGAGCGCCGCGGCATGAAGATAGGCGAGATAGTCGGTCGCCGCGACCTCAAGGTCGGCGGCAATATAGGCGCTAACCCCGCGGCCGAAGAAGCCGACGGAGCGGAGGAGTAAGGAAAAATGGCTGACAAGAAAGTTATAAAAGTAAAGCAAATTGCAAGCGGCACAGGCCGTAGCAAGTCGCAAATCGCGACCCTGAAGGCGCTCGGCCTCGGCCGCGTGAACAAGGCGGTCGAGGTTGTCGATACGCCTGCCGCCCGCGGCATGGTGAAGGCCGTCGCCCATCTCGTGAAAGTGGAGAACTAAAATGGCATTCGCACTCAATGAAATAAAAGACAAGCGCGCCGCGACGCATTCCAAAATGCGCGTCGGCCGAGGCATAGGCTCCGGCAAGGGCAAGACCGCTGGGCGCGGCCACAAGGGGCAGAAATCCCGCTCGGGCGTGTCGATAACGTGGTTCGAGGGCGGCCAGACACCGCTGTACCGCAGGCTCCCCAAACGCGGCTTCAACAACTACTTCTTCGCCAAGGATTACGCGGCGATAAACGTCGGCGACTTGCAAAAACTCGTAGACGCGAAGAAGATAAAAGATAAAGTCGATTTTGCGACGCTATTGAAAATCAAGGTTGTGCGCGGCGCGAAAGACGGGCTGAAAATCCTCGGCCGCGGCGAGCTTAAGGCCGCCTTGAAGGTCGAGGCCGAAGTCTTCAGCGCGACCGCCAAGGCCGCCATAGAAAAAGCCGGCGGCACCGCCAAGGCGCTGAAAAAGCCTGCGCCCACGGGCCGCAAGGCTAAGCTGAATAAAGAGGGAAAACTTTCGAGGGGGGAGAAAAAGAAAGCAACCAAGAAATAGGACAAGTGTATTATGAGCAATCTAGCAAGCCTAAAAAGGCCGAACGGGTTTAGCAAGGAGGAATGGGAAAGCCTAAAGGTGACTCTTGAACTGGCCGAGGTTCAAAGTCGGAGAGAACTTACTAAAAAACAGATAGACGATATTGTCCAACATCACGTCTTTCGCAAGAAGAAAGATCTGCGCACCGAACATGCCGAGCGCGACAATCTCAGGAACTATCTGAACGTCGCGGCCGAAAACTATAACGCTGTGGAAAGCGAGTTTGACAACATCGAGGAAGCTGAATCGGAATCAATCGACGAGGACCTCGTGGCGAAGTATTGCGTAGGCGAAGAAGAACGTATCAATGTGATTACGATAGGAACCTACATTAAAACAAGACGTTAATCGGGCGAGGGCAAGGGAGAAGGAACATGGCGAACTTGGCGGAAAAGCTGGCTAACAGCATAACGTTCGAGGATTTCAAGAAGGCGAAGGAGCTGAAACAGCGCCTCCTGTTCACTCTTATAATCCTAATCATATATCGCCTCGGTTCCTTCATTCCCTTGCCCGGCGTCGATGCGAGCATAGTCAAGAGCTTCTTCGACACCCAGTCGCAGGGTGGCATACTCGGCATGTTCGACGCATTCACTGGTGGCAACCTCAGCCGCATGACCGTGCTCGCGCTAAACATCATGCCCTATATATCGGCCTCGATTATCATGAGCCTGATGTCAACCGTCAGCCCCTCGCTCATAGAGTTGAAGAAAGAGGGCGACAGCGGGCGCGAGAAAATGAACCAATACACGCGCTACTTGACGGTAGGAATCTGCCTCGTCCAAGCATACGGAATAGCCGTAGGACTGGAGCATATGACCGGCGTGGGCGGGGCCTCAGCGGTCATAAATCCCGGTTGGTTTTTCCGCTTCAGCTCCATGGTCAGCCTGCTGGGCGGCACCATGCTCGTCATGTGGCTTGGCGAGCAGATCACCGCGCGCGGCGTGGGGCAGGGCGCTTCGCTGATAATATTCTCGGGTATCATCGCCAACCTCCCCAATGCGATTTTCAAGACGATGGAGCTGGGCAAGGTCGGTCAAATCGCACCCCTGACGGTCATACTCATCGCCGCGCTCGCCGTCGCCGTGATACTGTTCATAGTCTTCATGGAAGGAGCGAGCCGCCGCGTGCTGGTGCACTATCCCAAGCAAAGCATGGGCGCGCAGGTCAACGCCTCGCAAATGCCCCTAAAGATAAACACCGCCGGAGTGATACCGCCGATATTCGCGGGCGCGGTACTGCAGATTCCCGCAGCGCTCGCCATGTTCGCGAGCGACAAGTCGCCCGAATGGCTGCAAGTCATGTCCGCAATCCTCACGCGCCAGACGCCGACATACTTCATAATCTATGCCTCGCTGATAGTGTTTTTCGCATTCTTCTATACCGCGATACAGTTCAACTCGGAGGAGACGGCCGAGAACCTTAAATCGCACGGAGCGTTCATTCCGGGCGTGCGGCCGGGCAAATCGACGGCCGAGTATTTCGACTACGTGCTCTCCAGAGTCACAGTGTTGGGAGCCGCATATCTCGTGGTGCTCTGCCTTCTTCCCGACTTCCTCATAATGAGGTTCGGAGTGCCGTTCTACCTCGGCGGAACCACGCTCCTGATAGTCTGCAACGTCATTACCGAAACCGCCTCGCAAATTCAGGCCAGCTTGATTTCCGGCCAGTATCAGGGTATAATGAGAGCCGGAAATGCCGCGCGAAGGACGCGATTTGTGCGATGAGCTTGAAGAAATACCTGACTTGTATAGGCCCCATAGCCGCGGGCAAGGGAACCCAGTCCGAAAAAATCTCCGGGAAGTACGGCTTCGCGCATATATCGACAGGCCAGCTATTCAGAAATGAAATCGCCGCCGGCACCGAAGTAGGCCGCATAGCCGTGAAGGAAGGCATGAACGATGGAATTCTCGTCGACGACGAGACCACGAACGCGCTTGTCAAGAAAACTCTTTCCGCCATCGACCTCTCAAAAGGCTTCGTGTTCGACGGCTACCCCCGCCGCCTCGCCCAGGCGATCGCGTGCGATGAAATCCTCGCGGAATTCGGCATAGGACTCGACCGCGTGATATTGTTGAATATCCCGGAAGAGGAGATTATCCGCCGCGTGTCGGGTCGCTATCAGTGCACCGCGTGCAAGGCGGTCTACAACGACGGTGGCAACCCGCCCAAGGTCGCGGGCGTGTGCGATGTGTGCGGAGGCAGGCAATTCCAATGCCGCGCCGACGACAGGCCGGAGCTTGTAAAAACCCGCCTCGAGCAGTACTGGAAAGAGATAAATCCCATACTCGACTACTATCGCGAAAAGGGCATAATCTCCGAAATCGACGCGAGCATAAATCCCGAGGTCACATTCGCCGCGATAGAGAAGGTGGTCGAAGGTGCCTAAAGCTCTCGAGGTTCCGCTTGTTTCCGTCCTAATCCCCGCCTATAACGTCGAGGCGTTCATAGCCCGCGCCATAGAAGGCGTTTTGAGCCAGTCTTACCCCAATCTGGAAGTCGTGGTGGTCGATGACGGCAGTACCGACGCGACTACGCAGATGGTCGTGGCTCTCGCGAAAGAGGACAAGCGTATCCATATACACCGCCAGGAAAACCGAGGCATAGCCGCGACGCGCGACGTGCTGCTCGCGCTCGCCAAAGGCAAGTACCTGCATTTCTTCGATCCCGACGACTGCCTCTCCCCGGACTATTATAAGGAGTGTGTGAAGGTTGCGGAAAAGACGGGCGCCGACTTGTGCGCGACCGGATTCGATACGACGAAATGGCAGGCCGGAATTCATTACGACAAGTCGCGCGTCGTGGAGGGACTGAGGGAAAAAGTGGAGGCGATCGGAGGGCTCCCCCTGCGTTCGATGGTGTGGCGCTACCTATTCCGTGCGGATTTCGTGAGGCGCGCCAGACTCTCGTTCGGAGAAGGCCGCGGTTGGGAAGACTTGAAATTCACGCCGGTCGCGCTCGCCAAAAGCGGCAAGCTCGCCATAGTCCCGCGCGTGCTCTATCACTATGCGGACACGCCGGATTCCCTGAGCGCGAATAAGAAAAAAATTCGCGGCCGACTATAAGGAGGCGAGGAGAGTCTTAAAGGCGCTCGACAAGGAATACGGCCTGCACGGATTGTTGACGAGAAACTTCGTGCGCGAAGAAATCAAATCCCGCCGCGGCAGCCTATTTTCCCGCCTCATCGCCGCTTGGCACAAGCGCAAATAACATTTGACATTTGCGGCGTTTCGTCTATAATTATTTTCCTAAGTTTTATAGGAGAATAAAAATGGTATTCAATCGACCCGACGGCACGGCAGTCAATTTCATCGGACCGGATTGCTCAATCGAACAAGCCCAGGCCATTATCAATGGGCGGTTCGCCAGCTTTGCCGCCGCGGACGCCGAGAAAACAAGGAACGAGTACCTAAGGAATTCCACATGGTTGAAGTTCATTACCCGTTCCAGTATAAACCCGACAACGAAGTTGGCTAAAATGAGCGACCTCTTGGAAGTGGAAGTTGCGGTGCCGGGCTGCAATCCGGAGGATTGCAAGAGCCTCAAGGAATATTTGGACAATACCAATACCGCATATGTTAAGCTGCCTCCTTGCCCCGGGTGCAAAACCGCCAAGGGCGAGTTCATGGGTGGCCTTATCGAGGAATCGATAAGAGGACTGCAGGATTATGGAAAAGGAAAATAAAGATGTTGGTTAATTTCCTCCGTCCGGACGGAACCGAGATAACAAGCGGAGGCACGAGCAATGGAAGTTGCTCTATAGACGACGTAAAGAGTGCGGTCAAGCAGGCCTACGGCAAAGTAGTTTCCGAAGAGATTCCACTAGGCGAAGATAAGCTGCCGATGATTTATTGCACGGAGATATTGGGCGCCAATGTTAGAGACTTCAACACCGCCGGGGACAAGTGCATAACTATTGTTCCGTATAATGGCATGGGCGAAGTCAAGATCGTCCCGCACGGCTGTTTCCCCACCCATGCGTGCTGTATGGAACTTATGAAATACGAGAATGCCAAGGAAGATAGTGTTGCGCCATGCAAGGCCTGCAACAATGAAGGCATGAAATTCGGGGAAAGGGTCGCCGTCGCCGCCGCCGAAGGAATAACCAATTTTGGCAAGTAAAAAGCTCTTGACTCTTCTCGCAAAATGCCTACAATATACAGAGTTTTTAAGACGGCGTCCACCTACCGGCTCGAAAAAAGCTAATAAAAACAAAGGCTCAAGGAGATACTGATTTGGCTCGTATAGCTGGTGTAAACATCCCGACCGACAAATGCGTAAACATCGCGCTCACTTACATCTATGGAATAGGCCGCACGACTGCGGATAAAATCTGCGAGGACTTGAAGATAAAGCCCTCCACCCGCGTACACGCGCTTACCGACGACGACGTGTTCAAAATCCGCGATTACATAGACAAGAATATCTCCGTCGAAGGCGACAAGCGCCGCGAAGTGTCCATGGACATCAAGGCGTTGCAAGACATGCGCTGCTACCGCGGCATACGCCACACGAAGCGCCTGCCCGTGCGCGGCCAGCGCACAAAGACGAACGCCCGCACCAGAAAGGGAAAAGCTATTCCCGTCGCCGGCAAGAAGAAGGCTACGAAATAAGGAACCATGATGGCTGAAGCAGTAAAGAAACCTTCCAAAGTCGCGAAGAAAAAAGAGCGCAAGAACATAATGAACGGCATAGCCCACGTGCTTGCCACCTTCAACAACACCCGCGTGACCATAACCGACATGCAGGGCAACGTGATAGCCTGGTCCACCGCCGGCGCCAACAACTTCGGCGGCGCCAAGAAATCGACCCCGTTCGCGGCGCAGATAGTGGCCGAGAACGCGGGCAAGAAGGCGATGGAGCACGGTATACGCTACCTCGACATAAAGATGGAAGGTCCCGGCTCAGGCCGCGAGGCCGCCGTCCGCGCCTTGCAAACGCTCGGCATAACGGTGAACGGAATCACCGACATAACGAAAATCCCGCACAACGGCTGCCGCGCGCGCAAGCCTAGGCGAGTTTAGTTTATTTTAGTTAACAGTTTAATAGTGGGGCAAAAATGATACAAAACAATTGGCTTGAACTCATAAAACCTGGAAAGATAACCTCGACCGCGCAAGGCGACAACGCCGCCGTGATCGTCGCCGAGCCGCTGGAGAAAGGCTTCGGCCTCACGCTCGGCACCGCGCTTAGGCGCATACTCTTGAGTTCGCTCCAAGGCTGCGCCGTTTCCGGTGTAAAGATAGACGGCGTGCTGCACGAGTTCGGCTCGATTCCCGGCGTGAAAGAGGACGTGATAGAGCTTATACTCAACATAAAGCAGATAGTCCTGAGGTCGAACGTTGAGCGTCCTAAGAAAATGACCCTCAACAAGAAGGGCGCGGGCGTAATCAAGGCGGGCGACATAGACTCCGGCAGCGATGTGGAGATAATCAACAAGGACTTCGTGCTCTGCCACCTCGACGACACCGCGAACGTCAACATAGAGTTCTTCGTCGAGAACGGTAAGGGCTACCGCATAGCCGAGGACAACAAGAAGCCCGACATGCCCATAGGATTTATTCCGGTCGACGCCATCTTCTCGCCTGTACTCAACGTCGCGACGGAAGTCCACCAGGCGCGCGTCGGCCAGAAGACCGACTACGACAAGCTCGTGATGACCGTGAAGACGAACGGCGCGGTGAAGCCCGACGACGCGGTCGCGCTCGCGGCGCGCATACTTGTCGATCAACTCGCCTCCTTCATCAACTTCGAAGATCCCGTAGTCTCCAAGAAGGACGAAGTGGCCGGCTTCGACTTGCCGTTCCCGAAGGTGCTTTTGAAGAAGGTCGACGAGCTCGAACTCTCGGTGCGCGCGAACAACTGCCTCAAGAACGACAATATCACATACATCGGCGAGCTGGTGCAAAAGACCGAGAACGACATGCTCCGCACTCCGAACTTCGGCCGCAAGAGCCTGAACGAAATCAAGGAGCAGCTGGCCCTCATGGGTCTCGAGCTCGGCATGAGCATCCAAGGCTGGCCGCCCGAGAACATCGAGGAGCTCTCGCGCAAGTTCGAGAATCCGTATAAATAAGGTGAGCCGGCATGGCCGATAAGAAGAAAGAACAGGAAGAAGATATACTCACGCGCGGCGCGAAAGTTTCCCTGCTATTCCTGTTTTTCTCGCTTCTGCTCGGAGCAATCCCCAGTGTCGGCATGATCTTCGGCGGGTATATGGCCGGAAACGAGCTCGGCGCGTTCGGCGGAGGGAAAGACAAGGAATAATCCTGGCGGGCGCTAGGAAAGAAAGTCTTGACGTCATGTCGGATTTTCTGTATGTTTAATCCGTGCCGCCAGACGGCACTACAAAAGAGGCAGAAATGCGACACAAGATAAGAGGCAGAAAACTCCACCGTCCAACAGACCAGAGAATGGCATTGTTCGCCAACCTTGCCTGTTCGCTCATAGAGCACGAGCAGATAGAGACCACGCTCGCGAAGGCCAAAGACCTGCGTTCGTTCGTCGAGAAGATGATAACGCTCGGCAAGGCCGGCACGCTGGTCGCCCGCCGTCGCGCGCTCGCGTTCCTGCGTCAGGAAGAAGCCCTCAAGAAAGTATTTTCCGTCCTCGCGCCCCGCTATGCTAAACGCAACGGCGGCTATACGCGCGTGATAAAGTCCGGCACCCGCACCGGCGACGCCGCCGCCATGGCGTATATAGAATTGCTCGACCGCGACGCAAACGCCAAGGGTGCGCGCCAGAAGGCCGACGTCGCCTCGAAGAAAGCCGCCGCCCCCGATGGTGCGCAGCAGGCGTCCGTCGCCGAGGCAAAGGCGCCGATAGGAGGCGCAGGCGCGAAACCCGCCATAGACAAGGGGGCCAAGGTAGGAGCCAAAAACACCGCGGCGCCCAAGGCCGCGGCCCACAGAAAGGTCTTAGGTCCGTAAAGATACCGCGCCCCCTTCTCGGGGGCGCTTCTCTAATTAAGGAGTGGATGAGGAAGAAAGAGGGAGAAGGAAAAAAGGAAAAATGGAATATTACAAGAAATTCAATCCGTCGTCCCATAGGCCGCGCGACAGGCTAGGCAGGGAATACAAGGAACGCCGCGGCAACCTGCATAAGTTGTCGGCGCAGATAAAAAACGCCTACCCGAACATATTTCCGATAATCGCCACCTTCACGCCATATAAGCGGCGCATGGAACTGGATAGGCAATATTATTCTAAAACCTACGTCGATTATCTCACCATGCTAAGCGATGGGAAATTGGCGCCCGAATGGCTGCTGAGATCTCTCTGGAACAACTACGAGTGGAAGGGTTATTCCGCGGCCGACCGCCGTCGGCTGAATCTCCGTTGTATCCGCTTGGATTTCAACAACCATCATAAGCATCCGCGGGGCGTCGGCGGCAACAACATGTTCAAGAACCAGACGCTGCTATTCAGGGGCCACCATGCGATATTCGACTGGCTTATCGGCCAGCAGCTGGCCAACCGCGGAGTCGCCAACATCGAGAACCATTTCCCGCCCGAACTGGTCCTGACCCCGCTGCTGCCCGAAGGCAAGTATTTCTACGAGTATAAGGAGTCGCAGGAGATATTGCACTTGTTCCGCAAGCAGTATGAGAACTATTGCAACAACATGGGTATAGCGAACGCTATCGACTACAAAACTATTCTAAAAGAGGAGAAAAGCTAAAATGCCTAAATATATATTCATCACTGGCGGAGTCATATCTTCGATAGGCAAGGGCGTGGCGAGCGCGTCCATAGGCGCCCTGCTGAAGGCGCGCGGCTTCAAGATACGTATGAGGAAGATGGATCCCTACTTCAACGTGGATCCCGGCACGCTCTCGCCGTTCCAGCACGGCGAAGTTTTCGTGACCGACGACGGGGCGGAAACCGACCTCGACCTCGGCCACTACGAGCGATTCACGGATACGACCTGCCGCCGCACCGACAGCATATCAAGCGGGCGCGTCTATTGGAACGTCCTCACCAAGGAGCGCGAGGGCGGCTACAACGGCCGGAACATACAGCTTATCCCCGAGATAACCGACGAGGCCAAGCGCTTCATGTCGAACGACATAAGCGACGAGGATTTCGTCCTCGTCGAGATGGGCGGCACCATTGGCGACGACGAGGGCTTTGTGTTCATAGAGTCCGCGCGCCAGCTGATAAACCAGATAGGCCGCGCCAACGCCATGCTGATACACCTGGCCTACGTTCCCTTTTTCAAGGCGAGCGAGGAGGTCAAGACGAAGCCGACACAGCAGTCCGTCAGAATGTTGCTCGAGCGTGGCCTCGCCCCGAACGTGATAATCTGCCGCTGCGAAAAGCCGGTGCCCGCCTCCTCGAAGGCGAAGATTTCCATGTTCTGCAACGTGGAGAAGGAGGACATAATCTCGGCGCCCGATGTGAAGAATATCTACGAAATCCCGCTCGGCTTCCACGCCGAAGGACTGGACGACAGAATCCTCTCGCACTTCGGGATGAGCGCGCCCGCGCCCGACCTCGCCCCGTGGGAAAAGATAATCTCCGCCTCGTCGACCCTGAAGAACGAGCGGACTATCGCGATAGTCGCGAAATACGATGGCTTCCCCGACGCGTACAAATCGCTCGTCGAGGCCGTGTCGCACGCCGGAATAGAGAACAAGGTCAAGACCAATATCCGCTGGGTCAGCTCCGAGGGTTTGGAGAGCAAGGACGAGGCGGGCATAGTCGAGGCGTTCGACGGCGTGGACGGCATAATAGTGCCTGGCGGCTTCGGCGCGCGCGGCGTGGAAGGCAAAATCGCCGCGGCCAAGTTCGCGCGCGAAAACGATATTCCCTACCTCGGAATATGCCTGGGAATGCAGGTCGCGGTTATAGAAATGGCTCGGAACCTGTTGGGCATAAAGAACGCCAACTCGACCGAATTCACCAAGGACTGCACTCCCGTGGTCGCATTCGTGAACGAGTGGAGCAAAGAAGGCGGCGGCAAGGAGAAGCGCACGGAAGGCGGCGCCTTGGGCGGCACGCAGCGCCTCGGCGCGTTCAGGACCATCCTCAAGCCCGGCTCGCTCGCGGAGAAGGTTTACGGCGCGAAGGAGATTTCCGAACGCCACCGCCACCGCTACGAGATGGACATCTCGCTCGAGAAGGCGCTCGCGGACAAGGGCGTCGTCATAAGCGGCAAATCGCCGGACGGTAAGCTGCCCGAGGTAATCGAGATACCCGGCCACGCGTTCTTCATCGCCGGCCAGTTCCACCCCGAGTTCAAGAGCAGGCCGTTCCGCGCCCACCCCTTGTTCAAGGCGTTCGTGAAGGCACTCGCGTAATTTAATAGTTGCCTTTCTTCCGGAAGAAACGTATGCTTGACCAATGATTAATAAGAAGGAATTGGCTGACATCGTCGCGGGCTATATGCCGCTTACGGCGGTAGATCGCGAGCGCATATATCGCGCCTACGACCTGTCCGAGGCAGCCCATTCCGGCCAGGAGAGAGAATCGGGCGAGCCGTACTTCCTGCACCCGCTCCATGTCGCCAAGACCATAGCCGAGGATTATAACCTCAATCCCGACAGCGTCATCGCGGCGCTGCTGCACGACGTAGTGGAGGATTCCGGGACTTCGCTTTCCAAGATAAAGGCGGAGTTCGGCGCCAAGGTGGCCGAGTTGGTCGAGGGGCTGACCAAGCTCCGCGAGTTCAAGGTGCCGCCCGCCTTAAGGCAGGCCGAAAACTACCGCAAGTTCGTCATATCCATCTCGAAGGATATCCGCGTCCTCATAATCAAGTTGGTGGACAGGGCGCACAACATCGAGACCCTGCACGCGAAGAAGGACCAGGACGACCGCATAAGGATAGCGCGCGAAACGCTCTCCATATACATTCCTCTCGCCGAGCGCATGGGTATGGTGAAAATCAGGGACACTATGGAGGAAATATGCTTCAAGGAGCTTTATCCCCAGGAGTATCACTTCATAACCGAAAAGCTCTCCGCGCTTAGGAAGAAGGACTTGACGGTCATAGATCCCATAATCGACGAGCTGACCGCGCAATGCAGCAGGTTCGGAATAAAGGCCAAAATCTATGGCCGCGAGAAGACCCCGTATTCCATCTGGCGCAAGATGGAAACAAAGAACGTCGCGTTCGACGCCATCTTCGACATAGTCGCGTTCCGCTTCATAGTCGAGAGCGTCGAGGACTGCTACCGCGTGCTCGGCATGATACATTCCATATACAAGATGGTGCCGAAGCGGTTCAAGGACTACATCTCCACGCCCAAGCCGAACAAATACCAGTCGCTCCACACGACCGTGGTCGGCCCACAGAACAAGCGGATAGAAATCCAAATCCGTTCCAGCGAAATGGATCGGATAGCCCAGTATGGTTATGCTGCGCATTGGCTCTACAAGCAGGGCGGGCACAACGTATCCTCGCATGACTTGGCCTGGCTCGGCGACATGGCGGAAAGCGTGCGCAACATCTCCGGCGCCGAGGAGATAGAGGAACAGATGAAGTTTTTAAGCTATACGGATAGCGTGTTCTGCTTCACCCCACACGGCGATATCAAAATGCTCCCCAAGGGAGCGACCGCGCTCGACTTCGCCTACGAAATCCACTCCACCATAGGCCACCACTGCGTCGGCGCGAAGATAAACCGGGTCATCAGGAACATAAAGACCGAGCTCGCGAACGGCGACTATGTGGAAATCCTGACAAGCAAGACCCAGACGCCTTCGCCCGAATGGGAGCGCTTCGTGGTCACCCACAAGGCGCGTAACGCCATACGCCACTACCTCAAGAACAAGATACGCGACGAGATCATAGCCTATGGCAAGAGCCTCATGATCTCCATGTTCGCTCAACATAAGAAGGAATGGAACGACAAGCTGGACGCCGAGGCCGCCAACGCCATGAAGGTCAACTCGGTCGAGGAGCTCTACTATCTCGTCGGCTCGCGCGAATACACGCCGGAATACGTGCTTTACCTCCTGCACCCGGAGCTCAACGTCGGGCGCAGGAACAACCTCAGGAGCATGACCCGCGAGCGCAGGGAGAACGTCCTCTCCGGCGCGGACATGCTCTCCAACGTGCCGATATATTTCGCCAAATGTTGCAGCCCTCTGCCCGGCGACAAGATAATAGGCATAGTCCATACCGGCAAGGGAATCACCATACACAAGCGCGACTGCAAGGACATAAATCCCAAGGCGCTCTCGCAGGCGTTCGACCTGGACTGGAGCGACTTCAAGACCTTCCCCAACTCCACTTTCCGCACTAAGCTCTCGGTGATGACCGACAACCATTCGGGCGCGTTAAACGCGGTGACCGACGTCATAGCGAAGAACCATGGAATCATATACGACATACACGTCATTTCGCGCACCAGCGACTACTTCGACTTCTCCATCACCATAGAGGTCAAGGACATAAGCCAGCTGGATGCGATTGTCGGCGAGCTGAAGCGGGTGAAGGTCGTGACAGCGGTGGTGAGGCGTACTTAGGCACTGTCATGTTGGACGCGATTTCAATCGGCAATTTCATACTTATCGAAAAGCTCGATATAGAACTCTCCGCCGGTCTGACGGTAATGACCGGCGAGACCGGTGCGGGCAAATCCATACTTCTAGACGCGGTGGCTTTCGCCGTAGGCGCGAAGGGCGGGAGCGAGCTTATTATGAACGGCCGCGATGCCGCCAGCGTCGCGCTGACATTTTCTCTGCCGAAGGATTCTTCGGTACGGGAATTGTTGAAGGAAAACGACATCGAAGGCGACGAGTTGGTGATTCGCCGCACAATGACCGCGGGCGGCAAGGGGCGGATATTCATGAACGACGTTCCTGTCTCTGTCGCGACCGCGAAGGAGGTCGGCGAGGAGTTGATCGAAATCCACGGCCAGTTCGACAACAGGAGCATACTCAACCCGGCCACCCACCTCGGCATGCTGGATTCCTTCGGGGGCTTGGACGCCGAGGCCCTCGCCGTGCGCGAGGCATGGCGTAAGTTTTCCGAGGCCCGTTCGGCGCGCGAAAAAGCCGCGGCCGAGTTGGAGCAGGCGAAAAAGGACGAAGACTATATAAGGTATAATCTTGAAGAGCTTGAGAAACTTTCTCCGAAAAAAGGTGAGGAAGAGGAGCTGGACGCCGCACGCAGGAACGCGATGTCCGGCGAGAAAATCTCCACCGCGATAGGGGACGCGAGCACGAAATTGTATGCGGGAGGAAGCGCGCCGGAGAAGTTTTTGACCGACTGCGCGAACGTTCTTTCGCGCCTGCCGGAGGGTGCGAAGTCGGAAAAAATCTCCGCGATAATCTCGAATCTCGAGCAGGCCGCGACTCTCTCCGCCGACGCCGGAGCTGCGTTGGAGCAGCTCGCGGGCAGTTCTCCCCTTGATTCGCGGGACATCGATAAGATAGAAGAACGCCTGTTCAAAATCAGGGAGCTGGCGAGAAAGCATAGGGTTCAACCCGACGAGTTGCCCGCCGCCGCGGCGCACATGGCTGAAATCCTTAAGAACCTCGACAATACCGACGCGGCTCTGCGTGCGCTTGTCAAGTCGGAGGAGGATGCGCATGAAAAATATATCTCTCTCGCGAAGGCGCTGTCGAAGAAGCGCGCCGCGAGCGCGAAGAAATTGTCCGCCGCGGTCATGGCGGAACTGCCGCCCCTGAAGCTCGCGAAGGCCTCGTTCGAGGTGCGGCTGGAATCGGCGGAAGAGGGGGCAAGCGGCATGGACAAGGCGCAGTTCGTCGGCTCGACCAACGTCGGCTCCAAGTCAGGCCTTATCCACAAAATCGCCTCGGGCGGCGAGCTCGCGCGCTTCACACTCGCGATAAAGGCCGTCATATCCGGCGGCAACGAGATAGGCACCATGATATTCGACGAGGTGGACAGCGGCATCAGCGGCGCGACTGCCAGCGCCGTCGGCGACCGTCTGGCCCGTCTGGGCGCGGCGGTGCAGACGCTCGTCATCACCCACTCGCCGCAGGTGGCGGCTAAAGGCAGCGCGCATTTCCGCGTCAACAAAACCTACGACGAGGCCGCCAGACTCACCTTCACCACGCTCGCGAAACTGAATAGCGAGGAGCGCATAAATGAGGTTGCAAGAATAATTTCCGGTGATAAGATAACCAAGGAAGCGGTCGCCGCCGCCAGGCAATTATTTTGAGGTGAAACATGTATGAAAAACTCATAAAAAACATAATCGAAAATTCGCTGAAAAACGATGTGAAGGACAAGAAAATCTTCATAACCATGCACGGCAGGCAGGGCGCCGGATTCTCTTATCAAATCTCCGAAGAGATTGCGCGCCGCGGTGGAATACCTCTCGTGGATCTATTCGACGACCGCGCGATAGCCGCTTTCCTCTCGAACGCCACGGACAAGCAGATCGAAAGTTTCGTATCCGAGTACGAGCGCAAGTATAAGGACGGCAAAGGCTTCGTGCGCATACTCTGCGAAGACGACCTCTACGCGATGTCCATCGTTCCCGCCGAAAAGCGCAACCGCTTTAAGAAGCTCTACGGACTCAAGGTGCGCGACGCCATAATGCTGAAGAACGATTGGGTGCTCTTCAACCTTCCGACCCTCGCCTATTCCAATGTCGCCGGCATGTCGAACAAGGACTACGCCGCATTGTGGCAGAAGGCCGTTTCCCTCGACTACAGGAAAATGCTCGACTCCATGCGGCCGCTGAAAGAGCTGATGGAGAAGACCGATCGAGTGAAGATTACCGGCCCGGGCACGGACGTCGAGTTCTCGATAAAGGGAATCCCGGCGGTGCCGTGCGCGGGCGAATGCAACATACCGGACGGCGAGGTTTTCACCGCCCCGGTCAAGGATTCGATAAACGGCGCAGTCCAGTTCAACACCCCGCTCGTCTATAATGGCATGCGCTTCGAGAACATAAGGCTCGAGTTCAAGGACGGCCGCATAGTAAAATTCTCGAGCGCGCAGAATCAGGAAGATCTCGCGAAAATAATCGACATGGACGAAGGCTCGCGCTATATGGGCGAATTCGCCCTCGGCGTCAACCCCGCAATCGTGCACACGACCGGAGAGATTCTCTTCGACGAGAAGATAGGCGGCAGCTTCCACATGGCGCTCGGCAACTGCTATGAGGCCGAGGCGCCGAACGGAAATACGTCCGCCAACCACTTCGACATGGTGTGCATACAAACGCCGGAACACGGCGGCGGGCAAATCGCCTTCGACGGCAAAATAATTCGGAAAGACGGCCTGTTCGTCCTTCCCGAACTTGAGGGGTTGAATCCGGATAACCTGCTCAAGGAGAAATAATGACGAGCGACGCCGTACCTATTTTCAAGGGCAAGACAAAGACGGTTTGGCCGCGCCCGGGTTCCGATGGAAAAGAAACCATAGTGGAATCGAACAATGCGTTTTGGAAAAAGAATTGCTCGACGAGCAAGGAAATCCCCGGAATAGGCGCGCTCCGCACGGAGCAGACGGCCAACCTGTTCGAATTCCTAAGCCGCATAGTTCCGACCGCCTTTATAGGCCGCGCCGACAAGCCCAACTCCTTCATCGCCAAGAAACTCGATATGATTCCGCTCCGCATAGTCATGCGCCGCATGGTCGCGCACGATAGCTATTATCCGTGGCGGCACCCGGAATTATTGGGTCGCGCGGGCTTTCGGTTCGATTCCCCCACCTACGAGCTTTTTTATACGAACGTGGTAGTGGTTTCCGCGGATAGCGGCAAGGCCGTCGTGATGAATGAAAATCTGCTCAACGAGCGCTATTTCAAAGACGACAAAGGCCAGCGCTGGGAAGAAGCGGACGGAACCAAATCGCGCGTGAAGGTCTACCCGAGCGCCATAGCCTATTTGGGATCCGAGGCCGACGAAACAAGCCGCAACCTTCACCTATATTCCCGAAGGAAATCGGTGCGCAGTTACGCCAACCCCCTCGCGATTTTACGGAACCCGGACGACTATAGCCCTGTCCGCGACTATATTGCCGCTCCGGCCTTTCGCGCGATAGAACTGGCCTGGGAAATGGTGCCTACCAACCATCTGTTCGAGAGCAAGTTCGTGCTCGCCGACATAAAGTTCGAGGTAGGCCGCGACAAAGACGGAAAAATCCTCCTCGGCGATGTGGTGGACAACGACTGCTGGCGCATACTCATGGACGGCGACCCGAATAAAGACTACTCCAAACAGCTTTTCAAGAAGGGCGCGCCCGATGAGGATATACTTTCGGCCTATAAGAGCGTGGCCGAGCTGACGCGCAATTTCACCAAGCCCGAGGTAATAGACGCCGTAAAAGAGAAACTAGGCAGGGAATACGATCCGGATTCCGGCAAGACGCTCGCTCTCCGCGACCACTCGATATGGCGAGGACGATAGGTATTTAGGTCTGGAAGATTTCCCTTGACTTTCTCGGAATCCTTTCATATATTATGCCAAGTCAATGTTGCGGGGCGAGAGAGCTCTCCAACCTCCTGAAATTACAAACGTGAAAAAGTGCGAAAAACAAGCATTTTTTACTTGCGTTTTTGCAAAAGGGTGGTATAAATATCGCCTATTGCGCAAACCGCGATTCGGGTACGCCCCCGTAAAAAGGCGCCGTTGGTTTTTACAGAGTGAATAAGCAATAAGGGATATGCAGGCGGCAGAAGCTGTCACAAGTTGTCTGCGCTGCATATCTGATACAGAAAGTGTATAGCAAGGCGAAAGCCTTGTCATACCTTTAGGTTATTTTATACATACAAATGTAAAAAAGACAGAGCGCAGCGATTAATCAGACTTAAATTTTTTAATTTAAGAGTTTGATCCTGGCTCAGAACGAACGCTGGCGGCAGGCCTGAGGCATGCAAGTCGAACGCGTGTAGCAATACACGAGTGGCGCACGGGTGAGTAATGTATGGGAATCTGCCTAGTAGTGGGGAATAACGGTGGGAAACTGCCGCTAATACCGCATACGCCCGAAAGGGGAAAGATTTATCGCTATTAGATGAGCCCATATTGGATTAGCTTGTTGGTGAGGTAAAGGCTCACCAAGGCAGTGATCCATAGCTGGTTTGAGAGAACGATCAGCCACACTGGGACTGAGACACGGCCCAGACTCCTACGGGAGGCAGCAGCCAGGAATATTGGACAATGGGCGAAAGCCTGATCCAGCCATGCCGCGTGAGTGAAGAAGGCTTTCGGGTTGTAAAACTCTTTTGGTGGGGACGATGATGACGGTACCCACAGAATAAGCACCGGCTAACTTCGTGCCAGCAGCCGCGGTGATACGAAGGGTGCAAGCGTTGTTCGGTTTTACTGGGCGTAAAGCGTATGTAGGCGGAAAGATAAGTCAGGCGTGAAAGCCCGGGGCTCAACTCCGGAAGTGCGCTTGAAACTATTTTTCTAGAGGATGACAGAGGACAATGGAACTCCGAGTGTAGAGGTGGAATTCGTAGATATTCGGAAGAACATCAGTGGCGAAAGCGATTGTCTGGGTCATATCTGACGCTGAGATACGAAAGTGTGGGGAGCAAACAGGATTAGATACCCTGGTAGTCCACACCGTAAACTATGGGCATTAGCTGTTGGGGGCTTTCGGGCTTTCAGTGGCTGAGCTAACGCATTAAATGCCCCGCCTGGGGAGTACGGTCGCAAGATTAAAACTTAAAGGAATTGACGGGGACCCGCACAAGTAGTGGAGTATGTTGTTTAATTCGATGATACGCGAAAAACCTTACCACCCCTTGACATACCGGTTGCGGCTTCCAGAAATGGTCGCCTTCATTCAGTTGGACCGGATACAGATGCTGCATGGCTGTCGTCAGCTCGTGTCGTGAGATGTTGGGTTAAGTCCCGCAACGAGCGCAACCCTCATCATTAGTTGCCATCATTCAGTTGGGAACTCTAATGAAACTGCCGGTGATAAGCTGGAGGAAGGTGGGGATGATGTCAAGTCAGCATGGCTCTTACGGGGTGGGCTACAAACGTACTACAATGGCGCTTACAAAGGGCAGCGATGTCGCAAGGCAAAGCCAATCCTAAAAAAGCGTCTCAGTTCAGATTGTCGTCTGCAACTCGACGGCATGAAGTCGGAATTACTAGTAATCGCAGATCAGCATGCTGCGGTGAATGCGTTCTCGGGTCTTGTACACACCGCCTGTCAAGTCATGGAAGTTGGTTTTACCTGAAGACGGTAGGATAACCGCAAGGAGTCCGCCGGCCACGGTAAAATCAATGACTGGGATTAAGTCATAACAAGGTAGCCGTACGGGAACGTGCGGCTGGATCACCTCCTTTCAAAGACAAACGTTTCGGATTGCCTCACGGCTTTTGCGAAACAACGGCTTTTTGCCTCCTGCATATCCCTTATATCCGAAGTTTTTTTCGGGGGTGTAGCTCAGCTGGGAGAGCGCTAGATTTGCATTCTAGAGGTCGAGAGTTCAATCCTCTTCACCTCCACCATGCATATTGGGTGCGTAGCTCAGCTGGTTAGAGCACCGCTCTGATAAGGCGGGGGTCGGTGGTTCGAGTCCACCCGCACCCACCAATTTGCACAACCTGGAAAACTTCCTGCTTATGGGTGAAAGCCGATGCTTTTTATTCAGTTTATATGTCGAGCGAATAAGTAATTAAGGCCGAAGGGCCGCGCGCTTATCCAAAGCGCCGGGACAAACCTTTGGAACAACCATTGCTTATTTGACAAAAATCTAGCAAACACATCAGCAAGCTCCTTGGCTTGCTGGTATTAAACACAGCAAGCTTAGCCGCTTGCTGCAATTTCGTATTTTATTATGAAAGTGTTCAAGGACCAACTATATAAGTATACAAAGGGCATCTGGTGGATGCCTTGGCGTGTATAGGCGATGAAAGACGCAATAGGCTGCGAAAAGTTCCGGGGAGCCGCCAATAGGCTTTGATCCGGAAGTTTCTGAATGGGGAAACCCACCTGGCGACAGGTATCCTCAACTGAATACATAGGTTGAGGAAGCGAACGCGGAGAACTGAAATATCTAAGTACCCGTAGGAAAAGAAATCAATTGAGATTCCCTTAGTAGTGACGAGCGAAAAGGGAAAAGCCCAGTGTTTGCACTCTATAAACCAAAACAGTCTGGAAAGGCTGGCATAAATGCGTGATAGCCGCGTATGGGCAGATATAGGGAGCAAAACTCGAGTAAGGCGGGGCACGTGAAACCCTGTTTGAACATGGGAGGACCATCTTCCAAGGCTAAATACTCATACACGACCGATAGTGAACAAGTACCGTAAGGGAAAGGTGAAAAGAACCGCGAAGGCGGAGTGAAATAGAACTGAAACCGGATGCTTACAAGCAGTCGGAGGGGGCTTGACCCCTGACGGCGTACCTTTTGTATAATGAGTCAGCGACTTTGTTGTAACATGCAAGCTTAAGCCGTTAGGTGTAGGCGAAGCGAAAGCGAGTCTGAATAGGGCGCACAGTATGTTGCACAAGACCCGAAACCTTGTGAGCTAGCCATGAGCAGGCTGAAGATAGGGTAACACCTGTTGGAGGGCCGAACCCGTTAATGTTGAAAAATTATGGGATGACTTGTGGCTAGGGGTGAAAGGCCAATCAAACTGGGATATAGCTGGTTCTCCGCGAAAACTATTGAGGTAGTGCGTCGTGTGAATATTACCGGGGGTAAAGCTACTGGATCGGCTAGGGGGTCGCGAGATCTACCAACCCGAACCAAACTCTGAATACCGGTAAATACTGCACGGCAGACAGTCCATGGGTGCTAAGGTCCGTGGACGAGAGGGAAAGAGCCCAGACCGTCGATTAAGGTCCCAAAGTCATAGCTAAGTGTAAAAGGAAGTGAAAAGTCCAAAACAGCCAGGAGGTTGGCTTAGAAGCAGCCATCCTTTAAAGAAAGCGTAACAGCTCACTGGTCTAATTAAGTCTTTTCGCGCCCACAATGTATCGGGGCTAAAGCTATGCACCGAAATTACGGGATTGTATGGTTGACATACAATCGGTAGCGGAGCGTTCCGTAAGCCGTTGAAGGCAGACTGCGAGGTCTGCTGGAGGTATCGGAAGTGAGAATGCTGACATAAGTAGCGATAAGCAAAGTGAGAAACTTTGCCACCGAAAACCCAAGGGTTCCTGTCCAATGCAAATCAGGGCAGGGTTAGCCGACCCCTAAGACGAGGCCCAAAGGCGTAGTCGATGGGAACAATGTGAATATTCATTGGCCGGCCGGAAGTGACGGATCATGCAAGTTGTGCGCCCTTATTGGATTGAGCGTGCCGCGAAGTGGTCCCAGGAAATAGCTCCGGCGCAGATCGTACCCTAAACCGACACAGGTGGGTTGGTAGAATATACCAAGGTGTTTGAGAGAACTCTTCTGAAGGAACTAGGCAAATTACATGCGTAACTTCGGAATAAGCATGGCTTCTATATAGGCAACTAATTGGAAGCGGCACAGAAATGGTGGTAGTGACTGTTTAACAAAAACCCAGGACTCTGCAAAGACGCATAAGTCGAAGTATAGGGTCTGATGCCTGCCCAGTGCCGGAAGGTTAAATCGAGCGGTGCAAGCTGTAAGATGAAGCCCCGGTAAACGGCGGCGATAACTATAATCGTCCTAAGGTAGCGAAATTCCTTGTCGGGTAAGTTCCGACCTGCACGAATGGCATAACAACTTCCACGCTGTCTCCAGAAGAGGCTCAGCGAAATTGAATTCTGAGTTAAGATGCTCAGTACCCGCGGCTAGACGGAAAGACCCCATGAACCTTTACTATAACTTCATATTGGGATTAGGGAGCGATTGCGTAGAATAGGTGGTAGCCTTTGAAATCTGGATTCCGGTCTGGATGGAGGCGCAATGTGAAATACCACTCTATCGCTTCTTGGTTTCTAACCTTGTGCCCTGAATCGGGTGTAGGGACAGTGTGTGGCGGGTAGTTTGACTGGGGCGGTCGCCTCCCAAAATGTAACGGAGGCGTGCGACGGTCGGCTCAGGTTGGTCGGAAACCAACTGTTGAGTGCAATGGCACAAGCCGGCCTGACTGCAAGGGAGACATTCCGAGCAGAGACGAAAGTCGGTCATAGTGATCTTGTGGTTCTGTATGGAAGGGCCATAGCTTAACGAATAAAAGGTA
>Ga0268262_10000372_pt1 | contig 60109 bp, 52 predicted proteins | sample TergutNc150P3_FD_190354 | JGI IMG/M metagenome (GOLD analysis project Ga0268262, IMG submission 190354) | Nasutitermes corniger P3 segment gut microbial community from laboratory colony in Florida, USA - Nc150 P3 (SPAdes) (version 2) | ecosystem: Host-associated > Arthropoda: Insects >... | reverse complement strand
AGAGTTGATAAAATCGTCAACGAATTCCATAAAAGAGTTATTAATTTAGATATTGCGTTGGGACGCAACATAGAAAGCCCTAAAATTGAAAACAGCGGGTATAAACGTTGACTAACTGACGGTTTTAATATGATTGAAATTAAGTAAAATTATATGCTATAATCACAATAGGAGGAAATTTTATGAAAAAGAAAAATCTCGTTATTTTGGCTCTCTTGCTCGGTACTATTTTGTTGTTTAATGGGTGCGCAAGTATTAGTGATTCTTTATTAATTGCACCCGATCCTGCCTACCCATTTCAAGGAACATGGCTCAATACTATGTCAAACTCTATACAGGTTATTAATGGGATAAATGGTGAATGGTACTTTCGTTCTACTTTTGGCTGGAAAAAAATGGCTGTTTACACAATTGAGAAAAAAGACAACGTATATATTACAAGTAATAATTGGCGAATAAGTTTAACGAAAGTTAGTAACAACGATGTTCTTTCCGTTGAAGGTATGACATATGAACGTTACATAAAAAAATAATCTTATTTTGTTACTATGATTTTTATAAGCCGTCCTTTTGGGACGGCTTTTTTTATATCCATATATAGAAAATCATAAATATTTTAGGAGGATTTTATGAAAAAGTTTTTTATTCTATTTCTTATTTTGTTTTTACCTTGCGTATTTGTTTATGGACAAATAACTGAAGGAGACGCATTAATAGCTGGGTTATTGGTAAATTCTGGAGCCGCTCAAGTTATTTATTACGGTCAACAAATTGCTGACAACATAACTCAAATAACAAACACCTTTACACAAATAGAACACATGAAAGAAGCGGCTCAACGGTCTATCCAAAACTTGGCTAGCATTAAAGACATCGGCAGTCGGGATGACTTTATGGACTTCTATAACCGCCAGCTCTACCTCGAAAGACAAACCGGTCAAATTTGGGACAATACTACCGTTACCATCGGCAAAAAACAGTACCACATCTCACAGCTTCAGGACATGGAAGGCAACAAAAAACGGTTTGTTTATATCATTTTTTTTGGTTTCCGAGCAGATTTTTTTTCTGTTCATTTCACAGAAAAAGATACAGTTATCGGGCAACTGTTGTACCGGATGCCACTGAAAGTATCTCTGGGTTATCTGCTACATAATTAAGCACGTCAGCCATTATACCGGTATAGCCCTTGCCTAGCGATTTGTACTTTGTAAGGCAGTCCGATGATATGCGGATAGTAACGGCAGGCTTTACGCGCTTCATATTATGCCTTAGTTCCCTCGCCTTTGCCGCGAATTCCGCAAGCGCCTTCGGCGTAGATTCGGGGCAATCGGCAGTGTATGTTATTGGAGCTTTAGCCGCCGCCCTGATTTCTTTTTTTTGTTCTTTAGTCGGCTTTTGTCCATTCTTTACTGTCATACTTAAATGTAATACTTTTTTAGATTACTTGTCAAGAGTTTTTTAGACAACACAAGGGCTTAACTTTTCAATGAACCGTGGAAGGATCGAACTTCCGACCCGCAGATTAAGAGTCTGCTGCTCTACCAGCTGAGCTAACGGTCCGAATATGCAAATATACTATCAAAATAAGGTAATCTGGTCAATTATCCCCCTTCCTTCACATTGACATAAGCAAAAGATAACTATAAACTGACAAAAGAGCTCGCTAAACGCGAGAGTGGTGGAATTGGCAGACACGCCAGACTTAGGATCTGGTGCCGCAGGCATAAGGGTTCAAGTCCCTTCTCTCGCATTGAAAAATATATAAATGAGGATTAAAAATCCTAATGTTAAATATTTTTCATAATGACCGCTAAGGGACTTGAACCGGAGACCCCGCCGACCAACGGGAGGAAAAGGCGGCAGGAGGCCGCCGTCAGGGGTCGGAGGCGGCTCGGAAGCCTGAAGCAGGGATGCTGAAGGCTGGAGAGCAAGTCCCTTCTCTCGCAAGAATTATTAAATTATAGAGGAAAATTGTGGCTATTACGAAAGAATTAAAACGGCTGGATAAATCAAATGTATCATTAAGCGTCACTGTCCCCAAAGAGGAAGTGCGCTCCCAATACAATGAAATGATCGATGAATATACCAAGGAAATGCAGCTTCCCGGCTTCCGCAAGGGGAAAGTCCCGCGCGAGGTGCTGGAACGCAAATACGGCGACGCCCTTAAAGACGACGCCTTGGGGCGGGTAATGGAATCGGTCTTGCAGGAAATCTTTAAGGAAGATAGCTTGCCGCGCAATGAAAGACCCCTGCCCTATTCATCACCGGAATTAAAAGACAAACCTGATTTTGATTTTGATAAAGACCTTCAATTCACCGTAATTTACGATGTCCTTCCCGAAGTGAAAATCGGTCAATGGAAGGGGTTAAAAGTTGATTACCCTTACGCTGAAGTCGAGAAAAAAGATATCGATAAAGAACTTGAGGAAATCCGCGAGCGAAACGCCATTGTCATGGATAGGGACGACAGCGCCGCTGCGAGAAAAGGCGACGTTGTTACCATCGACTACCAGTTCTTCGATGAAAACGGCGAAAAAAGCCCCGATCTGCACCGCAAGGATTTTATTTTCACCATCGGTTCGGAAACAAATATCTACAAATTCGACGATGATATAATCGGAATGAAAAAAGGCGAAACAAAAGAATTTACAAAAAATTTCGAGAAAGATTTTTTTGATTCTGCGGTTGCCGGCAGTTCAAGAAAAATACAGGTAACGCTTACCGCCCTTAAAGAGAAAAAACTCCCCGATCTTGACGACGATTTGGCGCAGGATGTTGATGAAAAATTTAAAACTCTTGACGATCTTAAAAACAGCATAAAAGACAAATTGACCAAAAGTTTGGAATACCGTCTGCGTGAAAAAAAATTAAGCGAACTTTTAAAGAAAATTATGGAAAATACCCCCGTCGTTCTTCCCGAATCCATGATTAGGGCTGAAGTTGAGGGACGCTGGCGCAGGCTTGCCCGCTACTACAACATGAGCCCCGAGACAATCGCCCAGATGATGAGCGGCGACGAAAAAAGCAAAGAATGGCGCGAGGCGGCGGAAAAGGCGCTTCACTCAAGACTGATACTTGAAACCTTAATGGAAGATGAAAAAATCGAAGTTTCCGATGAGGACGTAGAACAGGAATTTAAGTCGATTGCGGAGGCAAGCAACGCCCAAATTGACGAGGTAAAAAAGCATTATAACGAGGAAGCGCTCTTCTACTTAAAAGAAGACATAAGAGAAAAGAAAATTACAGACATGATGTTTGCGGAAAACAACCTAAAACAAGGGAAAAAGGAGAATTATCTGGATTTTATGTCGGATAATGGTTAAATTAGGTATATGGGTATTAAAATGAGCAGTTTGGTTCCAATCGTAGTTGAACAAACAGGAATGGGTGAACGTTCCTATGATATTTTTTCACGTCTATTAAAAGATCGCATCGTATTTATGGACGGGGAGATAAATGACATATCCGCCGATCTTGTCGTAGCCCAGCTTTTATTTTTGGACGGTCAGGATGTCGAAAAAGATATCAACCTCTACATAAATTCTCCCGGCGGCTCTGTTACTGCCGCCCTTGCCATTTACGATACTATTCAGCATTTAAAATCTGACGTTCAGACAATCTGCCTTGGACAGGCGGCGAGCATGGCGGCGCTTATTTTAACATCAGGCTCCGTCGGAAAGCGGAAAGTTCTTCCGTCATCAAGAGTGCTTATTCATCAGCCTTGGGGCGGCGCTCAGGGGCAGGCGCGCGACATCGGCATTCAATCAAAAGAAATTGTCCGTCTTAAAAAATTATTAATCGAATATTTCGCCAAACATACAGGAAAACCAACAGACAAAATCGCGGCTGATTTGGAAAGAGACTTTTTTATGTCAGCGCAAGACGCGGTCGAGTACGGCATAGCCGACTCCATATTAACGAGGGAAAAGAATGGCAAAACTTCGTAACGGACCTGAAGTATTTGAAAGGGTCTGCTCTTTCTGCGGAAAGAGCGCAGACATGGCTCGCAGATTAATCGCCGGACCTAACGACGTTTTTATCTGCGATGAATGTATAGAAGTTTGCCGCAAAATTTTAAGCGAAGAAGAACATGAGCTTACATCGCATTTTACAGGCGATATTCCCACTCCTAAGGAAATAAAAACGTACTTAGATCTTTTTATCATAGGACAGGATACGGCGAAAAAAGCGCTGTCGGTCGCCGTTTATAATCATTACAAAAGAATAGCAAATCCGTCAAAAGATAACGAAGAAGTTGAAATTGAAAAATCAAACGTTCTGTTAATAGGACCGACGGGAACAGGAAAGACGTTACTTGCAAAAATTTTAGCGAAAAAATTAAAAGTTCCGTTCGCCATCGTGGACGCCACTACTCTTACGGAAGCCGGTTATGTAGGCGAAGATGTTGAAAATATTCTCCTTAAACTGATACAGAGCGCGGGCGGCAATATTTCCGCCGCTGAAAGGGGAATTGTTTATATCGATGAAATCGACAAGATTGCCCGCAAAGGCGAAAATATTTCCATTACACGAGACGTTTCAGGCGAGGGCGTTCAACAGGCGCTTTTAAAAATAATCGAGGGCACTGTCGCATCCGTTCCGCCTCAAGGCGGCAGAAAACATCCCAATCAGGAAATGATACGGATTGACACCACAAATATTCTATTTATTTGCGGCGGAGCTTTTGTAGGACTGGATAAATTAATCGCTCAGCGTGTTGTGAACAATCCGCTCGGTTTTGGTTCGGAATCAGGCGGAAGAGGCGATAAATCTTTAAAAGAACTTTACGATGCCATGCACCCGGACGATTTAATCCGCTTCGGTATGATTCCAGAATTTATCGGAAGACTTCCTATTATTGTCGGTCTTGATGAATTAAGACTCGAAGAGTTAAAACGTATCATCACTGAGCCGCGCAACGCTATTGTACGTCAGTATCAGGCATCTTTGGCTTATGACAATGTAAAACTTGAGTTTACCGAGAAGGCAATTGACGCGATAGCCGACAAGGCAATCAAGCAGAAAACAGGCGCGCGCGGATTAAGAGCGATTGTCGAAAAACTTATGACCGATATTATGTTCGATATACCTTCTATACAGGGCGATAAAAAAATAATAATTTCTCAAGATACCGTGGAAAAATCAGAGCCGCCGCAGATAATATATCTGGAGCAGAACCAAAAGAGCGCATAACGCAGTGAAAAAAAAAGCAGGGGATAAAAAGAAAGGACTGTCGCCGTTTGGGTTCTTTTCTAGGCGGAAAGATAAAAGTTCTTTATTTTACGATTATTCTGAAACAGAAGAAATTTCCGCAGAAGACCTTCCCCTGCTCCCGTTACGCGATCTCGTTCTTTTTCCGCAGACAGTTGTACCTATTTTTATCACATACAAGCCCGGCATTGCCGCTTTAGATGAAGCGTTAAAAAGAGACAACCGTCTTTTTGCCGCATGCTTAAAAAAGAATGAAATGCGTCTTTCTTCCGATGAACCTTACGCTATCGGAACAGTGGTAAGAATAATATCGCATTTAAAACTCCCCGATAACACTTTCCGCGTGGTGTTTCAGTGCGAATACCGAGGAACAATTCATTCGATAAATCAACATCAAACTTATTCTATGGTAAGAGTTGAGCCTGTAAGAACTATCAGCTTAAGCGAACCGTTAAGCCCGGAAGACATCGGATTAATGAGAAGCGTTCAAAAATCATTTTCGCAGTATGCGGAATACTCTGGCAGAATAGGTCCCGATACTCTTACCGCCGTTGAAAAAGCGGAAGACCCGGAACGATTAGCAAACCTTGTGTGTAACGCCATATATGTAAAATCAGAGAAAAAAATTGAGTTGCTGGGATTCAGCGATACAAGGGAAAGATTTCTTTCGATACTTGAAATGCTGGAAAAAGAAAATGAAATTTACGGCATACAAAAAAATATTTCCGGTAAAGTAAGAAGACGCATGGATAAACGCCATCGCGAATATATCCTTAATGAGCAGTTACGTGAAATTAACAAAGAACTTGGCAAGGATAAAATAGAAGATGAATTTGCAATTCTTGAAAAAAGAATTATGGAAAAAGACCCGCCTAAGGAAGTAAAGGAAAAAACCGAGAAAGAAATAAAAAGACTGAGGAAACTTCAGCCCCTTTCGCCTGAGGCGGCGGTTTTAAGAGGCTACCTTGAATGGATAGCCGACCTTCCTTGGAGTAATTTTACAACGGACTCTGTTGATCTTGCCGAAGCCGAAAAAATACTTGATGAAGATCACTTCGGTATGAAGAAAGCCAAAGACCGTATAATTGAATTTATAGCCGTGCGGCAGCTGCTTGCCGATGAAATTAACAGAACTGAGGCGCTTAAAGAAAACGCATTAAAAGAAGAAGTGTTAAAAGATACCGTTATTAATGAAGGGACAATTAAAGACGAAGCGATTAATGAGGATACTCTTAATGACATACCCAAAGATGTAACGATAAAAGACGAAACTGTAATAAGCGACGTAAAAACACCGATACCCAGCTCTGTAAAGGGACCGATACTCTGCTTTGTAGGACCGCCCGGTACGGGAAAAACAAGTCTTGGAAAATCAGTTGCCAGAGCGCTTGGCAGGAATTTTGTGCGTATTTCGTTGGGCGGCGTGCGCGATGAGGCTGAAATTCGCGGACACAGAAAAACTTATGTAGGCGCTCTGCCCGGTAAAATTATTCAGTCCATGTGCAAGGCGGGCACAACAAATCCTGTTTTCTTGTTAGACGAAATAGACAAACTTTCAAGCGACTTCAGGGGAGACCCCGCGTCCGCCTTGCTGGAAGTACTTGATCCCGAACAAAACTCAACTTTTGTAGACCATTATCTTGAAGTTCAGTACGATCTTTCAAAAGTAATGTTTTTAACAACGGCGAATTCTCTGCATTCCATTCCGTATCCCCTGCTCGACCGCATGGAAATAATAGAGGTTCCCGGTTACGGCGAGAACGAAAAATTAAGCATAGCGAAACAATTTTTAGTGCCTAAAGAATTACGTGAAAACGGACTATCTTCGGCTAAAATAACTTTCAGGGACGACACGATAAAAGATATTATCCGCTTTTGGACGATGGAATCGGGCGTGCGTAACCTTGAACGTGAGACGGCAAGGTGCATAAGACGCATAGCAAGGGACGCAGTAAATAAAGGTTACGGAAAAGACAAAGCAGTATCGGAATTCAATAAAATTATTACGCCTGCCAACTTGGAAAAACTGCTCGGCAAGAAAAAATATAAACGGGACGTTGTATACAGGGAAGCAAGGGTCGGCGTAACATACGGTCTTGCGTGGACGGAAACAGGCGGTACAATTCTGCCTGTAGAAACAATTCGTTACGCCGGAAGCGGAGAGCTTCTTATAACGGGAAACCTCGGCGACGTAATGAAAGAAAGCGCCCGCATCGCTCTTTCCTATTTACGCAGTACCGGAAACAAATACAATTTTATCGCCAAAGATTTGTTAAAATCGGATTTTCATATCCACGTCCCCGAAGGCGCAATCCCCAAAGACGGTCCTTCCGCAGGCGTTACTCTAGCCTCTTCTCTGCTCTCTACCCTTTGCAAAGTTCCGCCTCGTCCGTGCATCGCCATGACAGGCGAGCTTACCCTAACAGGCAGAATTCTTCCCATCGGCGGTTTAAAAGAAAAAGTTTTAGCCGCCATCAGAAACGGCATGGAAACGGTGCTGCTGCCCAAAGACAACACCGAAGACTGGAACGAGCTTGATAAAGATATTCGCTCATGTATAAAAGTAGAGTTCGCCGAAACAGCCGCCGATGTGTTTGATCTTTTATTTGACGCAAGGAAGATTAAGAAAGCGGCGAAATAAGCGTTTTTCCGCACTGGTAATTTTTCCGATTTTACGCAATAATATACCTATGAAATATGATGTAATTTTAGCGGGTGTCGGCGGACAGGGGGTTCTTTCTGTCGCCTCTATTATCGCCCAAGCAGCAGTGAACGACGGGTTCGAGGTGCGCCAGAGCGAAGTGCACGGTATGGCGCAAAGAGGGGGGGCGGTTCTCGCTTCTCTGCGTATCTCCGACAAAAAAATAGCCGGTGATCTTGTGCCGAAGGGCGGCGCTGATTTAATTGTTTCCATGGAGCCGCTTGAAAGTCTGCGTTATGTGTCATATCTTAAACCTGACGGTATTCTTGTTACCGCGGCGGAGCCTTTTAAAAACATTGCCAATTATCCCGATATTAACGGTATTCATTCCACTGTAAAAAAACTGCCGAAATGGCGGATTATTCAGGCGGCTGCTCTGGCGAAAGAAGCCGGGATGGCTAAAACCGTAAATACCGTCATGGTGGGAGCGGCTTCGTGTTTCCTTCCGCTGAAATCCGACAAACTTGAAAAAACAATTACCGAAGTATTTTCAAAAAAAGATGAGAAAATTGCAGAGGTAAACGCCAAGGCTTTTAAACTCGGGCAGACTGCCTGCAAAACGGCAGGAAAAGCCTGACATGGATTTTCAATATTGGCAGCCTGAAATTGAAAAAATGCCAAGAGATCGGCTTGAAGAGCTGCAGTTAACAAAATTAAAAACAGAAGTCGGCTATGCTCTGCGAACGGCTTTTTACAAAGAACGGCTTGCAAAAGCGGGGATAAAAAGCCCTGACGATATAAAATCTCTTGCCGATCTTAAAAGATTTCCTTTTACTTCTAAAAACGATTTAAGAGACGGCTTCCCTTACGGATTTTTAAGTATCCCGAAAGAGGAAGTTATACGCCTTCACGCTTCAAGCGGCACTACCGGTATTCCTACGACAATTTATTTTAACAAAGACGACATTAAACAATGGGCGAATTATATGGCTCGCTGTATTTACGGAACCGGCTGCACTAAAAACGACGTGTTCCAAAACATGATAACTTACGGTCTTTTCACAGGCGGACTTGGTATGCATCAGGGCGGCGAAGAAGTGGGAATGCTTGTCATTCCGGCGGGATCGGGAAACACAGCCAGACAGTTCAGAATGATGCAGGATTACGGAACGACTGTGTTACACGCCACGCCGAGTTTCCTTTTGCACCTTGAAACAAAAATGAAGGAAGCGGGCGTCTCAAGGGAAAGCCTTTCCCTAAAACGCGCGTTCGCCGGAGCGGAACCCTACTCCGAGGACACAAGGCGGCGCATTGAAGAACTGTTAAAAATCGACGTATTTAATTCTTACGGTCTTTCGGAAATGAACGGTCCCGGTGTCGCATTTGAATGTCAATGCAAAGAAGGGCTTCATATCTGGGAGGACGGATATATCGCTGAAATTGTCAACCCCGATACTCTTGAGCCTGTCAAAGACGGCGAAACTGGCGAGCTTGTTCTTACAATTCTATGCCGTGAAGCCACGCCTATTTTGCGTTACCGCACAAGAGACCTTACATCTTTTTACACGGAGCCGTGCAAATGCGGAAGAACCCACCGCAGGCTTCATCGCATAACGGGACGAAGCGACGATATGCTTATCATAAACGGCGTAAATGTATTCCCAAGCCAGATTGAAGAAGTAATTATGAGTATGAAAGAAGTGGGTAACAATTATCTTATCGTCGTGGAAAAAGACGGCGCTCTGGACAGATTAACTGTAAAAACCGAAGTAAGCGCAAACACTTTCATGGACGACACACGTCCATTAAACGATCTTAAAGAAAAAATTAAAGAGACATTGCAAGCGTCAATCTCAATCAGTCCGAAGGTGGAACTGCACGAAAGCGGCAGTCTGCCTATTTCCGAAGGCAAGGCGGTAAGGGTGCAGGATACGCGTCCGAAAGATGTGTAACGGCATAAAAAACACAAGCCCCTTATTTCCAAATTATACCCTCTATATTCGCTCCTTTTCCTCTTGACAAATACCCTAAACACCTGTATAGTCCTTATATGGGAGAAGACTTACGCGAAAAAATATCGGTTCTATCGGGAGCGGCAAAGTACGACGCTTCCTGCGCCACTTCGGGCAGCGACGGTTTTAAGGGCAAGGGCGGTAAAAAATTCGGCACAAGCCTTCCTATGGGCGTATGCCACAGTTGGACGCAGGACGGGCGGTGCGTCAGCTTATTAAAAGTGCTGTATTCCAACGTGTGTAAGTACGACTGCGCTTACTGCGTCAATCGGGCATCCGCCGATATAAAAAGAGCGAGTTTTACCGTTAAGGAATTAGCCGAATTAACCTGCGAATTTTACAAACGAAACTACATCGAAGGGCTTTTTTTGTCATCAGGGATTTTCGCCGACCCCGATATCGTAATGGAAAAATTAACCGAAACGGCAAAAACGCTCAGAACGGAAATGGGCTTCGGCGGCTATATCCACTTAAAAGTAATTCCGGGTACCGGCGATAAAATGATCCGCGAGGCGGGAAAATGGGCGGACAGGTTAAGCGTAAATATCGAGCTTCCAACGGAAAAAAGCCTTCAATGCCTTGCGCCTCAAAAATCCAAAAAAGCGATTATCGGGGCGATGAATGATTTTTCCTGTTTAAGCCGTGAAATGGAAGAAACAAAAAATAAAAGCCGATTTCTTCCGCAGGGAAAAACATCGGCTATTCAATTCGCGCCCGCGGGACAAAGCACACAGCTTATTGTCGGCGCTACAAACGAGGACGACAGGCAGATCATCAATTTGACAAGCTCTCTTTATAATAAATTTTCCTTAAAGCGAGTGTACTACTCCGCTTTCATTCACCCGGGAAGCATTGCGTATAAAGAAAATATTTTAGACCCTCGCCTGCCCGAAAGTTCAAGTCCGCCGTTGGTAAGGGAACATCGATTGTATCAGGCGGATTGGCTTTTGCGCTTTTACCATTTTGAAGCGGCGGAAATTTTAACCGAAGACCAGCCTTTCCTTGACGCCCACATCGATCCTAAAACAGCGTGGGCGTTAAAAAATTTGGATTTTTTCCCTATCGAAGTAAACAGCGCCGATTACGAAACCTTACTGCGAATTCCGGGCATAGGCGCAAAAACGGCGAGGCGTATAATAGAAAGCCGGCGTTCTCGCAATCTTACAATAGAAAACCTTCACAGAATGGGAGCGACGCTTAAAAGAGCCCGCTATTTTTTATCCGCCGGCGGAGCGTATATCGAACGACCCGACGACCCTGTCCGTATCCGCCGTTTGCTTTCGGACGCCGACGGAGCGGGGCTTCAACTGCCGCTTTTCGAGTTTTAATATGAGAATAAATATCGATAAACTGTTTTTAAGTCTGGACAACCCCACTTTTATCATTGACGAAGAAATTTTACTCGATCTTTCCGCTGAAAAAAAGGACAATTATCTTGAAAAAGCGGATATCGAATTTGCCATGTCTTATTTTTCAGGAAATTTTAAATCTTTTTCGCTTGAAGGGGCGGCAAAAAACCTTTTTGAAATATCAACTAACGCTTTTGACAACATAATGCTTGCATGGCTAAGCGAGCTTCCGATAGAAAGGGAAATAATCGCCTACGGCAGGGGGATTTTAGCCGCCGCACAGGATTTTAACAGTTTTGATGATAAACACAGGGCGGCTGAAAAAGCGGCGAATAACCGCACAAACTCCGATACGCTTACGGTTTTAAATACGGCAAATAAAGTGCAGTTTGAGGTTCACAGAATGATGGGGCTTTTGCGGTTTAACAAGAACGAAGGCGGCGAGTTTATCGCAATGTGTGAACCCGATCATCTTATCCTTCCCTGTCTTGGAAACTTCTTTACCGCCAGATTTGGGGATACTCCGTGGGCGATTATCGACGAAAAAAGAGGAATAGTTTTAAGCAAAAAGCCCGGGGAACAGGCAAAAATCAATATTTCAAAGGAAGCCGCCAAGGGCTTTTCCGCCGCCAAGAGCGACGAATGGGAAGACCTTTGGAAACACTACCACAAAACCATTAACAACGAAGACCGCAATAATCCCTATTTACAGCGGCAGCTTATGCCCAAACGTTACTGGAAGCACCTGCCCGAAGTGTAAAGTGTAACCTTAATGCCTTTTTATCCTTTTCTATATATATTATACTTATAGAAAGGAGATTTTTCGTCTGAAAACGTCCGCTCTGCCCTTTATATGTTTTTCTTTTACTTTTCTCCTCTTTTGCGTACCTGTTCATGGCTTTGAGTTGGGGCTTGAGGACGCTGTAAATAAGGCGTTGGAGTACAATCTTTCGTTAAAGAAGAGCCAGATTGATCTTGCCTCTAGCGGTTACTCGGAAAAACGTCTTTGGTCGGAGATTTTTCCGTCAATTAACGCAACAGCGCAAGCAGGATATACAAATAAACTTTTCAGCGATATACCTTTTAACAATTCCGGTAATAATTACAGCGTCGGCTTCGGCGTTACTCTCGGCTTGAACGCAGGTATTCCTTATACAATGAAAAACATTAAATTGGCTCATCAGGGAAATATCTTAAAATACGATGACGCGAAAAATCAGCTTTCCATACAGGTTACTAAATTATTTTATTCGCTTACAGCGGAGAAAAACAACCTTCTGCTCCTTGAAGAAATTTTTAATCTTGCCCAAAGGCAATATACAAGAAGCGAGGTTTCGTTCAGAAACGGTCTTGTGGGAGAACTTTCGCTTACACAAAGCGCTCTTGCCCTTGAAAACGCAAAGTACAATCTTAACACGGCAAGAACGTCTCACAAAAATAATATGTCGGAATTTTTCGCCATGCTTGGCATGTCTTTTGACGAAGATATAACATTGTTAGGTGATTACAAAATAGTAAAGATTGACGCCGACGCGGAAGCGCTTATAAATGATTATCTTCCGAAGCGTCCCGACATTATAAGAGCTAATCAGGAAATCGAAAGGCTTACATCGGCGCAAAGGCAAACTTTATTGCAAGCCAAAGCGCCGTCTTTGAATTTATCGTTGGATTGGAGCAGTTCCAATTTTGATCCTTTTTCCGACAGATTAAACGCAACCGCCCGCGTAAACATTCCGATTGATCCGTGGATACCCGGAACGGCAAAGGCGCAGAATGTTTTAAGAGCGAACGATTCGATAGAAAAGGCAAAACTTGATCTTACATCGGCGGAAAATTCGGCTAAGACGCAAATACGTTCCCTTTGCGCGCTTTTACGCAATTCATGGGACAGCGTATTGATAGCGAGGCTAAGCCTGACATCGGCGCAAAGAAGTTATCAGTTAACGGAAAATGGTTTTAACAACGGAATTGTTGAGTTGCTTACACTGCAGGAAGCCCGTAACAATATGGCGAACGCAGGGCATCGTTTATTGCAGACGGAACTTTCTTATTTTAACATGATTCTTGATCTTTCATCCGCCTTGAATATCGAATGGAAAAATATTATTCAAAATTTTGGAGTGCCAAATGAAGAAAACTAAAATTATTACCATAGCAATTATATCGCTGATTGCGTTATTCGCAATTCTTATCATTCTTAATTTACTTATTCCCGGAAAAGCAAAAAAAACCGTACAGGCGCAGAGAAATCAAGCAATGCCTGCCGCCGCCAACCCAAGCGGTTCAGGCAGAGGAACGCCGCCCGAAGGTTCGGGCAGAGGCGATAACGCTAACGCTCCGTCTAATACGGACGGTTCAGGGAGAGGCGATCGCGCCAACGCAGGCACAGCAGGCAGACCCGACAACGCCAACGCTCCCGCCAACAGCGGCAGATCGGGTAACGCAGGCGGTCAAGGCGGCGGCGCAAGAGGCGCAGGCGGCGGTTCTTCACGTAACGCTACGGCAATCCGTGTTACGCCTGTTTCGGCAAGCACTATCGAAAAAAGCGTAATCCTAAACGGCGAAATATTAGCCCGTAATCAGGTAACGATATTCCCCACTATCGGCGGTAAACTTGTAGAGACAAGACTCGGCGTAGGCGACAGAGTTTCAAGCGGACAGGTTGTCGCTATGGTAGACCCTTCAAGACCCGGGGAAGTTTATTCACGCAGTCCTGTAGTTTCCACAGTGTCGGGAACAGTCATACAAGCTCCGTTCAGTATCGGCGATACGGTTACGACGCAATCAGCAGTCTATATAGTAGGCGACCTTTCATCGCTGTTAGTTGAAACTTTCGTACCCGAACGGTTTGTAGCGTCGGTAAAACAGGGAATGAGGGCGCAATTAAAATTTGAAGCCATAAGCGGCGAAACATTCATCGCCGAAGTTACCGAGATAAATCCCGTGTTAGACCCCGCAAGCAGAACATTAAGAATACGTCTGCGGTTTGTAAACCCTGACCCTCGCATAAAAGCGGGAATGTTCGCCACTATCAGCCTTGTAACAAACCGCAAGGTAGATGTCCCCGTTGTTGCAAGAACATCGGTAATAAACACTTACGGTTCATGGATTGTTTTTGTGGTAGATGAAAACAATACCGCAAGACGGCGTGAAATAACATTGGGGCTTGATAACGAAGATTATTTTGAAATATTAGGCGGTTTAAGTTTAGGCGATAAAGTTGTAAGCGCCGGACAGACTTTTCTTTCCGACGGCGATCCTGTAAGAGTTTTGGACTAACGGAGTTAATATGAATATCAGCGAATATTCCGTAAAACGTCCCGTAACAGTAGTAATACTTTTCGCTCTTTGTATCGGCATAGCTTTTACATTGCTTGTAAATCTTGCGCTCGATCTCTACCCTTCTATAGAAAGACCTGTTTTATCGGTATTCACACGTTTCCCCGGAGCGGGACCGGAAGACATTGAGCGCAATGTTACAGAGAGGCTTGAACGATCTCTTTCTTCATCTAGGGGACTTGTCAACATGACAAGTAACTCGCAATTTGAATCAAGTAATATCAACTTGGAATTCGCATACGGAACAAATATGGATAAAGCGGCTAACGACGCGCAAATACTTCTTAACAGACTTGTCAACTCGCTTCCCGACGGCGTTCAAACTCCTACTGTCCGCCGCTTTGATATGAGCGCTATGCCTATTATGCGCCTTGTTGTAAGGGGAAATTATCCGCCGGATCAATTGCGTATTTTCGCCGAAGATGAAATTCAAGCCAGCATAGAAAGAATAGAAGGCGTAGCCGCCGCGGAAGTAACAGGCGGCACTACGCAAATTGTCAAAGTAGAAGTTTCACTTAATAGGCTTTCGGCTTTTAATTTAACATTAGGCGATATTTCCAATTCATTAAAAGGGCAGAATGTTTTATCTTCCGGAGGCAACTTAAGGCGGGGAACAAGAGAATACCAGATTATGACGCAGGAAGAATTGGTAAGTATAGAACAAATAAAACGGCTGGCGGTAAAATCCATACCTATTTCCTCAGCAGGGCAAGCTACCCGTTATCAAATAATACGAGTTGAAGATGTCGCCGATGTTTTTATGGGATATAACGACAACGCTTCCAGAGTAAGCGTAAACGGACAGAGCGGAGTTTATATTCAGGTAACAAGTGAAAGCGGAAGCAATCAGGTAAAAGTTTCGGACAGAGTGCAAGCCGCCCTTGCGGATATTAACGCAACGCTTCCGCCCGGTATCACTTTGCAAGTTCTTTCGGATAACACAACAATGATTAGAGCGACGATGAGTCAGGTTTATTCAAACGCAATTCAGGGCGGCGTACTTGCAATGTTTATACTTCTTTTATTTTTGCGTAACATAAGAGCGACTGTAATAATAGGGCTTTCAATTCCTATTTCCATGCTGCTTACTCTTATGGCAATGTCAATTTTCGGCTTTACATTAAACCTTATGACCATGACCGGGCTTATTATGGGTATGGGTATGACGCTTGACGCTTCTATTGTCATTCTTGAAAACATTCACAGTTACCGCGAACGCGGAGCGAAATCTTCGGTAGCCGCAATTCTAGGCAGCCGTGAAATGCTGCGCGCAATTACAGCTTCTACCGCCACTACCCTATGCGTATTTGTTCCTCTCATCATTTATAAAAACGATCTTAAAGAAATGGGGCTTATGTTCAGCGAGCTTATTTTTACAGTTGTAATTACTTTAACTATTTCCATTGTTGTCGCAGTTACTCTTGTTCCAAGTCTTTCAGGCTCTATATTAAAACTGGAGACAAGAGTACAAAAACCTATAAAAAATAAAAAATTAAAGATAATAGACGAAAAAATTGAAAATTCCTTGCTCTTCTTGGAAGAAAAATACCGTATCGCTCTTGATTACTGCCTTTCACACAGGCTTATAGTTGTCTCTCTTGTCGTACTTATTCTCGCTTTTTCATTGCTCCAATTCAAAGGAATAGGAATGAATATGTATGTTCGTATGCGAACAGACGACAATGTAATCCTAAGGGTTTCAATGCCAAGGGGAACAGCCATTGATGTTACGGAAAAAGTGTTATTTGACATTGAGGATGTTGTCAAGCGTGAAGTGAAAGGCTATAATAATATTGTACTTACGGCGACAAGAAGCGGAACAAATCAAGGATCAATACAGCTTACCCTGCCCCCTCCGGCAAAACAAATAGACACACCCGATACAATTATAAAAAAACTTACGCCCTATTTTAATTCAATTCCCGGAACGCTGATAAGTTTCAGCGCGGGGCGAGGTATGGGGAATACATCGCCGATTGAAATCGCTATAAGCTCAAGAAATTACTCTGCGTTAATGGAAACAGCCCAAGAAATTCAGCATATTATTAAAAATTATCTGCCCGAAATAGAAAACCCGACAATAAATGTCGATGAAGGCGCTCCGCAGTTACAGATAGAAATTGACAGAGACAGAGCGGCAAGTTTCGGACTGTCTCTTGCTTCCATTGCGTCAGAAATCTTAACGGCAATGGACGGAACTACCGCTACATCTATGAGTAACGGCAGACGATTGATAGACGTTCAGGTGCGGTTAAAAAGCGACGACAGACAAGGTTTGCCGAATTTGGACGCTATTTCAGTAATCAGCAAAAACGGAACTCGCGTATCGCTTTCCAATGTTGCCAGAATTAACGAAGGAAGAGCGCCTTCTTCAATACGCCGTGAAAAACAAGAACGTGTTATTCGCCTAACGGGCGGACTTGCACCGGGAATTGCCGCTACCGATATGCAAAAACAGCTTATTGAAACCGTAAACAGCCGTCTTATTCAGCGTGAGGGCGTAACGGTGCGTTTCCTAGGAGAAGCGAGCGATATTCAATCATATACATCGCGTTATATATTGATAGTAGCCGTTGCTGTCTTTTTGGTTTTCGGAGTTATGGCGAGCCAGTTTGAATCTTTTGTAGACCCGTTAATTATTTTCTTTTCGATACCGTTGTTGTTTATCGGAGTAATTTGGATATACAAGATAGGCGGACAGGCGATGACAATGTTCTCAATTGTAGGTATCATCGCTCTTGTAGGCGTTGTTGTAAATAACGGAATTGTTTTAGTCGATTACACAAACACTTTGCGCGCAAGAGGCATGAAAGTACGCGAGGCGTGTCTTGAAGCCGGAAAAAGACGCTTGCGCCCGATTTTAATGACAAGCCTTACAACTATTCTTGGAATGGCTCCGATTGCCTTCTTCCCGGGGGCAGGCGCAGATACTATTCAGCCTATCGGAAAAACTTTTGTCGGCGGTTTATTGGTAAGCACGTTTATGACAATTTTTGTAACGCCTGTAATGTATTCCGTTCTTAACACAAGACACGATAAAAAAATAAAGGTTAAAGATTAATCCTATGGAAAAAATAAAAGCCGCCATTATCGGACTTGGACGAATAGCTTCTTTACTTGAAGAAGACACGTTACGTGAAAAGCCATGCACCCATGCAGGCGCTATTTCCGCTAACGGCGATTGCGTTCTTGCCGCAGGCTGTGATACAGACGAGGAAAGGCGCAATCTTTTCGCAGAAAAATGGAATGTTCCCGTCTTCGCCGACGCGGCGCAAATGATTAGTAACCACAAGCCGCAAATTCTTGTAATAGCCACTCACCCGGACAGCCACTACCGCTACTGCCGCCTTGCCGCGGAAATGAAAATCCCTGTAGTAATTTGCGAAAAGCCTCTTGCGGATAAAATAGGCGAAGCGAAGAAAATAGCGCGTCTTGCTGAAAAGGGAAACATCGTCATCATTACAAACCATGAGCGGCGTTACTCGCAAGATTATATCCGCGCTAAAGAAATTCTTAAAGAGAGAAAATTGGGAACGCTTTTAGGCGTCCGCTCTGTTCTTTACATGGGAAAAACCACTCGCCTTGTAAGCGCTTTTTGGCACGACGGAACTCATCTTGCGGACGCAATAATGTTTCTTACGGACTCTGCGCTGAAACACCGCAAGTCTTGGGGAGCGAAACTTTCTTCCAAGAGCGGAACCGCATGGCTTGAAGGCTCTCTGAAAAAAGGGAAAGAACCTGTTATTCCGCTGTTAATGGAAATAGGCGCAGGGCGGGATCATCTTGTTTTTGAGATTGAGTTTTCATGCGAAAAAGGCAGGTTACGCATAGGCAACGGCGTATTTGAAGTTTTAGAAAGCGTCCCAAGCCCCTACGCTGAAAAATTCCGCTCCCTTAAAAACACAGGCGAAATTTTTTCTGGGCAGACAGGTTATTTCGCCAATATGTTAAAAGACGCAGTAGCCTGCGTAAAAGACCCAAGCCGCTCGCCTGTTTCGGCAGCGATTGACGGCTTGCGTGTTATTGAATATTTGAACAGCGTAAAAAAGTGGCGGTAGATTTTTAAGGTCAATGTAACCGCTGCGTTTACTTTAATGTCGCTTTGCTAAATACAATTTCAACGCCGTCTTCGCTGTAAAGAAGCCCTTTCAACTCGGGGTGATACTTAAAGGGTACGGATTTTTCAACGGAAATATTGCGGGCAACTTTGATGTATTTATTAAATTCGATTTTTGGAAATATTTCATCGGTGTGCCCTGTTATGAAATTGTCAAAATCAAGCTGAATGACACGTTCCAGCATGGCTATATATTCTTTAACTGACAAGGATTCTTTCTTGAACATCCACACTTGAGGTGTCGCCGAATCGCTTGTAAGCAGTACTTTGGGTTCTTTAGCGAGAATTCCTATAGAGCCTGCCGTGTGTCCGCCCATGCCGATTATTTCTATATGCAAGCCGCCTAAATCGAATATTTTGCCGTTATCTAATTTTTTAAGATTGCCTGTTCCGCCTTTCATATACTCGTCAATATTAAAATCATCGGGCAGTGTTATGCCGTATTCTTTTGTTTGGTTTAACGCCGTCCTACGGTATCTTTTTGACGTATGAAGGCGGCACAATTCAAAATCCGCCTCATTCAGCCACGCAGAATCAAATTGATAAGCGCCGTTGGCGTGATCAAGATGACCGTGCCCAAGCACAACATCTACTGGTTTGTCGGTTATTTCTTTTATCGCCGAAGGCAAATCGCCGATGCCGTATACTGTGTCGAAAAGCAAAGCTCTTTCTTTTCCGACAGCCAAATAACAAAAAACATTTTGAGGGTCTTGTATGCTGTAAAGCCAATGATATATTTTTTTTGTTTTGTAAAAACTCATATTATTGTATAAAATCGCCTGCGAATTTTTTGATTCTGCTTATTTGTCTCTCTGTTAAATTACCGCCCTTGCGTCCAAAGATAGCGTTCCCTTGAAACCCCATAGGCACATATAAACTGCGTTCGTCCGCTTTTAATCCTTTTTTGGCGGCATATTCGGTTATTTTTTTAATTACGTTCTCTTGTCCGCCGCTTGTTCCGAAAACCGCTATTTTACCGATTTTACCGGCGTCGATATTATCAAGATATTTTTTTAATTTTTTATCAATCCGCCAAGCGTACAAAGCGCCGCCTATAAACAATATATCAACATTTTCGGTTAAGGGAGTATCAACAGGCTCAGCTTTTACGCCCAATGTATCGGCTATTACTTCCGCAACCGCACGTGTATTGCCGCCCCTTGACTGGTATCTTACCGCAAATTTCATGTTCCGCCTCTTAATTTATTATCAAATATTTACTCTTAAAAGTCAACTAACTTTTAATGATTTTAAATTCAAAATGATCATACATACCTGACTCAAATTCATCATCTATTGTGATTTTATATTCTATACCAATTTTTGAATTAGTCTGCCCTTCTCTCCATTTATAATCAATATTTTCCAAATTATCGTATTCATTAATAATATTTTTTATTTCATCTTTAGTTAATATTCTTTCTATATCTATATTGTACAGGTTCATCTATATTGTACAGGTTCATCGTTTTATCCGTCTCGCCTTTTGTTATCGGTTCCTCCAATTTTGAGGTTATAATTTTTCCTTTGTATAAAATGGATATGGACATTGTGTTTTGACATATAAAATCGTAGTGAGGGGACGGTTTAAAGGCGGAAAGGAAAAAAGCGGCGAAGAAGGCGAGCAGAAAAAAACAAGCATCCGGTTTTGATGTCATCTTTTCTCCTTCATTAAAATTTTATTCGTTTAGAATACAGTAACATGTAAACCATAAATCTTCAACTCGTCTGTAAACGATGACTACTCTTGAAAGACCGGATCCCGAATATGTTGTCATCGCAAAATCCATATTTAAATTAATCATTGTAGCTTTTACATTTGCAGAAATATTCGGGGATAAATCCCAGCCTATATCGGATAAATTGACTGCCCTTGCGGCGCGGGTAAGTATTGCGTATTCAATTTCATCAACATCATTTGAAAGCGAATATAAAGTAAAACGTCTGGTTTTTTCATTAAATATTTCCGCTTCTGTTAAAGCAAAAGTATAATTGATAACGGCAAGGAATATTATTATGGTTAATATTAGTTTCTTCACATAAATATCCTTTTATATTTATAGCATATAATTCATTTTGGGTAAATATTGACCAAATGTTCAGTCTTCGGAGATGTGGGATTTGGGGTTGCGGTTCAAATCCCCCAAGCTTTCGGTTTTATTTATTTTATTTAAGAATGAAAAAATTAACGCTAACAAAAAATTACTCGGAGAGGGGGGATTTGAACCCCCGACATCCTGGTCCCAAACCAGGCGGAATAGCCGCTATCCTACCCTCCGTGGTTTTGTGTTTTAGCGGCAATAGGACTCGGACCTATGACCGAACGGATATGAGCCGTTTGCTCTACCAACTGAGCTATGCCGCCAGAAAACTCTACCAAAGCGTGACTCTCGCAACACTTTTGTTAAAGGGTATAAAAAACAGGGGAAAATGTCAATACTCCTGCGAGGGCTAAATAAGCTTGAATTCCTTGGCGGCTTTGCTCAATTCTTTGTTCCAGCGGGAGCCGTTAAGGTATTGACGGCGTGTCTCAATGTCGTCTATTCTTCCGGCTCTGCGCTGTAAACGCTTAAAGGCCATGCTGACGGCTGTGCTCATGTCTACTTGGCTGGCTTCTGTTTGCGAAAGAATACTGTATTTTGCATAGAAATAAAACGCGTCCCACGGATCCATTTCGCATAATTTTTCGTCGCGGAGTATTAGTTGAATTTCTTTAAGCGCCTCTTCGCAGTTGTCATTTGAAATTTTGCTTAACGCCAGCGAATGAAAAACTGATATCATTCTGCTTTGAATCTCTCCGTGAGTAAAATATAAATGTTCGCATTGGGCGAAACCGCTGCGCCAATCCGCCTGTTCGGTGTATAAATAATCTTCCGTATACGGATTTTTATTCGCCGATGACAAATCTACGGCTTTTTTATAATCGCCTGAAAGGAAGGCGGCTTCAATCTCAAATAAATCGGCGTCGTTATTTGCCGGCTCAGGTTTTTTTACGTTTGTCTGTTCTAAATATATTTTTGATCGATAAATCCACGCCGCCATAAGATTTTCTTTTTCACATGTCATTCCGCCGTAAGGCTCTTTAAGCAGACTTTCAAAAACGTCATGGGCTTTATCGTAGTGCCCTAAATCAAATTCTATCCGCCCTTCCAGGAAACGAGAACGATCCGCCCAATCGGGTCGTCCTGCGACAAGCGACTGCTTAATCGACTTTGACGCGAGATCGGCGGCATGATAAACATCGCCGTATAAAAATTGAGCGGCGGCGGCGTAATAGGCGGAGACTGCAAGCTCGTGGTAATTGCCGTTCTTTTCAGCGTTTGAAAGCGCGAAATTTAAATATTCTATTGTTTCATTAATTTGCTGTTTGGATAGACATACAAGCGAAAACAAGCGATAGCCTTGCGGAATACAGAATGAATTTTTACTCTGCCCAAGTAAAATCGCCTCTTTTGCCTTTTCAGCCGCTATTTTTTCATCGTGCAAGCCTAAATAATAGCCGCTGTAATTAACAAGCATCTGCGCTTTAAGGACAGGGAAAGGTTCGCATAACGTGCTTAAATATTCCAATTGGTTCTCAGTAAATACTTTCTCTATGTTTTTTTCATCTCCGGAAATAAGCGCTTTTGACGTTTTATAAATATGCCTTATAGCTTCGGCTTTATCGGTAACCATTTCTTCAAATTTTCCGCTTTTCATCGCCGCCTCTATCGCTGAAACTGTATTATTTACGATGTCGGAAGAAAATGATTTTAACAGCAAAAGATCGTCAATATATTTTGTTCCGTCAAGACTCGCTATAATCATTAATAAACGGAAACAAGGATTTAAATTTCTTTTAACGCACCAGTCTAAAAGACGGACACAGACAATTTCTTTTATTTTTTTTGTTTTTTCGTTTAAAATATTAGCGGCGTGGTCCTCAAAATGCCTATTCATAAGACGCGGTTCATGGGTGTTGTCTATTACTCCCATATTATCAAGTATGGAAAATGCCTTTGCTATCATTATCGGGTTTTTACCCTCTTCTTCAAAAAGACGCTGAAAAAGTTCCGGTGAGAAATAACGGTTAAAAAGCGACATCGCGTAGATAATTTCCCAAAGATCAGTGGAAAGTTTAGGAAAATGTATTTTGTCTACATTAACTCCTTCGATATTCTTGCAAGTGTCAAATATTTCTTCCCATCGGATTAATTTTTCTTTTGAAATACTGTCTTCACCTGTTCCCAAAATTAATAATTGACCTTTATTTTTACTGTTAATTTCGGCTAATGATTCCGCCAGCAATTTAAACGTATTGTCTTCGGCATGATGTATGTTCTCAAGCATTAAAACAGGAGTTCTTTTTTTCTTTGCGGCAATATCAATATAAAGATTAATTATCAAGAATAAATATCGTTTTACACAACGCGCTAAATATTCCGATACTTCGTCGCGAATGCGCTCACGGACAAGAGTTTCCCAAATTTTTTCAATTTCTTCCGTAGCCTGTCCTTCGGCTAACGAGCGGATATTTGACGACCATATATCAACAAGAGAACCTATGCCGATACTTTCAAAACAAATGGTTAACGGCGGAAAATTTTTATTTATATTTTTGTTATATTCATACATTCCCTTGCGCATCTGGAAATAAAAAGGACAAATTAAAAGTATATTTTTTCCTTTTCCTTTTTCAAAGACTTCCGTTACGCTGGTTTGCAGTTCCAAATCATACGCTGTTGTCAGTTTAAAAACTTTTAACTTATTGACTTTAAAATAACTGCCGCAGCCGTATTTTCTTTTTTTTATACCCTTCAGCCAATCGGAAGGTTTTTCAAATAACGCGTAAGGTATCAATCTTTTCGCGGCTGTGTCGTCTACAAAAACTCCGTTTATTCCCGCCAAAAAGCGGCACAGCAATTCGGGCGAATCGGGCGGTTTGCCGCTTATGACAAGCGAAAACCCGAATAACTCTTTTGATTTTTCGATGTTTTTGATCAAACTATCAACTAAAATATATATATCCAGCCAAAAACCTATTTTATCATCGTTAAAAACAGCGGAAATTACAAAGCGATCCCCGGTGATTTTCCCCCCTGCGTCGTTTATGGAGCGCACAAGGGACTCATCAATCTGATTGACAATATCCGGTCTGGTTCGCCTTAACTGAGACTTAAACTTCAGAAAAAAGAACAAATTTATCATTATTATATTATCGGCATAAAATATTGACTTTTTACCGCCCTCTCTCCTCCTTGATGTCATTAATCCACCTTTCTATTGCCGCAATGTGCTCCTTGGTGGGATTAAGAGTCAACGCTGTTTCAAAATCCGCAATGGCACGGTTCCAGTCCTTCATTTCGAGATACGCATAGCCTCTGTTTACATAAGGAGTTATATCATCGGGGCTAAATAATATAGCCTGATTAAAATCTTTTATGGCAAGATCATACTTGCCGTCGTTCATAAATAAAAAACCTCGTCCGTTCAATATCATAGAATTATTAGGCTGTATTTCGAGCGCTGCATTGTAATCCGTTAAGGCGAGATCATACTTGGATTTGAAAAAATACGAGCAGGCACGTTCGTACAAAGCATGGACGTCGTTCGGCTCTATTTCCAGTACGGCGTTAAAATCCGCTATTGCAAGATCAAGTTCGCCGTTGTGAAAATAAATATTACCTCGCTCAAAAAACCCCTCGGCAGTCTGCGGCGTTCTGACTCCGCTTGCGTCTCTATCCGCAAGCCCCTCGGCGTATGCGGCGCTTGCGCAAACCGCCAGCAAAAAAGCGAACGCCGCTGTTTTTACGGTTATTGTTTTTCGGTTCATCGGAAACTCCTTAATAATAATGTATAAAAAATCAAATAAATGCGGTTTATTATAATTTACCATAATATATAGTATTTTACTATGGTTATTAATCCGCATTTTTAGTATAATCACTTAACAGAACGATAAGGAGTTTTTATGGACAAAAAGAAAATATCAAGGGTTGTTTTATTTTTATTGACGGCTTTTATAATCCTGTTTCCCTCATGCCGAAAAAATAACGGTAAGCTTGAGGAACTGCGCTACGGGTTCACTACCGAGCCGAAAACCCTTGATCCTCTCAATACCGTAAACGCTACGGCGGACGGCAGAAGCATCCTTTTTAATGTTTTTGAAGGATTGGTAAAACCCGATACCGACGGTTCTTTTCTGCCCTGTATCGCCGAATCATGGACAACGGAGCGTGATACGCAAATTTATAATTTCACCATAAGAAACGGCGTGCTTTTCCACGACGGCTCTGCTGTTACGGCTAATGATGTTAAGTTCAGTATTGATACAGCCATCGCCGCGGGTTTTGACGGTTTGGGCAGAATAGACAATGTAGCGGTTACGTCAAACAACATCGTAAGAATTACCCTTAAAGCGCCCGATCCTGAGTTTCTTCCATATATAACGGTTGGAATTGTAAAGGCGGATAATAACGACAGAGAAAAAAATGTTATCGGCACAGGTCCTTTCTTTATTGAAAGTTTTACTCCGCAAAAAGACCTTGTGTTAAAAAAATTCGATAAATATTGGCAGAGACAGCTTGCCCAACCGCAGGACGTTCCGCGCCTTGATAAAGTAACCATCGTATTCTTCGCCAACGTTGAAGCGCTGATGATTGCAATGCGAAGCGGCAACATTGACGGGGCAAACTTGGTCGGCTCTTTCGCCGCCCAACTCGATCACAGAAAATTCGATATTATAGACAGCCATTCGGCGGCGATTCAACTGCTTGCGCTTAACAATTCCGCTCCAGGGCTTAATGATGTTCGTGTGCGAAAAGCCATTAATTACGGCGTTGACATTCAGGGAATAATTGACGGCGCTTTTTTCGGAAAGGGCGTTCCTTCGGGAAGCCCGATAATTCCCGGACTTTCAACTTACTATGACGGTTCTTTAAGTTATCCGTATGATCCGCAAAAATCCATCTCTCTTCTTGCGGAAGCCGGTTTTAATGACGCTCGCAAACTTTCACTTGAAATTACAGTCGCTTCCGAATACAGTATGCATGTCGATACAGCGCAGGTAATTGTAGATCAGCTTAAAAAAATAGGTGTTAATGCCACCATTAAACTTGTTGACTGGAACACATGGCTTTCTGAAGTTTACAGAGGGCGTAATTATCAGGCGACAATTATTTCTTTGGACAGTCCGACAGTTTCCGCCCGCAGTTTCCTTACACGCTACGAATCAAAAAACGGAAGTAATTTTATCAATTTTAACAACGGACAATTTGATAAAACTTTCGCATTACTCCTTACCACAACAAGCGAGGCGAGCAGGAAACAGCTTTACAAGGACGCCCAGCGTATAATTACGGAAAATGCCGCAAGCGTTTATATACAGGATATTCTCTATTATAAGGTTTTCAGCATCGACACTTTTGCCGGAATAAAGAATTATCCTTTATTAATTGTGGACTTCTCATCAATTTACAGGATACCCAAAAATTGAATTTCATTATAAGAAGAATTGTTATTGCGATAATTACGGTTTTTCTTGTTTCAATTTTATGTTTCCTTGCGTTCAGCGTTATTCGGGGAGACCCTGCGACCTATCTTGCGGGGATTAACGCCTCGCAGGAACAATTATCAGTGTTACGTGAAGAAATGGGACTAAACAAAAATGTTATAGTCCGTTATTTTGACTGGCTGTCAAAATTTGTTACAGGCAGGGCGGGCGTCGCGGTAAGTTTTAGGGGAGAGGCGATTTCTACGCTGATTTCCCAACGTCTTCCTATTACTATAACTCTCGCCCTGCTTTCGCTGTTTTTTGTTTTGCTAATTTCCATACCTGTCTCGTTATTAACCGTAAATAAAAAAGACGGAGTATTGGACGGTATTATTAATTTTCTCACAGCCGCGGGATTAAGCACACCCGGATTTTTTATGGGAATGCTGTTTATTTTTATCTTCGGCTTCGGCTTAAAACTTTTTATTCCGGGCGAATATATCGATTACAACGAGAACTTTTGGGGTTTTCTGCGCTGTCTTTGTTTTCCCGCCCTTGCCATTTCAATTCCAAACGCAGCGATTCTTGTAAAATTTTTAAGAGGCTCGCTTTTCGCGGAATTACGAAGCGAATATGTAACAATGGCAAGAAGCAAGGGAGCGGGCGGACTCTATATCCTGCGTAAACACGTTTTGAAGAACGCGTTACTGCCTGCGGTTACAATATTCGCCATGATAATTGCCGAAGTTTTTTCGGGCAGTATCATCATTGAGCAAGTCTTTACTATTCCCGGGTTAGGCAGACTTTTAATCTCGGCGATAAGTTCCAGAGATTATCCGTTAATTCAATCCCTTATGGTTTACATAGCGTTTATTATCATTGCCGCAAACACTCTCGCCGACATTGCGATTATGATTATCGATCCCAGAATAAGAGAGGCAAGAGATTTAAGATGAGACTGACAAATTTTAAGATTGGCGCATTTTTCGGCATAATCATTGTTACAATGTCTCTGTTAAGTCTTATTTGGACTCCGTATAATTATAACCAAATGGAAAATTCAAGCCGCCTTATGCCGCCATCGGCGAAACATCTTTTAGGCACTGATAATTTCGGCAGGGATATTTTTTCTCGCATCATGGCAGGCGGCAGAAACTCCCTTCTCCTTGCGATCTGCACCGTAACGGGAGCGGCGGCTTTGGGAAGTTTACTCGGTCTTTTGGCAGGCTATCTGGGCGGAATTACAGGCGAAATTATAATGCGGCTTAACGACACGCTTAACTCATTCCCGGGAATAGTCCTAGCTTTGCTGTTAGTCGCCGTAATGGGTAACGGTCAATTCAGCCTTTTTGTAGCGTTATTAATTCTTTTTACTCCCAGTTACACCCGCATTATGCGAACAGGAGCGTTAAGTTACAAAAACTCCTCTTTTGTACAAGCGGAAAAAATACTGGGAGCGGGCTTTTTTCGTATAACATTTATTCATATTCTGCCAAATCTTGCCCCATCGCTCCTTTCCGCTTCGGTGCTTGGGCTTTCCAACGCTATTCTCGCCGAAGCCGCAATGAGTTACTTAGGGATGGGTATACAGCCGCCTGAGCCTTCGTGGGGACGTATGTTATTTGAGGCGCAGGCGTGGTTTTTTAACGCTCCGTGGTGCGCTATAGCTCCGGGTGTTTTTATAATGCTGACGGTTATCGCTTTTCATCTGTTAGGCGAAGGTCTCCGTGAAAGGTTTGGAGGCTAGTGTGGCGCATTTATTGGAAGTGAACAACCTGAGCGCAGGCGTAAAAAAAGACGGCAAACTCTTTCAAATACTGAACGGCGTCAGTTTTACAATTGACGAAGGGGAAATTGTCGGTCTTGCGGGGGAATCCGGCTGCGGAAAGAGTATGACCGCCCTGTCAATTCCAAACCTTCTGCCGCAGAACATAAAACTCCTCGGCGGCGAAATAATTTTTAACGGTATAACGCTTACTTCCATGAACGAGAAGGAATTAAGTTACATAAGAGGAAAAGAAATCTCCGTTATTTTTCAGGATATAAGGCAATCGCTCAATCCGCTTATGAGGGTAGGCGGACAAATTACCGAAATGCTGGAGCTTGCGGGCAGTACGGACAAAGAGGCGAACAAGTCTGCGGCGCTGGAAATGCTTGCCTCTCTGGGTTTTGAAGAGCCTGGAAAAATATTCGACGCTTTTCCGCACCAGCTTTCAGGCGGAATGTGCCAGAGGGTAATGACGGCAATAGCCGCAATCCGCCGCCCGCGCCTCTTGATAGCGGACGAGCCGTCCAGCGCTCTCGACATGGAAAGCCAGCAGCGAATTCTTTCCCTATTAGCCGACATGAACCGCAAATACAAAACTTCCGTTTTAATTATTTCGCACGATCTTTCGATAATACGGCAATTTTGCAGCCGCTTCCTTGTAATGTACTCAGGAAGAATAATCGAGGAGGGGCAAGCCGGAACTCTCTTCTCTCCTCTTCATCCATATACAAACGCTCTTATAAAATCAATTCCTGAAAAAGAAAAGAAAGGTGAAAAATTGGACAGTATTCACGGCAAAGTTCCGTCGATAACGGACAAATTTTCAGGCTGTCCTTTCGCTCCCCGCTGCGCAAAAGCCCAAAACATCTGCGCGCAAAGCTTTCCGCCCAAGAAAGAAATTAACGGCGCAAAAGTCCGCTGCTATTTTCCGCTGACAGGAGACTCCAATGGCTGATACGCCCCTGCTTTCAATCCGCAACGTTTCAAGCTCCTACACAAGCCGCAGGTTCGGTCTTTTCGGGAAGAAAGAAATAAAACCTGTCCTTAAAAACATAAATCTTGAATTACGCTCAGGCGAAATTTTCGGGCTTACGGGTAAATCGGGCTGCGGCAAAACAACTCTGGCACGCTGCATTTTGGGTCTTATTGATTACGAGGGAGAAATTCTGCTTGACGGACAAAGGCAGGAAAAAACGCCGCCGGTTCAGATGGTTTTTCAGGAGACGGGCGCGTCGCTTAACCCCTGTAAAAATATCGGCTGGCTTATGGAAGAGCCGCTTATCATTCACAGGATAGGAAACAAAGAAGAACGCAAACACAAAATAGACAGAATGTTATTGCGCGTAGGACTTGATCCTTCTTACAAAACACGCCGTGTTCACGAATTAAGCGGCGGGCAAAAACAGCGCGTCTGTATAGCGCGGGCTTTGATGACATCCCCTCGCCTTTTAATCGCCGATGAAGCAATCAGCGCTCTTGACGCGTCGGCAGGGGCACAGATACTCAATCTTTTTAAAGAGCTGAACAAAAGCATGAAATTAACAATTCTATTTATATCTCACAACAGAGACGCCGTAGAGTACCTTTGCGGCAGAATAGCGGTTATGGAAAACGGTTACTGTAATTAGTACTTTATTTTTTAACCTATTGACAAAACTCCTATAAAACATAAAATAATTATAATTAGTTTATATAAGGAGAAATTATGAAAATCAGGAAAATCATATGCCTGCTTGTGCCGGCATTAATCGTTATTTTTTCATCCTGTTCAAAAGCAGATGATGAATCAAGCGATTTCAGAGTATCGCCTGTAAATGACGGAAAATCAGTGAAAATTTCCCGCTATGAAGGAAAAAAACAGTTAGTAACAATTCCTTCATCATTACACGGCATGACAGTTACGGAGCTTGGGGACAGCGTATTTAACGGAAGAGATATCCTTAAAGTAAAAATACCCGGCAGCGTTACAACCATTGGCAACGGAGCTTTTCGCGGCTGTACAAACCTTATCAACTTAACAATACCAAGTAAAGTTACAAAAATCGGAGAAAACGCTTTTCGCGACTGCGACAGTCTTACCAAGGTAACAATACCAAACAGTATTACAAGCATTGAAAACGGCGTTTTTCGCGGATGCGAAGGGCTTAAAACCGTAATTATACCCAACACCGTTACAAGTATCGGGAATAGCGTTTTTAACGGCTGTAAAGCCCTTACAGGTATAACCTTACCCAATACCATTACAAGCATAGGGGAAAACGCTTTTTCCAACACTACTTTTACCGATATAACAATACCGAGCAGTCTTACAGCTATCGGGGACGCGGCATTTGCTTACACAGGTCTTACAAGCATAACAATCCCAAGCACAGTTACAAGCATCGGCATCGGTTCTTTTTATGAATCTACAAAACTTACAAGCGTAACCATTCCAAACACTGTAACAAACATTGGTTCTGCGGCATTCCGCAACTGTATTGCCCTTACAAGCATAACAATACCAAGCAGTGTAAAAAAAGTAGGCGATTTGGCTTTTTATTACTGTAACTCTCTTACCAGCGTAACTATTGAAGGTGAAATTCCCGCGAACGATTTTGGCAGCGCTTATTCTTCTCTCTTCCCCGGCGATCTTCGCAGTAAATATTTAGCGAGCGGTGCGGGAACATACACAAGACCGGACAGCGATACTTATACTTGGACAAAACAATAACAGTTAATTAGTTGAAAACGAGGAGCAGGACATCCTGCTCCTTTTTTATTTTTTATTATTTTTATTCAAATAATGACTGAATACTCTGTCTTCTTTACAGATATGATTAATCCACCAATTTTTTAAGAAATCCAAAAACTCCTGAGGGTCTTTATTCCAAATACTGTCACGGCTGGTATGGGACAGTGATTGCGTCAATTCTTCGTGTAATTTTTGATGTTTTTCTATATCGGGGTAGCCGCATTTTTTTAAGAAATCTTCTTCAATCTCAAAATGAATACGGGTATATTCAACAACCATGCCAATTACAGGCTTCAGCATTTCATTGCCATGCTTGTTTTGTATTGCGAAACAAAGTGAATTGATAGTGGAAACAATCCCGCGGTGCTGTTCATCAACAATGGGTATTCCCAAATTGAACGAGGAATCCCAGACAATAAGAATATTGTGATTCATCATACTAGTCCAAGCCTCGTTTGAGGTTAATTTATCGACCATGTTTCCTCCTATACTTTAAGAGTATACCTCTTGTTGGGCAGTGTCAAGTGAAGAAATATTAGTAGTTTTTATTATAATTTAGTATTTAATTCCTGAAACTGTGAATGGGGGCGGGAATGCGGCCGCCTCGGTTGATAAAGGCGTCGCTGTTTGCGCTGTTGACTGCCATTATGGGAGAACCGCCCAAAAGACCGCCGAATTCCGCCCAATCGCCGGCTTTTTTACCGGGGACGGGAATTACACGCACGGCGGTTGTTTTGTTGTTTACCATGCCGATTGCCATTTCATCGGCTATAATTGCGGCGATTGTAGCGGGTGTTGTGTCGCCGGGAAGCGGTATCATGTCCAGCCCTACGGAGCAGACGCAGGTCATCGCTTCAAGTTTATCTAAAGAGATTGTACCGTTTTTTACCGCCGCCACCATACCTTCGTCTTCGGAGACGGGAATAAACGCGCCGGAAAAGCCGCCTACGTGGGTTGACGCCATTACGCCGCCTTTTTTTACCATGTCAGTTAACATCGCAAGAGCGGCGGTTGTACCGTGGGTTCCGGCGGCTTCAAGCCCCATTTCTTCAAGTATTCGCGCTACCGAGTCGCCTACTGCCGGAGTCGGCGCAAGGGAGAGGTCTAAAATGCCGAAGGGGACTCCTATGCGGTTTGCGGCTTCCATGCCTACAAGCTGACCCATTCTGGTTATCTTAAAAGCGGTTTTTTTAATAGTGTCGGCTAATGCGTCAAATGACATTTCGCGGCAGTTTTCAATGGCGGCTTTTATTACGCCCGGTCCTGATACTCCCACGTTAAGAACGCTCTCAGCCTCCCCTACTCCGTGAAAAGCCCCCGCCATGAATGGATTGTCTTCAGGCGCATTGCAAAAAACAACCAGTTTAGCGCATCCGATGCCGTCTTTTGCGGCGGTGGCTTCCGCTGTTTTTTTGATTATTTCGCCCATAAGACGCACTGCGTCCATGTTAATACCGCTCTTTGTCGCCGCAACATTGACAGAAGCGCAGACTTGTTCGGTCTGCGAAAGAGCGTCGGGTAATGAGCGGATTAGTTTTTCGTCGCCTGAAGATATCCCTTTTTGAACAAGAGCGGAAAAGCCGCCGATAAAATCAACGCCGAGTTCTTTCGCTACGGAATCAAGGGTTTTGGCAAAGGGCGTATAATCTTTTTCTTCGCACGAAGCGGCGACAAGCGCTATCGGCGTGACGGATATACGTTTATTAATGATTGGAATACCGTATTCTGTCTCGATATCACAGCCGGTTTTTACAAGAGAGCCTGCAACGCGCAAAAGTTTTTCCCGTATTTTTTTTCGAGTAGCGTCTCCCGTAGAGCTTATGCAATCTAAGAGAGAGACACCGAGCGTTATTGCTCGTATGTCCAGCTTGTAGCGCATAAACATATCTACAGTTTCTTTAATTTCAAACGGTGTAAATAACATAACTATTCTTTATACCTTAATGTCCTTTATAAAAACTTATTCATGGAGAAAAGCTTTGCTTTTCTCCTAAGGATATAAAAAAATACGAAGTATTTTTTTATATCCTATGCATTGTGGAAAAAACTTTTTCGTGCATCAGACTGATGCTTACGTTAAGCGTATCCCCTAATGCGGAAAGTTCTTTTTTTATATCTTCAAGCGGTTTTGAGTTTGAGCCGAGGCTCACCATCATCATCATTACAAAATTTCCGCTTAATACGGTCTGAGATATGTCTTCAATGTTGATACTGCGTTCAGCCAAAAAAGCGGAAACTTTCGCTATTATTCCTACTTTGTCCGTTCCTACAACTGTAATTATGGCGTTCATAAACTTCTTAATATCCTTTCCGCTTCTGCCTTGCCTGAATAATTCGGGTTGCGGCTTACTAAGTCCTGCAAATAGCGTTTGGCGTCGGCGTTCTGCCCCAGCGATACGCAAGTCATTCCAAGCTCGTACATAGCGTCCCAGTTATCGGGAGTTATACGCAATACAGTCTGATACGCGTTTTGCGCTTTTTGAAGATCGCCGGCTCCTGTGTAAGCTCTGGCAAGATTAAGGCGCACAACGGCGTCATTTTGTTTTACATTTAAAGCGCGTTCATAGTGGTTAATGCTGGAAGCCCAATTTTCCTGTTTAGCGTAAACCGCGCCTAAATTGTTATTTACTTCAAAATTAGTCGGTTCCGCCGAATATGCTTCGTTAAGATAAAAAATAGCGTCCTTTGTATTTCCGCTCGCAAGCAAAATATTTCCAAGGTTGATTCTGGGGCGCGCATACTTTGTGTCTAACGACGCGGCTTTTTTATACGCCGCAATAGCTTGGTCGGAAGCGCCCATCGCCTCGCATGCAAGCCCCAAAGTATACACATAAACTGCGTTGTTAGGATTCGCGTCTACTGCCAATTTAGCGAAATTAAGAGCGTCAGTATTCTTTTTAAGCTCAAGTTTAACTACCGCCATATTGTAATTTGTCTGCGGATCCGCGTTGTTTATTCTTATTGCCCTTGCGAATGTATTTTCCGCTTCCGTAAAATTATTCGCTTGACTGTAAGCGGCTCCTAATTCGCAAATTAAATTAAAATCATTTTGGTTAGATTGCAGCGCGCTTGTAAAAGATTTAATCGCTCCCTGCGCGTCGCCCTTTGCCAAAAGCAATCTGCCTATTTCTCTGTGCGCGGCTGAATAATCCGCTTTTACGGCAACAGCCTGCCTGTACGCGGCAAGAGCGTCATCGGCGCGGTTTAAAGCGCGAAGAGTTCCGCCTAAGTTATACCACGAAGGTTCATACCCGGGATTTAATCTTGTCGCAGTCTGGAAATTATCTCTTGCCTCGGCGTAACGTTTTCCGATAAATAACACTCTTCCCAAATCATGGAAGTACATGGCGTTTGTGGAATCAAGCCTAGCCGCCTCTCTGAATTCGCTAATCGCTTTATCATTCTGATTTGCGTCGCGCGCAATACGCCCGACAACATAATGCGGCAAAGCCTGAGTCGCATCCGTCGCTATAGCTTCATTTGCCAGCTGAGACGCGTTGTTAATCGCTTCCTTTCCGTTAGCGGAAGCGGAATTTCTTGCGCCGTAATCATAGTAAGCATCCGCCATTTCAGATAATTTCTGCGCGTCAAAACGAGACTCTCCGGGAGGGAGCATTTTCTTTGCATCGTTAAACAACTGCACAGCGGCGGGATAGTTATTTGAAGCAAGCTTTGCTTTGCCGTCCGAGACAAGGTTATTTACCTTCCGCATAAGCTCCTGCATTTCACGGCTGGCTTTAGCCAATTCTTCATCCTGCGCTTTTTTTCTTGCGGCTTCAGCGGCTGCGGCGGCTTTGCGTTCAGCGGCTGCTTCCGCTTCAGCTGCAGCTTTTGAATTTGCTCCTGAATCGGCGCTTAAGCTTACCTTTTGCAAACTGGAAACCATCGCGGCGTTTTGCCGCTGCTGTTCTTCAAGGAATCTGCGCTGAGCTTCAAGTAAAGCTTCTGCGCCGTTTGTACCGCCGCTATTACGATCCATACTCAGTATGGCGTTTTGGAGAGCGAGAGCTTCTTCATCATCAGGATTATCAATTAAAAGTCCGTCAAGAAGATTTAACGCCCTGTCATATTCTCCTTTTTGCGCGTAACTTGACGCAAGTTTTATTGTATTCAGTCTTTTTTTCTCGATACTGCTTATTTTTGCGTTTCCGCCTTTTTTATCAGCGTCTCCGCGCGGCAGAAAAATTATTAACCCCGTGATAAGCAGAGCAAGTAAAACTCCGCACGAGATTAAAATTACTTTTTGTTTATCAGACATTTATATTCCCTCCCTATATATTCAATTATCAATCAAGCACAAATTCACCGTCATAACCTTCTACGCTTTCAGTGCCGGAAGAAAGTCCCCTGCCTGATGTAGCTCCGGATTGCAATGAAGCGGAAACCGAGTCTAAAAGTCTTTGCTTTTCTTCGGCAAGACGGCGGGCTTCTTCTTCCGCCATCATTCTTTTCATCTCCGCCGCCGCAATTTCGCCTCGAATTAAACCTATCAACTGTTCAATCTTGCTCCGCTGAAAAGAAAGCGGCTCCAATCGTAAATATTGCTCGTAATCTAAAATAGCGTTCTGCAAATTCCCCGCTTTAATACGGTTGTTCGCCCTGCCAAGATATGCGTTGGAATACCTGGGATCAAAACCAATTGACTGAGTATAGTACTGCTCCGCTGTTTCCGTGTTTCCTTTTTGAAAATATACATTTCCCAAGTTATTCGCGACATTGGCTGAATATCTTCCCGCCGACGGCAGAATCCGCCTGTAAATGGAAATAGCGTCCTCTACCTTGCCAAGCTGTTCGTATACAAGTCCCAAGTAAAGATATGTTAAAGGGTTAGCGGGATCGTAGGCAATCGCCTGAACAAGAAAGCTCTCAGCCTGAGCCGGTTTGTTCTGCATAAACAATTCCTCGCCCCTGGCAAAACTTGACTGTCCGTAACATAAACCGGCAAAAAATAAAAACACCCAAATCATTGTTATTTTTTTTGTCATTTCTACCTTCCTATAACCTTCCTTTTAACTATATAATACATTAATATAGATAATATATCACATTTTAGTATCGACAATAAAGGACTTTGTATTGAAAATACTGTGTATTTCAGACGAAATTGACAACCAAGTCTACTCCCCTATGATAAAAGACCGTTTTGGGGACGTTGATTTTATCCTTTCCGCGGGGGATTTACCGCTGGATTACCTCGATTTTATCATTTCTAACCTAAATAAACCGCTTTTTTTCATTTTCGGCAACCACCATACCGAAGAGCTGAACAACTACAAAAAACGCTGGGATACGCCCCTGTATCAGGGAATTAAGGAATATTTGGGGTGCGGCGCGATTTATCTGGGAACCAAGGTTAAAAAAGAAGGTAATTTTATCGTAGCCGGTTTCGACGGCTCCATGCGTTACAATAACGGACCGAACCAATATACCAATTCCCAGATGTTTTCTGAAATACTAAAAATAATTCCAAGGCTTCTTTGGAACCGCCTTGTACACGGCCGTTTTTTGGACGTACTTTTAACCCACTCCCCGCCCAAGGGTATTCATGATAAAAACGATAAATGCCATACCGGGTTTAAGTCTTTTTTATGGTTTATAAAAGTATTTAAACCTAAGTACCTTGTTCACGGTCATATTCATCTATATGATTTAAACGATATTCGCAGTACAAAGTTTAACAACACAACAGTAGTTAACGCTTTTAATCATTATATTATAAATTTGGGAGATGCAAATGGCAATTGACGCGATAACACAGCAAACTTACGCTGATTTTTCCCGCGCCAGGGGAAAAGCGATGTTATCTCAAATACAGAATTTTTTAAATACTGACAGAGATAAATTGCTTTCTTTTAATGATGTAAAGGGAATTTTAAAACCTAAAAACGAAGTGTACATGGGAAGCCAGACAGTGCCGATAAAAATGATTGTCGGAAGCGAGGGGCGTTACCACGATTTTAATAAATATTTTCTTCCGCGCAAAGAACATATGCGCCAACGCTGGCAAAGAGTTGACGAAGCGCACATAAAAGATATTGTTCTTCCACCGATTCTTCTGTATGAAATAGGCGGAGTATATTTTGTGCGCGACGGAAATCACCGCGTCTCTGTGGCAAAATTGCAGGGCGTTGAATTTATCGATGCCGAGGTTATCAGCTTAACAACAGAGATGAACATAAAGCCGTCCATGACTACGGATGAATTAACGGCGGAGCTTATTGAATATGAAAAAAACATTTTTTATACTGAAACATTATTCGGCGATTTAACCGAATACTGGGATATGAATTTCAGCGCTCCCGGACGTTATGACGTTATTTATAACCATATACTTGTGCATAAATATTATTTAAACGAAGATATCGAGGAAGAAATTCATTTTAATAACGCCCTTGTATCGTGGTACAATAACGTGTATAATCCTGTTATAAAGATAATCAGAGACCAATGGCTGCTTGCTAATTTTCCGGGAAGAACAGAGGCCGATCTTTATGTGTGGATAGTAAAGCACTGGGATTTCTTAAAAAAGAAATACGGCACTTATTCACTGAACAAGGCGGCGGGGGATTTTTCCATGAAATACGGACAAAGTCAGGGAAAATTTTTAAGGTTTTTGGTCTTGTTAGTTGATCGTATATTCCACAGAGTACGTTAAGCGGAAGGTTAAATATGGCGGTTTTATCGATTCAGTCTCATGTAGTTTACGGATACGCGGGAAATACCGCGGCTGTTTTCCCCTTGCAGAGGCTTGGGCGAGAAGTATGGGCGATTAACACGGTTGAGTTTTCCAATCACACAGGTTACGGCACATGGAAGGGGAAAGTTCTTGGCGCGGAATTGGCGGCGGAACTTGTTACGGGACTGGAAGAGCGGAACGCTCTTAACCGCTGCGAGGCGGTGCTTTCAGGATATTTAGGCGACGCTTCCGTCGCTATGGCTATTGCGGACGCCGTTAAAAAGGTGCGAAGCCAATCGCCTAACGCCATTTATACATGCGATCCCGTAATGGGCGACGTTGGGCGCGGTTTTTATGTAAAACCCGATATTCCCGATATTTTTAAAAAGGAGCTTATACCTCTTGCGGATATTGTTACCCCGAACCAGTTTGAGCTTGAAGCTATAACTGGATTAAATACGCAAAATTTAAATGACGCATTAAAAGCCGTAAAACGACTGCACGAGATGGGTCCTTCGATTATTCTTGTAACAAGTTACAAAGAAAAAGAAGGTGAGCTTTCTATGATTGCTTCCGATAAAAAAGAAATTTATAAAATCACAACGCCTGAATTGCCTCTCGGCAAGGGCGTTGCGGGTACTGGAGACATGACAACGGCTGTATTTTTATCGAGGTACTTGGAAACCAAAAACCTTAAAAAAACGCTGGAACTTTGCACCGCTTCTGTCTTCGGTATTTTAGACGCAAGTTTTAAAGCGGCGGATAAAAACGATAAATTGATAGAACTGAAAATAATCGACACACAGCAGGAGCTTGTCTCCCCTTCCAATTCATTTAAGGCGGAAAAAATAACCGAGTGAAATCAAGCGCAGGTAAAAGTATAAAAACGCCTGAATGGGCAAAACACAGCCCGTACGACCGTTATTTTGATTTTATCGCCCCTGACGCCGACCGTTATGCGATTTTAACAAAACAAATATCGGCTCTTAATTTTAATTCAACCGTAATTAACGTGGAAGGAAACAACCATATTTTTATTTTCCCTCCCGGACAAAAATCGCTTCGCTCCGCAAGCGGCGTTTTTCCGTTCAGCGGAACAAGCCCCTATCTTTTTTCCGCTCATTATGACCGTGTGGAAGGCAGTCCGGGCGCAAACGACAACAGTATCGCCGTATTTCATCTGTTAAACGCCGCCGTTACTCTGGCAAAAAAAGGAATTGACCGCTGGCTGATTGTTTTTACGGATAAAGAAGAACTAACAGCGGGCGAAAGTTTTGAAAAACAAGGCTCTTTTACTCTGGCAAAAAAAATAAAAGACTGGGGGCTTGAAAAAGCAAAAATATTTAATTTTGACGCATGCGGCGCTGGAAACGTGTTTATTATTTCCACAACGACAGACTTAATATTAAAAACAGGCGGACATGAAACAAGCGCGAATATCCGCGATATAATAAAAAACATAGCGTCTTTAAGAAATCACGCTCTTGAAATATCTCAAAAATTACGATTGGAAAGAGTATTACTCGCTCCTACCCCATTTTCCGACGACGTCGGTTTTTTACGCGCGGGACTTGCCGCTCAAACGGTAACCATGCTCCCCGCCAATGAAGCCGCTCAATACGAAGCTCTGTTACGCGACCGCCCCGATTTTGGAAATCTGATTATCTCAGGCGAAGTTAAAGCCCCCGCCGAATACCGCCGTCTGCCCGAAACATGGCGTGTTTTAAACAACGCGCAAGACACCCCTTCGCGCTTAACGCCTGAGTATTTTAATACGTTTGTGGATTTTGCCGTTGAATTGTGCGCAGGGAATTCTTAAGAAGAATTTACCGCGAACCGCCTGACCGCTCTAGAGCGGTCAGGTGAATGTTGGTTCACGGTCGAGCTCTTCTCTTCCTTAGAAACTAAACTTCAAGTCGACATAAAACACATTGGTAAGCAAAGATTTTTTATTAGCGTCGCCTGAGTCCTTATAAACCCCATCTTTTGCCGCCATGTCATAATTGATCATGTCGCCTATTTCCAAAAAGGTTTTGCTGTCCAAGTTGATTTTTAGCGAAGGTCTTACGCTGAATACCGAATAATCGTCATCTGCGTCCTTTGCCTTTGCAACGTTTACAAATCCTTTCCGTTCCCATTGATTGTTTCCGTTAGCTGTTTTGCTCTGACCTCCCATGAAGTACACCAAGTCCAAACGAGGTACAACTTTGTTAATGGTATACGATACCCAGGGGTTAAAAAGCAGACCCGGATTCATGTCAATTTTTTCATCACTTGCATCGGTTCGGTTGTACAAAAATTGTACAGCGTTAAGTCCGAAATTTAAGTTGTCCGCCTTGAAACCGAAAGTTTCGGAAAATATCATGTTACCTCTTTTGCTAAATTCCTCAAGTTTATCAAAAACGCCTACCGCAACCGCTGTAAGGTTTTTTGCGGCAAGAATGCGTAATTCGGTCTGCAAGAACATGGACTCTTCCCTTCCGCCGTATTCATAATCATCATTATCAAGATAACGGGTTCCTGTCCATCCGGCTTTATTTTTGGCGCGGAAAACAGCGCCCAAGCGGAAAGCATCCGGTAAAGTATAAGCGGCGTTGAAGGTATATTTCATATCTTCAGGCTTGAGCATGATTTCCCCGAAATTGGGCAGACGGTTAGCGCCGGCGGTATAAGTAACATCACCTGTAATAGGGTTTGTTACGGCAGTGATTGGCGTAAATTGCAGCATATTGTTACTGCCGCCGCTCTGCTGGCTGATGGTATATGCGCCTACTCCAAGATTCAAACCTTTTACCGGTTCCATTTTGAACAGTAAACCAAGCCCTTCGCCTGTGTCATCATTCCACCACCAATCGGCGCTTGTCCAAGTGCTGTCATCTACAAGACCGCCTGTCAGGGTTATCTTATTTTCAAAGAAACCCACCCAACCGTAAAGATACGGCATGGAAAGATACCCTGCTTGATCCATTCTGCGCTGAGCTTGCAGACGGAATTTTACGCCTGCGTTTTTGGCTTCATTGGTATAGGAACCATTAAGCCGCAAGCGAAAACCATTTGATTCCGAATCAACGCCGAAGGGTTTAACGTACGGATCATGATCTTCGTTATTATCAACAACAATTCCTAAACCGCTGTTCAGATAACCGTCAAATTTAAGTTCCTGCGCCCATAAACTTCCGGTTACAAACATTGCAGCTAACAGCGCCGCCGCCAAAATAAAAATCTTTTTGCTACTCATTTTTTTCTCCTAATCTTTGTGTTAAAGGAAATAGTCAACGACTGTTTTACTCCTTTATAATTTTTAATGTATTAAACAATAGAAAAGAAAAAAGTAGTTTTACAAATTTTTAATTTTTCGGATTATTATTTAATTAAGCTAATAAATTCATAACTGTGGTTTTATATTTTTTTCAGAAAAATAGAAAAAAAAGGAGCAGAGCTTACGGATATATCCGCTCGCTCCTGCTCCTTGCTTATCTGACCGCTCAAAAGCGAACAGGTTTGCTGTTTACTTAAATTATGTTATTTAACATTTACTTTTATAATGTAATGGTTAAAGAGCGCCTTATAACTGGCATCCCCTGTACTGGCATTCTGCCGGATTACTATATAATCCCCATCCGCTACATTTGTATAAGTGGCGGTGCCGGTTGTACCGGAACTTGCCGTTCCAAATGTCAGGTCGCTGTTCTCCAATAAAGGCCATTGACTTGCGGAAATTTTGGCAATGGAGAGATTGACACCGGATGCGCCGTTATTAACCGTTGCGGATACAGAACAGCTTGCCGCCTGCGCCGTTGTTATGGTTACTTCTCCCGGCGTAAAATCAGGCGCCACTGTTTTGTTCCACCAGCCTTCCGCAATACCTTTTGAGTGACTGCCTTGCACATCGCCGCCTGTAATAACAGCTATGCCGCCAATACTCAATGCGGTAAGCTCACCGCGTGTTACCTTATTGGTGACGGTGGTAGAAATATACTGCCAATAACGGTAAACCTGAGTAGTACCGTCCTCTGCGGTTATCCTTACATAGAATCCCCGACCCGAACTGGATGTGAGCGCCGCAACAGTTAAGTGACCGACCCATCTCTTGTCAACTGTATCCGGTGTGGTAAAATCATTATTTTTGCTCAGAGTGTACCATGTAGAAGGAGCTGTATTCTTGGGTTTACCTGTTGAGCTGACAGTATCATTTACTCCAAACTCAACTTTGGATACTTTTTTATCCTCAACAATAACCACTACGTTCCTGCCGGGTTGATCGGTCGCATTGTTTCCGCTTAATGTAATATCTGTTGCGTCTGAAAAACCGTCCGCGGTCGATCTCGGCGTACCATTGTTGATTCCGGGCATACCGCCGACATACAAACCGTACAGCGCGGTGGCTCCGCTGCCGGAAACCGCTCTGATATTGGCGTTACTGCTGAGAGTGACGGGTTCTTCGCCGTTACCGGGTTCTTCGCCGTTACCGGGTTCTTCGCCGTTACCGGGTTCTTCGCCATTGCCATGTTCTTCGCCATTGTCATGTTCTTCGCCATTGCTAACGACTAGCTCTTCATTTTGCTCTACGAAAGGCGCACTAACAACACCGGGTTGTTGAATAATGATCTGACTGTCAGGAACAGGTTTGTCTAACATCCCAAGCATTCCATGATCACAAGCTGTCATCAAAGCCATAATCATAACAACCTCACATACCGTCATTAAAACCATGATCATAACCGATACCATAATTCCATGTTTTTTTATTTGTTTCTTCATAAAATCCCCCTTTAATATAATTATCTAAACTCTTCGCCCTATTTTGTTACCGTAACCCAATCATACGGAGTATTCGCGTCAAAGCTATAAGCGCTAGCGCCTGAACCGCCGCTTTTGGTGGCTATTGGGTAGGTTTTGAATGTTATAGACTTACCGTTGACATCAACAATGGTGTAACTTGGTATAAGCGCTTGAGAATAAGCCAAGTTGGAAACAGGCAAGTTACCTTGCTTATAACTTTCACTGCCGTATAAAGTAGAAGTGCCGCTGGCGTCAGCGCCCAAATACGGATACTTTGCGTTAGACTGTACAGTGCCACTAAAAGTAGTAGTTTTATCCGCGCTTACCAGATAGTATTTCAATCCGCTGGCTGTGTTAAACGTTAAATAGATGGGATCGCCTGGATTATTAAAAGTGTTGCTATTGTTCGTTTTATTAGGTACGGAAACTTTTCCGCCATCCATGCCTTTCAGCGGATAACTGCGGGCGTATACATGGTCGTGTCCGGCAAGGACAAAATCAACTTTTTGTTCGGACATAAGCGTTTCAAAACCGGCTTCAACAAAGTATTGGATATCCGTGTCGGCGCAATGGCTGGCAACGCTGGCGGTGGATTTATGATGCTGAACAATGAGCCAATCGTATTTTCCGGCGTGAGCGGCTTTTGCGTTCTGGATTGTTGTCCTAAACCGTGTGATGTACGGCCCGGCTGCGGCTGTACTGCCGGGATAAGCGGATGTATTCAGAACTACAAAAAGAATATTATTGTAACGGTAATAATAGTTTGCGCCTTCACCCGTGCTATTGGCTGTTCCCTGTTCATTGGGTATGTTAAAGTGGTAAAAAAAGTTTGCGGCAGGATCGTGGTTACCGATTACGGGAGCAAAAGGAAGGTTCTTAATTCCATCCGGCGCAAAGAAACTGGTATATTGTGATTCAGTGGTACTGGTATCAACCTGATCTCCGCAGCCTGCGATAAAGCTTACGCCTGCGGCTGTAACCTTATCCATTGTTTCTTTCCAGCCTTGAGTAGTAGTACCAGGGTTAGGAGTATACCGGCTGATAGTGTCAACATTACCGTTAAGCTGAGGGTCAGTTATTACGGCAAATTTAAAAGCGCCTGAAGCGGCAGGAACCTTGAAATTGTACTCTTTGCTCCAGTTAGTCCCGTCACTGGAAACCGCATACTGGTAACTTGAACCCGGTTCCAGACCCGTTACTGTAGCTTTATGCTGGGTATATGACCCTGCGGTTGCCACAGTTCCGGTTACCTCCGGTAATAATTTGGTTCCCGCGGTAAAAGTTCCTCTAACAAACCTGACTTTTGCAACCTTATTGGCTGTGGTGGCATTTGCTGCATACCAATTAAGCCTAAGCTCCGTTGTGTCATTTCCCGGCGTTAAACCAAGTGTTAACACGCTTGCTTGGGATTGAACTCCCCAACTCAGCGCATTTGATCCGCTCATATAATTTATTTCAGTTCCGCCGCCACCTGTAGATCCTCCTGCGGTTATAGTCAATGTCCCAGCCGCAAGCCCGGTTGCCGCAATCCAGACGGGTTCCGCCGCCGCTACATCAAAGGTTACAGCATAGTTTCCGGCAGTTGTGGGGAAAGTCGTAGAATTATTGTACTTAATAGTTACCATTCCGGTTGATTTACCGTCCTTGGGCGTTATGATTACGGCAGTAACGCTACCAACTGTCTGGTTCAGGTTACTTATGTTAAAATCATCCGCTGCGGGGGTTCCCTTAATAATAAGTATTCCCGCATGAAGCGCGCTTGCCGGGTTCCAATTTGCCGCCGCCGCCACATCAAAGGTTACTTCGTATTTTCCGGGCAGAGAGGGAACCGTTGTGCTCTTGGTGTAGCTTGTGCCGTCTGTTCCCGCATAATGAACCGTTACCGCGCCGGTTGATTTGCCTGATTTCGCCGTTACCGTTACGGCAGTAACACTGCCCGCTGTCTGGTTCAGGTTGGGACTTATATTGTAATCACCGATTACGGGGGTTTGTTTAGAAGGGTCGGCGATGACGAGGTCTCCCGCTTCAAGTCCGCTTGCCGCATTCCAACCTGCCACCGCCGCAACGTCAAATGTTACGGGGTAACTGCCGGCGGTTGTGGGGAGCGTTGTCAAACCATTGTATTTAATGGTTACTGTGCCGGTTGATTTGCCTGACTTTGCCGTTACGGTTACGTCAGTAACGTTGCCCGCTGTCTGGTTAAGGTTGCCGATGTCAAAATCTTCGGAGGTCGGCGTTTTGGGACCGCTATCTTCAAATTCTTCCGATCCATGAAACCCGGGCGCTCTTCCCGATATAATAATATTATCTTGGGGACATGCTCCCATGATAACCGTAAAAGCCGCAGCAAGAAGTAAAGCGGTAAATTTCAATACCGACAATTTATTGTTTTTTTTCAAAAATACAAACACAACGACCTCCTTCGTTATATTAATGGTAAAAAAATACAAAACAAGTGTTAGGAAAATGCTAGGGAAAAGTTAATTTTTAGTTAATTTTCAGTTAATCCTTTAATGTTAAAAAATTGTTAAATTTGTTAAAAATTGTTAAAACTTGTTATTTTTATAATAAAAAAAAATATATTAAAAAAATCAACATAAAGGAGAAAAAATGAACTATAAAGCGTTTTTAACTGTGTTATTATTTTTTATTATTACGGTTTCCGGAACATGGGCGCAAAATTTGCCTGCCAACCTTTGGTCATCACCGCAAAGTTCCACTACAGAGGGAAGATACAGAAGCAATGCTGATGATTTTATAAGACCGGATGCCTATACCGGAGTAAAGTTTAATAAATGGTTTGGAATGGTATCTTTCTTACAAGACGCTAGTGCCAAGCCTATTGCAACCGTCGGTTTTGCAACTAGAGCGTTCAACCTGTATATCGGTGCATTCTACAGCGGCAATATGTGGACGGGTGCGCCTGTAAACAACTACCGCGAAGAAGAACCTGCCGTAACGCCAAACGGAGGTATTGATGGAAGATCTTATAATGTCTACGATGATATCAATGTAAGCGGAGTAGATAATCCCGTCAATAATGCCGCAATATTAATTGGTTGGAATAATATGGGATTCAGACTCACTTATCGTACTAATTATCAGGTCTTTAATAAAAATGATATTGTAACAGATAACCAATTATACAAAAGCTATTTTGACGAGAGCGGCTATATTGCTCCGCAGATTGCATGGGCTATGTCAAAAGATTTAACTAAGAACGGAATAAGACCCTATGCGGCTGTTGATCTGGTATTCTACCGTGATTATCAAAAAACAAAAACGAACGGCGCTGACGCTAACGGCATAATAGGGGAAAAAATAGGGCGCTCATTAAATCATTTTGATCCGTCTCTTTCCGTGGGTCTTGGCGGTTACACCTTCTATAATCAAGACGGTTTTAAGGCTTCGGCTGATTTTGATTATGTGCTAACTTTTAAAATCTACGACAATGAATACAGTTATGTAGAAAATGGAACATACAAAACCGGAAAAATTAAAGGAACATATAGCAGTACAGGTAATAATAATTTTACTCAAGATTATTTTATATCAAATTTGATTACTCCTTCTCTCAGCGGTTCATGGAGCGAAGACAAACTATCTCTTAAATTTAAATTCAATTTGCCGCTAATGTTCTCCAGCAAAATAGAAGATTTATTAGCATTATACGGCGGTAACCTGTTTTATGACGGCTCAAGCAAATCAACTTTCACTTTTACAGTACGACCGGATATCAGACTTGCCTTGCAGTACAAAATCATTCCCGGCAAACTTACATTGAATGCCGGAGCGCGTATTCAGGCTACCGCTATTACTCTGGAAACAATTAATGAAGAAAACTATACATTAAACACAAAAAATTACAGTCGAAAGATTCACAATGATTCTTTCGGCGAAGCCGGTAAATTCATCAGCCGCTTTTCTATTGGTCCGACTTTAAATTTTTCGGAAAAAGCATGGATAGAAGCCACAGCAGGAGTTGGAGAAGGTTTTGGTGATGGGGTAATTGATGTTTTTGCACCTGGCGGACTGTTCTCTTTCGGAAGCATACTGTTAGCGTTTAAGTTTTAAGGAATATATATGGCAGAAGGCAACAGCGAACCGCAAAATATAAAAACAAGGGTATTCCCTATCATACTTTTAATTATCGGTGTTGTCTTCTTAAATATTTTAGCCTATTACAGAAACAGATGTTTAATAATAGGAAGCCTCGGCAGTCTTACTCTTACTTTATCTATCTTCCTTATTTTAATAACTATTTTTTATGAAATAAATAAATCTATATATTTTGATATAAAAAAAATAGGCGTATTTTTAAAAGAAAAAGTTATTAATAAAACAGTCGGGTTATTAAAAAAATGTTTTGGAAAACAAGAAATAAGCATATACAAAGAAGAAAAAGAAAATTCACAAGAAGTTGAAAAAGCGGAAGAAACAAGCGTACAAAAAAACGATTTAATCGAAATAAAAAAAATAAATAATTCTCAGCAGAATCAAGAATTTACAAGCCCTAAAAAACGTGTATTCTCATATTTTTATATTATTTCCTTTTTATGCATTGCGTTTTGGCGCATAGTAAGAATTTTGAAAGTTTTACCTTTGACTTATTCCGATAATTACGATAGCAACATCGCAGACGCAATATTACTTCTTATATTCCCCTGCGCCGCAGTCCTCTACTTAAAAATGAGACAAGACCGCGATTCATGCCCAACGGATAAGATTTCCCGTGATTTACTTACTTTTTTTTCATATACCTCATTTATGTTCACTGCGGTTATAGCGGCGGCTAGCGTTTTAAAAATAAATATTCTTGTTATCTTACAGTGGATTTATTACGCGGCTTCGGTTTATTTTATTGTTTCGCTTGTTATTAATATTTTGCTTTCAATGTTAAAAGGAAATGTTTTAAGTTTTGATTATTCGCTGTTTCCAAAATATTTGCTTTCCAAAGAGCAATTTACGGAAACAATGGAAAAATGGAAGGTTTCAATAAAATCGCTGTATACAATACGGTATACTTTAAAAATTTTACCCGCCCTTTTGCTTGCGCTTTTTTTTGTTTTATTTTTGTCAACAAGCGTTTTTGTAGTACAGTCTCATCAACAGGCGGCGGTTTATCATTTCGGCAAGCTGGAGCGTACTTCAATAAAAGACTCCGGGCTTCATTTTAAGTTTCCCTATCCTATAGATAAAACTGAAATTTACGACGTTCATCGCGTAGATTCCATGCAAATAGGCTATGAATCATCAGGAACGTCTGATTTCTTATGGACTCAAAAGCACGATATAGGCGAATATATGTTATTGCTCGGCAACGGCAATGAAATGGTTGCGGTAAACTTAAAAATTTTATATGTAATTTCCGATTTGTTTTCGTATATTAAAAATTTCGCAAATGCCAAAGATGTGTTAAGCGCAGCAGTTTACAATGCTCTTATGACCCGCACAATCAACACTACTCTTGACTCATTCTTAAACGTGGACAGAAATTCCCTCTCGGTGTCCGTCATGGACGAATTAACCGCTTTTTGTGAATCGGAACATCTGGGAGTTTCCGTTGTACAGGTTGTTATTGAAAACATACACCCTCCTGTGGATATAGCGGATGTATATCAAAACGTTGTAAGCGCTTCCGTTGATAAAACCACGATGATTACAAGAGCACAAACTTACTCCGAAACAAAAGGGATAGAAGCGGCAAAACTAAGCAGTTTCGCTGTTAACGGAGCCAGAGCTATGCAATATGACAGAACAAGCGACGCTCAAAAAGAATCGGTTGTTTTTTACGCCGCGGTGGAAGCGTACAGAACATCTCCCGTTTCCTATGAATTAACAAAAAACCTTGACGTATACCAAAAAATTATAAAAAACAATAAAGTGTACGCTTTTTCAAGAGGAACGGAAAACGCAATATCAAATTTTATTATAGGGAAAGTAAATACAGTTAATCTGTTGGACGTAAAGAAAGGAGAAGGCAATGAGTAAATTATACAAGGTATTATTTGTATTAATTTTTATAATTATCGTAGCGGCGGCGGGATTCACTTTTACCGTAAAAGAAGGCTACAGCGCTATTATTTCCCGTTTTGGGAAAATTGTAAATACGCATAACGACGCAGGGCTTTATTTTAAACTTCCCTTCCCTATTGATAAAGTAATAACCTACGATACCAGAAATCAATATATGGATTCAGGTTACAATGAAACCCTTACAAACGATAAAATAAATATTATTCTGCAAACTTATATAGTGTGGCGCATAACGGATATTCAAAAGTTTCATACAAGCATAGGAAATTATAACGCCGCTCAAAGACATCTTAACGACCTTGCGGCTACGGCTAAAAACAGCGTTCTTGGAAATTACAGTCTTTCTTCGCTTGTCTCTACCAACATTGAAGAAATCAAAATTGGCGAAATTTGCAAAGCTATCGAAGACAAGACAGCTCAAGCCGCTCTCGCAAACTACGGCATAGAAATTCAAACGCTCAAAATAAAACGGCTTGCGCTGCCGGAAGCAAACATTAAAAGCGTCTTTAACCAGATGATAGCGGACAGGCAGAAATATGTTTCCCAATTTATAGCGGAAGGAGAAAGAGACTCCGCTATAATCACGGGAGAAGCGGACGCAAGAGCGGCGGAAATTTACGCTAAGGGCAAAATTGAAGCTTCGCAAATTGACGCTGAAACAGAACGATTGGTCGCGCGTATTTACGGCGAAGCTTATGACAGAAACTCAAGATTATTCGTCTTCTTAAAAAGACTGCTGGCTCTTGAAAATTCCGTAAACGCCGACACAACAATTATTATGAGGGCGAATGAATCCCCCTTTGATATAATCACGGGATCAAATTAGGCGGCAGTTGATGAAAAACAAGGTCTTTATTGTTTTTACTCAAATAATGGAATACATAATAAAGTATTTCAAACTGACAGTATGTTTCGCCGCTGTCTTAATCGTTCTTTCAGGCGTATACCTAGTAGAAAGCAGTCAAGCCGCTATTGTGCTTCGTTTCGGCAAATTAGTCGGCGATTCAAGCGAAAAACAAATTAAAAAACCAGGGCTTCATTTCGCTCTGCCTTTTTTCATAGACAGGGTAATAAAAATACCGGTACACACGGTACAGGAAATTGAAGTTACTACGCACTATAAACCTCAGGGAAGCGTAGTTTCCCCGGACATTGACAAAAACGGCTATGTAATAACGGGCGATAAAAATGTAATACTTATAAAAGCAAAAGTAAAATATCAAATAAATGACCCTGTTTGTTATACGCTATTTACAAACGACGCCGCAAAAACATTAGACGGTATAATCAGCGGAGAATTGACTTCTATCGCATCACATTCCGGCGTAGATTCAATTCTTACAAGCGGCAGGGCGCAATTATCGAATGATGTTACGAAAAATTCGCAAAAGATTATAGACGGATTAAAACTGGGCGTTCTTATTTCAGGTGTAGAACTTACAGAAATTTCAGCGCCGGCAGAGACTATTCGCTATTTTGAGGAAGTAAGAAACGCCGCTATTTACAAGGCGACAGGCTACCAGCGGGCGCAGGAATACGCTTCTACACGTTTACTTGGAGCGGAAGCGGCGGCAAATTCACTTAAACAAACCGCTATTTCACAGCAAGCTGAAAAAACAACAAAATCCCGCGGCGAAATGGCTGAGTTTTACGGACTATACGACCAATACTCAAGAAATCCGCAAATTATAATGGCGGGAACATTCAGGCAAAGAGTAGGCGCTGTATTAAAAAAAGCGGGTAAATACATAGTGGTTCCTGCAGGCGCACAAACGCCTACTATCCTTCTGCCATAAGGGGTACGTTATGAAAAATATGATAATTATTACCGACGTTCATCTTTCAGATAACGAAAAATTATATTTCAGGAATAACATTCTATCCCTTTCAGGGGCTCTTATATGTCTTACTGCCGCTCTTATTTACGGAAAAATATCTCCCGGGCAGGATGTAATTAAAGCGCTTATTTATCTAGCGGGTATTTGTATAATCGGACTTCCAATGTTAATTACGGCTGTGCAAGGACTTTTTTCCAAAAATATGAAATACGCTATGGAAATCCTTGTCTCGATAGCGATGATTATATCGACATTAAGCGGACAATTTTTGCTCGCTATACTCATTCCCGTTATTCTTACCTTTGTTCATTTTCTGGAAGAAAAAAGTATTATGGGCGGACGCGACGCTATTGAAGGCTTAAAAACCATGCAGTCGGAAAAAGCAATTTTAGAAAAAGACGGAAAAGAAATTGAGGTTGGAGCGAAGGAATTAAAAACAGGAGATGTAATCATTATAAAGCCGGGTATGTCACTGCCGGTTGACGGCGAAGTTATTTTCGGCACATCAAGCATCGACCAAAAATCGCTGACGGGCGAATCAATACCTAAAATTGTTGAGATAGAAGATCAGGTATTCGCCGGAACTGTAAATATTGACGGAGGCATAAAAGTTAAAGTTACAAGAGAATACGCTGACACTTCTTTTCAAAAAATAGTAAAACTTCTTGAAGAATCAGGGCAAATACAAATCCCCGACACTAAAATTGTCGATAAGTTTATTTTCTACTATATTCCCCTAACGCTTGTTACCGCTTTGCTGGTGTGGCTGTTTACACAGGACATTAACAGGGCGATTGCTATTCTTGTCGCAAGCTGTCCCTGTGGACACCTGCTTATAAATTCCGCTCCGATGATAGCCGTATTGGCGGCGGCGGCAAAAAGAGGAATATTGATAAAAAATTCATCGTTTGTGGAACATCTCGGCGAAACGGACTATTTAATTTTTGACAAAACAGGAACAATAACCAACGGGATTCTTGAAGCGAGCAATTTTCATTTGGACAATGCCCGTGATTTTAACGAGCTTGTCATGACGGCTTCCTGTGTCGCTCACGGTTCTCTTCATCCGATATCAAAATCAATTATTACGTTATGCGAAAAGAAAGACATAGACAGGGATTATGAAATAAAAGAACATATAGGAAAAGGGATTGAAGGCAGAAAAGGAAACGATACTATTTACCTTGGCAGTTACAACTGGATACGCTCTCTGGGCTACAATGTAAGCGCCGAATACGAAGATGCCGGAACTTGCGATTGGGTTGTAAAAAACGGACAAATTTTAGGCTGTATTGTGTTTAAGGATACTCCGAGGGACGACGCAGCGCAAACTGTAAGAGAGATAAAAAAATCAGGTGTTTCAAAAACCTGTTTACTGACGGGGGATCATTTCCAATCGGCAAAAAAAATACAAAATGCGGTTGGAATTGATGAAATGAAGTACGAATTACTGCCCGAGCAAAAACTAAGCCACGTTGAGGAAATGATGAAAAACCGCACTGTTACGGTTATCGGAGACGGCATCAACGACGCTCTTGCCCTTTCGGAAGCGCATGTAGGCATAGCGATGGGAGCGATGGGTTCCGACACTGCTATTCAAAGCGCGGACATCGCCTTAATGAACAACAATCTTTCCAATATTCCGTTTGTAATCAAACTTGCGCAAAAAACAAAAAACATTATTTATCAAAATATTATTTTAGCGTTCTCCGTAAGCATAATTATGATATTTTTAGCCGGAGCGGGAATAATAACGCCAATCGCAGGCGCTTTTTTTCATAACATAGGAGCGTTTCTGGTGTTGATTAACAGCGGACGGGTATTGGGAAGCAATAAAATCAAGTAGCTTTCGCCTGCTCTTTAACCAGTTTATCTCCCATCTCGCGTAACAAATACTTTTGTATCTTGCCGCTTGAGGTAAGCGGGAAACCGTCTACAAAGAACACATATTTGGGTATTTTGTATCTGCCGATTTTATCGCGGCAATAGTCGCGCACGTCTTCCACGTTCATTTTTATGCCGGGGTGAAGAATGACAAATGCGCCTACTTCTTCGCCGTATTTTTCACTGGTTATTCCTACCACCTGCACGTCTTTAACGCCCGGCATGGTGTACAAAAAGTCCTCTACTTCTTTGGGAGAAATATTTTCTCCTCCGCGGATTATCATGTCTTTTAAGCGCCCCGTAACTTTAAAATTGCCGTTCTTGTCCTTCACTCCCCTGTCGCCTGAATGAAGCCAGCCGTTTTTATCGATACATTGGGCGGTGGCTTCGGGTAATTTGTAGTAACCCTTCATTGTGCTGTAGCCTTTGCAGCAAAACTCTCCGTGTTCGCCGTCGGGACATTCTTCGCCTGTTTCAGGATCGCGGATTGTAACATCTACGCCCGGCAGAGCGCGTCCTACGGTTTCCACTTTTGTAGTAATATCATCGTCGTAGCGTGTCTGAGTCATAACAGGCGATGATTCCGTAAGTCCGTAACAAATTGTAACTTCCTTCATGTACATTAAATCGATTACTTGACGCATTGTCTCTATCGGGCAGGGAGATCCCGCCATGATTCCCGTGCGCAGACTGGAAAGATCGAACATTTTGAACATGGGGTGGTTTAATTCCGCAATGAACATTGTAGGTACGCCGTAAACCGCGGTGCATTTTTCCTTTTGAATTGTGGCAAGCACAAGCAGAGGATCAAACCACTCGATAAGGGCGGCGGTGGAGCCGTGCGTCAGTATCGCCATCATTCCCAGAACAAGCCCAAAACAGTGAAATAACGGCACGGGAAGACATACAATGTCTTTCTCGGTTAAACGCTGATTATCGCCTATACCGAGTCCGTTATTTAAAATATTTCTGTGCGTGAGCATTACGCCCTTGGGGAAACCTGTAGTACCCGATGTATACTGCATATTTACTACGTCGTTGGTATCAAGAGTTTTTTCTATTTCATTTAACTGCTTATTATCGGTATGCTGGCCAAGCAATAATATTTCGCTTGAGGTATACATTCCCCTGTGTTTTTGCTGACCGATATGCACTAAATATTTTAAGTGGGGAAATTTGGCGGAGTTTATCTGCCCCCTTTGCGATGTTTTAAGCTCAGGCACAACTTCATTTACCATACCGATATAGTCGGAATCACGCCAGCCGTTTGTCAAGCAAAGACAGACCATGTCGGATTGCTGTAACACATATTCAAGCTCGTGGGTTTTGTAGCCTGTGTTTACGGTAACAAGAACAGCGCCTATTCTTGAACAGGCAAAAAGCGCCGTGTTCCAGTCGGGCACGTTTGTCGCCCAAATGCCCACGTTATCACCTTTCTTTACGCCGATGGACAGCAGTCCCTTGGCAAAGTCGTCCACTCGTTTATCGAATTCAGAATAGGTAAAACGAAGATTGCGATCCGAATAGACAAGAAAATCATGATTGGGATGGGCGGCGGCTTTTTCTTTTAATACTTGAGTGAGAGTCTTTTCTATGTATTCCATGATGCCCCTTCTTAAACCGGCGTATAAATTACGGCGAGTATTTTTACAGGAGCTTTGTCTGCTGATAACACACAGTGCGGAACTATCGAATCATAATAAACGGAATCGCCTGAATTTAAAGTCTCTTTATCCATGCCGTATTCAAGAGCGAGTTTTCCTTCCAGAACATAGATAAATTCTTCGCCCTCGTGAGTGGATTTGTCCTGCTTGGCGTCAGGCTCAATTGTTACGATAAACGGCTCCATGTGGCGTCCGCCTTTATCCGCCGCAAGAGCGTTAAAATTAACGCCGTGATGATCGCCTGCCGCCCCGCCGTCAGGAAGCCCTGTCTTGAATCTGCTTGCAGTAGCCGTCTGCCCCGCCCTGCAAATGACAGGACCAAGCTGTTCATGGTCGTCAAGAAGCGTGCCAAGACGCACTCCAAGCCCTCGGGATATTTTAATAAGCGGGGCGAGATCGGGAATATGCCCTGCGTCCTCGATTTTTGAGATCAGTTCTACTGATACGCCGCTGCGTTCGGCAAGGTCTTCCCTGCTGATAGAATAGGTTTTTCTTATTTCGGCGATACGCTCGCCCGGTGTATGTGCTGCCATATTAATAATGTATTATTTTTCGGCGTTTTTTTCAAGTAAATTTCTTGGGTTCTAGTCCTTCCAATTTACTTCGTAAACCAGAGGCGTCTGCAAAACCAGCAAATCAACCAGCGGAATATCAAAATTCGCTTTTTTGCCGGAAGAATTCCCGCCTTTTACGCTTGTTACTGTACCCGGAAATTCAATGGAAACACGAACTTTTGAAGCCGATATTTCGTCTCTTATTCCTTTATTGTAAAAAGAACCGACAAGATCCAAATATTCGGTCTTAGTCATTTTATCGCCTGTAACGGCGGGAGCCATTATGGCGTTTAAGTAATCGGAAACATCTTTGGAAAGGCGTCCGAGTATCGCCTGGCTATTATCAATATTGACGGAAATAACGCATTTGCCGCCGGAATTTCCCTGTTCAAAATTAACAAACTCCTTTCCTTTTGCATCATTTAAAAATAGATTTACTTTTGAAATTTTTATCTGTCCGTCAATCGCCGTTTGAGAAGTGTTTTTAAACGACACGGATTCGATTCCTTGCGACTTGGACATCGAATTTGATATAGCTTGTCCGTCCAATATTTGAACATTCTCCTGCCCGCCTGCGGCAGCCAAAGATTTAATTAACGCCGTCATTTTCTGCCCAATGGACATATTAACAGTCAAAACAGCCGAGCCGTTTGCGTTAATATTACCGTCAATCCTGGCGGCGCAGGAGAAAAGAGACGGCAGAACAAAAAGCATCGACACATAAAATATCTTAAAAAATAAACTTTTCATTATCATTATAATACTATATAATAGATAAAAGTTACATAACTAGGAGGGGTATTATGTCTGTGCCTTACACTGAAAAACCTTGGGAATTCCTGAAGGATTACAAGGGAAAAGCGTTTTCAGGCGAGTGGCCTACCCTGCCTGAAATGTTCAAAATAACAGTTTCCCGTTATCCCCAAAGAGCCTGCTTTACCATTTACGAGCCGGACAGAATCAGCCTTAATTACACGGAAGCTTTAAAAGTCATAGAAGCGATTTCCCGCTGGCTGCACAGCAAGGGTATCCGCCGCGGCGACAGGGTCGCTGTTACGGGTAAAAACGCCCCTGAATGGACGGTAGCCTATCTTGCGATTCTTTTTGCGGGCGGCGTTGTCGTTCCGATTGACTATCAGCTTAGAACCGAAGAAATTGAGCTTTTAATAAAAACATCGGATGCCCGTATTCTTTTTGTGGACGAGGAAAAACATGATTTTTTCACATCGAAACCTTCTAAACTTGAAGAAATAATCTCCCTTAAAAAAGGAGTTGGTACTTATATTTACGATCTGGACGGGCCGCAAGCAGAAATTGAACAAGCGGTAGAGACCGACACTGCGGCGATACTTTTTACATCGGGAACAATGGGCATACCAAAGGGAGTTATACTGACGCATAAAAATCTTGTCTCGGATTGTTATCTAGCTCAGGGAACGCCTCTTATAGTTTTGCATACCGACGTATTCTACGCGATACTGCCTATTCATCATTCTTACACCATGCTCGCCGTATTTATAGAAACAATTTCCACAGGAGCCGAAGTTGTTTTCGGCAAACGAATGGTAACATCGCAAATTTTAAAAGACCTTAAAGAAGCGAAAATTACAATGCTGTTAGGCGTACCAATGCTCTTTAATAAAGTTCTTGCTGGAATCATACGGGGATTAAAAGCCAAGGGACCGATAGTCTACGGAGTTATATCGTTATTGATGGGGATTTCCGGCATTATAAAAAAAGTTTTTAAAGTAAACCCGGGCAAAAAAATGTTCGGCTTTGTTCTTGATAAAGCAAGTCTTACATCGGTACGCATTTGTATCTGCGGAGGCGGTCCGCTTGCGTCCAGCGTTTTCAGAAAATACAACCAGCTGGGTATAGACTTTGTTCAAGGGTACGGTCTTACCGAAACTTCACCTATTATTACCATAAACCCCATTGAAGCCTACAAAGAAACCAGCGTAGGACGCCCGTGTCCGCAGGTAGACATGAAAATAATGTATCCCGACGAGCGCGGAATAGGCGAAGTAATCGTTAAAGGTCCGATGGTCATGCATGGTTATTATCAATTACCGGAAGAAACAGCCGCCGCCTTTACAAGCGATGGTTATTTAAAAACAGGCGACTTAGGCTACATGGACAGCGAAAACTATTTGTACCTGACAGGCAGGGGAAAAAATATGATTGTCACGGAAGGAGGCAAAAATGTTTACCCCGAAGAAATAGAAAACGAATTCCAACTGTACGAAGAAATCGATCAGATATTAATTAAAGGATACGTTCAAGATAAAAAAACAAAGAGCGAAACCATCGAAGCTCTTATCTATCCAAACCCCGAATTCAAGAATGAAAAGGGAACAGCGCCGAGCGCGCCTGAAATGAAAGACAGGATTGACGCTATCATTTCCGAAGTAAACCAAAGGTTACAGCCCTATCAAAAAATTGACAGAGTTACAATTTTGGAAAAACCAATGGAAATGACCACTACCAAGAAGATTAAACGCGGTGAATTGAATTCATAAAAAAAGGACGGCATATAGCCGTCCTTTTTACGCATTTTATCGGTAAATTAATTGTAGCCCATGTCGTTTATGCGTTCCATCGGCGACACAATTTCAGTTACACGTACGCCGAAGTTTTCATCAATAACTACTACTTCGCCTTTGGCTATCAATTTATGGTTTACAAGAATGTCTACCGGCTCACCGGCGAGTTTATCAAGCTCGATAATCGTGCCTTCGCCCATTCCCAATATTTCTTTGATCAATTTGCGAGTGCGTCCGAGTTCTACGGTCATTTCCATGGAGACGTCCATGATAAGACCGATGTTGCCCGCTTCGTGAGGACCAAGACGCGGCTGGTTCAAATTTGGAAATTGAACAGGCTGTACATTTGCAGACCCTACACTAGGAGACATATTTCCTCCCATACCCATTCCTCCCATACCCATTCCGCTCATATCCATGCCCCCCATATTCATTCCGGCTTGCATACCGGGACCTGCCGCTTGCGCAGAAGCGCCGCCGCTTAAACTGTTGGAAATATCAGCCGCCGGAGCAGAACCTAATACTTCCCATATCTGATGCGAAAGACCGTCGCCCATATCAAGGCCGTAGGTCATAACAGCAAAATCTCCGGCGGGAAGAGCCGCCGCGGCTTTCGCTATATTTGCCGCCGTAGGAGACCCTGCCGCAATCGATTTATTTCCGGTTTTATCGGTAAGAACCGTTATCTGAGTTCCGGCAATCTGAGAAACAACTTCCCCGATTACGGACATTGCCATTTCATCAAGCTGTATGTCAGTTTCATGAGTCATAAGACTCGCAATTGCCTTGGCTGATTCTTCGGAGAAAACAAAACAATGCTCGCCCGGGAAACCTGAAGTAAAATTGGAATTTACTACGGTAACCATACCGGGAAGCAGACCTAAAAGCCCGTCGCGGTTTGTGGCGGAAACTTCAGGACCTACAAGCGTTACCTTTGTGCCCGTAAGAGCGGCAAGGTTGGCTGAAAGAGCGCCTGTAGTTGATGCAAAAACAGATTCAAGCGAATTAACGTCAAAGGCCGCGCCGCCCCCTCCGCCCCCGCCTGCAGGAGCTGTCATAGTAGCGGCAGGAGCGCCTCCGCCCCCTGAATCTACACCGGCTAACAATGCATCTATTTCATCTTGCGAAAGTGCGCCGTCGCTCATCATAATTCATCTCCTTCAGACGCAAGCTCTTCAAATTCTTCATGTCCAAGCTCGTCTATTTTTTGTGTTATCTGAACCGCGATTTTCTTCCCGATAATACCGGGGCGGCACAGAAACTTCTTCCTGGAGCCGATGTTCAATGAATAGGGATCGCCAATGCGTGTATTATAAAGCCTGATTACATCCCCAATCTGCAACGAAAGAACGTCCCTTACGGGCACATTTATCTTTCCAATTTCGGCCGTTACATTAACATCGACCGTTGCAAGCTTATCCTTTAGAACATTAAGGTTTTCTGTTGTGGCGTTTCTGCGCACAGAAGAATACCAGAATTGCGCCGACAATTTGCCGATTATCGGTTCTATTGTAAGGTAAGGGATACAGAAGTTCATCATGCCTTCTACATCTCCTACTTTGGTTTCAAGCGTTACAAGAACGACCATTTCCGTAGGCGGTACAATCTGCGCAAACTGCGGATTTGTATCAATTTGTCCGAGACGCGGGCGCAAGTCGATAACCGTAGTCCACGCTTCGCGCATATTTCCCAAAATACGGACGATAATTCCTTCCATTACTGATTGTTCAATATCCGTCAATTCGTGCTGGGATTTCGTGCCTTCGCCCGTTCCGCCGAAAAGACGGTCAATTACGGAAAATGTAATAGCCGGGTCGATTTCCAAAATAGCGTTTCCCTTGAGGGGATCCATGTTGATAATAGCCAAAGTTGTCGGCGTAGGAATTGAACGGATAAATTCTTCATATGTTAACTGATCTACGGAAGCTACGTGAACATGAACCATACTGCGAAGCTGGGCTGAAAGGCTTGTTGTGGTTAAGCGGGCAAAAGTTTCATGCATAATGGAGACAGTACGAATCTGTTCCTTAGAGAACTTGTCGGGGCGTTTGAAGTCATATATTTTGATTTTTCTGCTATCAGCCGCCGGTCTGAAATCTTCAGGTTCGGTATCGCCTGCATTTATAGCGGTTAATAACTGGTCTATCTCATCCTGGGACAGAACTTCTGTCATATTTCCCGATGCTCCCCTTTTCTTATAATAATCTCAATATACATCTCTTGACAAGAGAACAAACTTTAAAAATTCTCCATTACATCGAACTTATTGAACAATATGATACGCGCCCTAGCCGTATCCAAAAAGCGTGTATTTAACATTTCACGAATATCCGCCTTAAGCTCTTCTTCCCTTTCGGGCACAAGCTCCGCAGCGTATTTTCCCGAAAAATAACGTCTTACAAAGTCTCGTAATTCATACTTACGGGTAGACAATTCCGAAGATGCGTTTGTATCGTTCAGATCGTAGCCGATTATCATTTCCACGCTGACTGTAGAGCTAACAGGGAAATCCCTTGTTCTGACCGTCATAGCGCCGATTGAGTCGAAAAAATTATATTCCGGTCTTTTGCCCACATAGGGTCCGTTGGGATCGATTACAACGGTCTGAGATTTACCGCCCTTATTAAGGATATTTACGGTAATAATACAGACAGTTACTATAAAAACCAACGCGCCAAGTCCGATTGCCACAAACTTTAAAAGAGTCGGAAGCAAACCGCCAATTCCGCCGCCCTTTTTCTTAGGAGCGCCGCCGGCATCAGGAGCATCACCGCCATCAAGATCCAGATCATCACTATCAGACATTCCAAAACCTCCCCGGTTCAATTCTACCCCAAATTTACTTAAATTTGGAGCTATTCCTTTTAATCATCGGCGAAACCCCCCAACTACTTGACTAAACCCGCCCCCCCGACTTGACAAATTTTAACCCTTTTTATAGTATAAAAACGCCCATTCCCCGGTTGTGTAATGGTAGCACGGCAGACTCTGGATCTGCTTGTGGGGGTTCAAATCCTCCCTGGGGAACAAATTCCTAATAAAAAACATCAAAAAAGGTACAAAAAAATCATTTATAAGTCTATTTTTTGAGGATTTGAACCGGAGCAATCCTGTAATAATTTCAAGGTGTAAACCTTGCGTAATTTTATGCGCCGCATGGATGCGGCGGGATTGCGCAGGCGGGGGTGGAGTGAGCGGACAGGATGTCCGCGAACGTAACCCCAAATCCTCCCTGGGGAAAATTGCTAACTCCTTATGTCATAAGGAATTAGCGACTGAACTACCTTACAAAAAGGCGTTTAAATGTAAAATACTGATGAACCGTTTAAGAAATTGACGTGCGACGTGACGGAAATGAAGCGTGTTAATGACAGCCGTTATTATTTATTCAGTGTAATGGATTTATATAATAACGCCATAATCTGCGCGAGCATGTCAGCTTATAACGACTGGGGGCTTGTCGCTAAAGGGCTTGAAAAAATTCCATGCC